>Ga0302135_10001064_pt1 | contig 16439 bp, 13 predicted proteins | sample CBN3_surface_MG_FD_203119 | JGI IMG/M metagenome (GOLD analysis project Ga0302135, IMG submission 203119) | Marine microbial communities from Western Arctic Ocean, Canada - CBN3_32.1 | ecosystem: Environmental > Aquatic > Marine > Oceanic | place: Canada: Western Arctic Ocean | collected...
ATGTGGGCGTAATAATAGTTGACGCCGTAGTCGGAGTTGACCCAAACCGTAATCCCGCCCAATCCACCGTTTCCAGTACGGACGGTACCCTTGGCAACAGCCACGAGAGGCGAGCCCCTCTTCCCAAATATATCGGTGCCCTTGTGCCTACGCCCACCCGAGCGGGGATTTCCCCAATCGTTACTAAACCAGTTGCTTCCGGAATTTGGACAGATGAAGCCAGGGGTAGCGGCATCAGGCAGGCCTCCAGCGGCCCCCGACTTCGCAGCTGCTGCCTTGGCGCGCGCTATCGCCAACTGTTTTTGATACTCGGCCTGAGCGGCCCTACAGCTAGCGCTCAGCTCATTCCTCGCTGCTTCAAATGAAAGAAAAGCGTTCTCAAGGGCAATATTCCTGGCCTCTAGACCGACCTCTTGATTCCTTCTAATCTCAATGATCCCGTCTAACTCTGCCCGGCGGCGTTCATTGTCGGCAGCAAGCGATTCAAGCCGATCAATGTCGGCCACATCTTCCTCAGCGACAGTCTGAACCAACGCGGCCCCTGTTATTGCCTTGTCGATCGAGCCTGAGAGCAGGAAGAGACTCTCGAAACCTGAGCCTTGATTCATGTAGACGTCCAAGGCGCGGTTCAACACTCCGTCCCGAGTTTCTGCAATGGTCCGTTCATCCTCGATAACGTTCCCCCGCAGCGTCACTTCGTCGGCAGTGAGGTCCACCACAACGTGGTACACCTCATCGAGTTCTGAGGCGACCGTGTCCTTCCTTGCTTGGGCTGCCTCAAACTCCACTTGAGCGGCACGAGAATCAGCGCACGCCGAGTCCACCTCGGCCTTGGTTATCGCTCCAGCCGGAGTCGTAATCACCAGCAGCACGGCTAGGCCAATAGCCATGGTGACAACGCGGCTCAGTCCAGAGTCATCGGAGAAGTGGCGGATGCGCATCATCTCTATTTTACCTATGGAATGGATGTAGTACACCTAATAGCTCTGCGGCCGCTCGCCCGTTTCTGACCAAACAGGTAACCTGAAGCCGTGCTCAGCGGGAACCCAGAACAACTCATCCAAACGGTCCGCTCTTCAGTCATCGGCCGCCGTGCAATGGTCGAGGGACCCTTCGGCGTTCGACCGCTGGTATACGCCGACTACACAGCCTCCGGGCGGTCCCTTGACTTCATCGAAGCATACATCCGTGAAGCGGTTCTCCCCCTTTACTCGAATACGCACACCGAGGCATCAGGCACTGGACTTCAGACCAGCCGCTTCAGAAGCGAGGCCCGTGAGATCATCAAGCGATGCCTCGGGGCGACAGACGAGCACGCCCTTCTGTTCTGTGGGACCGGAGCAACCGCAGCCATCGACAAGCTCGTTGGGGTCCTAGGGATTCGTATCCCCTCGTCTCTCAACGACGCCCACAGACTCGATAGCCAGATCAACCTCGATGATCGACCAGTCGTCTTTGTCGGTCCCTACGAGCATCATTCCAACGAGTTACCTTGGCGTGAGTCAATCGCGGACGTAGTCACCATTTCCGCTGATAAAGAGGGACACATCTCATTAGGCGAACTCCGTGAGCAATTGGAGCTCTACTCCGCTCGCGCACTCAAGATCGGTTCATTCTCAGCCGCTTCCAACGTCACCGGGATTCTCACTGACACCGCCGCCGTCGCGACCCTTCTACATGAGCATGGGGCTCTGAGTTTTTGGGACTTCGCGGCTGCAGCCCCCTATATCGAGATTGACATGGGTGACCCAAAAGACGGCGGCGCTTACTTCGACGCAATCGTCCTATCTACTCACAAGCTGGTCGGCGGGCCGGGAACACCCGGCATTCTGCTCGCTCGCAAAGAGCTGTTCTCGAACCGAGTTCCCGTGATCCCCGGTGGAGGCACCGTCAGCTTCGTTACCCCAGACGACCATCGGTACCTCGACGACATAGAACACCGAGAAGAGGGCGGCACACCCGGCATCGTTGAGGCCATCAGGGCAGGCCTCGTGTTTCAGCTCAAGGAAGCTGTCGGTACTGAAGAAATCTGTCGGAGAGAAAGCGCCTTCATCAAGCGAGCCATCGAGTCATGGCGCACCAACTCCAAGATCCATATCCTCGGAAATAGCGACGCCGAACGGCTCTCGATCATCTCATTCGTTGTTGAGTCATCCGTCGGCACCTTGCACCACAACCTCGTAGTGGCAGCCCTCAACGACCTCTTCGGCATTCAATCTCGAGGCGGTTGTTCGTGCGCCGGACCGTACGGACATCGTCTCTTAGGAATTGAAACGGCCCTGAGCAAGGAATATCGGGATCAGATCGAGCGCGGGTGTGAGGGCATCAAGCCCGGTTGGGTGCGACTCAACTTCAACTATTTCATCGATGAAGAATCCTTCAGCTACATCGTCGACACGGTGCATTTCGTCGCCAATCACGGAGAGGAGCTACTTCAGTTCTATAACTTCGAGCCAACCACCGGCTTATGGCACCATCGAGACCTAAAGGCATCTCCCCGAATGAGCCTCAACGACATTTCGTACGAGAGCGGCGTCTTGGCCTGGCCAACCACACGACAACCTGTGTTTGATGGACGCCTCAACGACTTTCTCGTCGAGGCGGAGACACTCCTGGCCGACCCCTCCAAACTCCCCGCCGCGACAACGAATGCCCCGCTCAGCGGAAAGGCCGAAGATCTCCGTTGGTTCTCGCTGCCCTCCGACGCAAAGGCTTAGAGAAGTTGGGGCCAATAGTCGCGATCGCTCTGGGCGGAGGAGCAGGATCAGTTCTGAGGTACCTCGTAGGGCGAGCCACCGTCAGCGCGGGGTTCGACCACCAATACGCTACGGCAGGAGTGAACGTAATTGGTGCCCTCGCGCTCGGCTTCCTCGCCGGCTGGATGGCAACTTCAAGCGCCTCCGACTCCGTAAAGCTGGGCCTAACAACTGGTCTCCTGGGAGGCTTCACGACCTTTAGTACCTTTATGGTCGAGAGTTCCCTGCTGGTTCAAGACGGCAGGTTGGCAGCGGCTGCGTTGAACTTGGTCGGGCCAGTGGTTCTCGGTCTTTTGGCAGCGGTAGCCGGGTTGTCCCTCGGACGGGTGCTCAGATAGCCTTAGAGCCAGATCAAAAGGATCGGAAGAAAGACAGCGCCGGCTAGGGCAGTCCCATCGAGCAACGCTAACCAACCAGGAGCTCCGTCTTGGCTGAACATCTGCCCAGTGCGCGTGACCGTTCCTAACGCCCGTCCAGCGACCAAAGCCAGCGCTGTCATCAACGAGATGACAAGGAACTCAACTACTCCGAGGTTCAGGATGAGAGCTACCAATAAGCCCGACAAGACAGCCCCAATGGTGCCAACCATGAAGGAGTCGAGGCCCTTGAATGGCGACAACCGAGAGAGTATCCACGTTCCGACTACGGCGAAGGAAGCGGTACCCAGGAACACCCAAATGTACTGGCGTCCGTTACCTCCGAGTCGAGTAGCAGCAAGCGACGCAACAGCCATGCCTGGGACCACCCCTAAGAGAATCGAAGAAGAGAACGCCACAAGGTCGCGCTGCTTCGAGTTGATTACTCCCGTGACTCCGCCGACCACCATGGCCGCTGCAAGAGCGAGACCCATGCCAACTGCCGGATTACCTTTCTCTGCGAAGAAGACCGTCGCGATCGCGCCCACGATGATGCCAGCCAAAGGGGCAGCGATCCCCAGATGCCTACCAAAGGACCGTGCAGAATTCCTGAGGTCCCACGTCCACACAGAGAACACTGCTACCAGCAAGGCCACGAAGACTGACGGGTTGGACGGCAGATTCGCTAGCGACAGCACTGACCAAACGACGACCGCTACAACCACCTCTTGAGGAACACCTACGGGCTGAGGGAAATACATCTCGGCACCTCCAGAAACAGGGGGAATCATGGCTAACTCATCGGTATCGACCACGAGCGCGTCTAGCTCGGTTGGCTCACCATTAAGCCAGATGCGGGAATGCTCAACACCGACAGAAAACGCAGGTCCGAACTGTTCACACGCGGAATCTACAACTGCGCCAACAGACGCTCCATCGATGTCGACGCGACCGGTACCAGCCGCCTCTCGGAGGTTTGCGAAAAGTCGAACATGCGCCATGACATCAGAGTACAGGCCGAATCCCTACAGCGCACCAACCCTCTGAAGCCAACAACTCAGGGCAGCTAGCCTTCCCGCATGCGATCCCACCTCATCAACACGGTCAACGCCAACTTCCTGTCCCAAATAGAAACGTTGAAGTCTTTGGTCTCCATCGCGTCCGTCTCAGCGAACGATCCTGAGAACGTCAGGGCGTCTGCCAACGCAGTAGCCGCAACGTTAAGCGGGGCCGGCCTCCTGGAGGTCCAGTTGCTGGAAGTCGAGGGTGCTCACCCTGCTGTCTTCGGTCATATCCCCGCTCCCGACGGCGCCCCCACCGTGCTTCTCTACGCTCACCACGATGTGCAACCCCCCGGGCGAGGTTGGGAGCGCGACCCCTTCACGGCAGTCGAGGAAAACGGCCGACTCTACGGTCGCGGCAGCGCCGACGACAAGGGTGGCATCATTATGCATCTCGCTACGTTGGAAGCCTTCGAGGGCGCACCGCCGGTAGGTATCAAGGTCTTTATCGAGGGTGAAGAAGAAATCGGATCTCCGCACCTTCCAGAGTTTCTCGAAGAGCATGGCGAGCTTCTCAATGCTGACGTAATCGTGATCGCTGATGCAGGCAACTGGAAGACCGGAGTACCAGCCTTCACAACATCCCTGCGAGGAATCGTGAGTTGTATGGTCGAAGTCAAGACACTTGTTGCTGCAGTCCACTCAGGAGCGTACGGTGGCGTCTACCCAGACGCTCTTACCTCACTATCTCGAGTCATCGCTGAACTTCACAACGACGACGGCACGGTAGGCGTCGAAGGCTTGCTAGAAGCCGAGTTGCAGAATCTTGATCTCACAGAGGAGGAACTCGCCGAAGGCGGCCAACCTTTGGAGGGGGTACACGTATTAGGTACTGGTTCGCTCACTTCTCGCATGTGGGCAAAGCCCTCGATCAGTGTCTTGGCCATCGAAGCTCCCTCTGTCGACTCGCCAGTAAACGCCATCGTGCCATCAGCCAAAGCAGTCGTCAGTATGAGGATCGCCCCCGGACAGGATCCTCAGGTAGCCATGGAAGCCCTCATCTCACATATTGAGGCCAGCGCTCCTTGGGGAGCCCACGTCTCTGCGACACCCAAGGAATCTGGAGAGTCGTTCATTATCGATACTTCCGGCCCCGCCTACAGTGTTTTCAGAAACGCGTTCAGCGAGGCGTTTGGCGTCGACGCTGTAGACATGGGAGTCGGGGGATCAATCCCCTTCGTCGCCTCCTTCTCAGAGGCCATGCCCAACGCGGACATCCTGTTGGTCGGCGCAAGCGACCCCCAGTCGAGGGCACACGGGCCCAACGAGAGCGTCCATTTAGAGGACCTCCGGAAGTCATGCCTAGGTCAGGTACTGGCGCTATACGACCTGAGTACAAGCTAGAGCTAGAGCAACCCCCACCACTCTCGAGTTGCGAACGGGTTTCGGGGATAGCTGATGCAGACGCGGTGCGGAGGCCTCGACCCCTGAACCCGTGGTTGGGGTTAGTTCTAGTCTTCGCCCCAGTTTCTAGTTGGTTTTAGGTACCCTTCGATCGCATCAGGGAGCTGCCCGATGGCTCTCCTGCGAATCAAGGGAGATACTGAGTCCATGAATACGCCAAATCGTGACACCGAGCTCTCGGATCGCATCAATGAACTTCAGGGGCAGCTTGATAGCCTCAAGGAACTCCTGACAAAAGCCGACGCGTCGCCGGCACCCGAACCCAAGGAAGCCCACTCTCCATCCGTGCACGCGGAAGAGCCGCGCCTCAATCCAGACGTGCTCCCCTCAGCAACGCTTGAGGCTCTGACCCCAGGACTCGCAGGGACCCCGGCGGCGAAGAAGCCAGCCAGCCTGACGACCATCGACGTCGACCGGCTTCTCAAATGGTCGGGCGTGGCGCTCGTGATTCTCGCCATCGGATTCTTCATGAGCGTGGCCATTGAGCGTGGATGGCTGACACCGGAACTCCGCGTGGCTGGCGGCATTGCTGTGGGAGCCGTCCTCCTCGCGGTGGGTCACCAAGCGAGGCCAAGACAGACTGCCTATGGCAGGACGTTGCAGGTAGGCGGAATCATCACCCTCTTCGTAACATTGTGGGCAGCTCACGAGGTACTGGGACTCGTCGGGTTCGCGACCACTTTGGGGCTGATGGCTCTAGTGAGCGCAGGCGGTCTAGCCCTCTCCGCTCTCTACGCGGACCCATCACTTGCTGCACTCGCTTCCGTTGGTGGATTGGCGACACCGCTCATCCTCATGATCGGAGGAAACAGCTCTGCCGATGAGGCCGCAGCAGTTTTGACTCTTGTGGCCTACTCATCGGTGCTCCTAACTGTGACCACCTGGCTCTACATCAAGCATCGGTGGCGTTCGCTCCTCTGGGCGGCCTCGGCGGGAGGCGCCGTCAATGTTCTAGTCGCCGGAATACTGGCCACTCGAACCAACGACGATCCTTCCCGATGGATAGCAACCCTCGGGGTAGCCTTCATCGTCGCCGTCGCATGGGCGATTCCAGTCGTCATTGGCGAAAGTGAAGATGGCTGGGACAGCGGATTCGAGGTTCGCCTCCGCCCCTTCCTGTCTACAGCGTTGCACCAACTCTCGATCCTGACGCCGCTCTGGGCCTGGGCACTGTTGAGCGGTGTTTGGTCAGACGGCGGAGAGGTCCCCTTTGGAGAGTTCGCCGTCCTGGTGGGCGTAATCGCAGCGGCAATCTCGATCTCAGCTAGGGATCATCAGCTTCGCCTCACCAACGCTACCGCCGCGCTCATGATGGGCTTCATTGCCATTGCGAACTTGTTCGAGGACGCCCTTCTCGTCCTCGCCCTGGCTGCCTACGCCGTGGTCATCCACTACGCCGCCGACCGCTTAAAGTCTTCTGTCATGCGCGTGGCAGGGCATGTCAGCTCCCTCAGCTTGGTGGTCATCCTCTTCTTACGCTTGGTCTCGGCTTTCGGCGACCCAAGCTGGCTCGATCTCATCGCTGATCTGCTGGCTGTCGGTTCGTTTGGAGTGGTAGCTCTCCTTGTTCGACGCAGGCAGACCAGGGTTATCTACGCTGTCCTCGCTTACGTCGGAACGCACTTCTGGGTTGTCGAGATGGCAGATAAGTTCGATAGCTCACTGGCAATAGTCAGCGTCGGGTGGGCTCTCATCGGGTTATCGATGTTTGTCTACGGGCGGAATTCCAACAAGACACCGTACATCCAGGCCGGTTCAGCAACTCTTGTGGTGGTGATTGGCAAGTTGTTCCTCGTGGACCTGGCCGAGGTGGATCCAATCGCCAAGATTGTCCTCTTCCTGGGCGTAGGCGGGCTTTTCTTGGGGGTCTCCTATTTCGCCAAGGAGGACGGCGGCAAAGAGCACGACACCACCAAACACCAAGAACCTCTAGAGCTAGAGCACTAGGGGTCTCAGCAACACGATAATGTTCACTGTCGACCCCCTCTATCTTCGGTGGTTGCCCGCCGGGTGAACTTCTTGCGGGGCTTACCAGACAACGTCTGGAGATCGAAAACTCTGAACTGTGTCACCTGTTATTGCCTGCCGTAAGTTTACCAGAAAAGGCGCCTATTTACTAGTCAGCTACTAATGAACTATCCCCGGTCGCTAGGCCAAGCAACGCCTAATTCGATTTCCGGGGCTACCGGAGTCCGATCTCAAGTATTGTGGTTTCGTTGACAGCCTCAACAACTACCTCTGCAATCCGTGCTGCGGGAAGGACCACCGTTCCCCCAGCTTCCAGTAAGAGGGACTCACCGTCACCCCAAAACACACGCAGCAAACCAGATATCACCGAAAGTACGCGAGCGTCTGTGCTGGAGCCGAGCATCAGCCTATTAGACCCACTCGTTTCTCTCACCCAGTAAAACTGGTTGCTGATGAGCATCCTCGATCCAGATCCTGTCCTTGGCTCTACTAGTTCGGGTCGTTGACCAAGGTCGATCGCTGCCAGACCTGCCCCTAGGTGCATGGAGCGCTCTGGTCGTGAGTACTCCTCCGCCCAGTCATACATCCGAAACGTGGTGTCAGAGGGTGTCTGAATCTCTGCAACCAGCACCCCTGCTCCCAACGCATGCGCGGTCCCGGCTGGCACGTGAACAAAGCCTCCTGGAACTGCCGGAAGCGTGCGCAGAAGCCCGACCATGTTCGGAGTCCCCACCGCCTCCTGCACCATCTCAGCCGAGACCCCTTCACAGAAGCCCAGATAGAGCACTGCACCTGGGTCGGCGGCAACGATGTACCAAGACTCCGTCTTGAGCCTTGCTCCAGGATCTCTTTCCACATACTCTGCGTTCGGATGCACCTGAACGGAGAGGTGCTCTCGGGCATCGAGGTACTTGACTAGCAGAGGGAAGTCCCCCGTTTTGGTTGCGGAAGCTGGCCCAAGAAGATCACTACCGAACTCGGCAATCAGGCTTTGCAGGGTTCGCCCAGCATGGAGACCATTCCTGACTTTGGTTCTGCCCAGATGAGGGGCTTGGACTACTAAGTCAGGAAGATCCGCGACCTCCCAACTCTCCCCGAAGTACCGGTCTTCGGGTAGCTGCTTCCCCAACGCCTCGAGCCTTCGACCTCCCCAGGGTTTCTCCACAAGGATGGGTTCAAGAAGCAGCGGGTACAGGTGTGAGGACATCTCATGAGAATAGCTGCGTTCTCCCTACCGAGGGCGAGCGGTTGCACGGGGTTTGTGGAAGCAGACGCGGTTCCGCGGGCGGCGGGACGCTCTAACCTATCTCCATGCGCCTCGTCATCGCCAAATGTTCCGTGACCTATGAGGGTCGTCTTACCGCCTACCTGCCGTCAGCGGTTCGGTTGCTGATGGTGAAAGCCGACGGCTGCGTAGCCATCCACGCTGACGGCGGCGCCTACAAACCACTCAACTGGATGAACGCTCCCAACTACCTCGAAGAGACCGAAAAGCTCTGGACAGTCACCAACAAGCAGGGAGAACGTCTAGAGATCGACATCGAGGAAATCCTCCATGACTTCGGGCATGACATGGGCATCGATCCTGGCTTGCAAAAAGATGGAGTGGAAGCTCACCTTCAGGTGCTGCTAGCTGAGCGACCAGAGGAGATCGAAGAGGGGTTGCGGCTAGTTCGGAGGGAGTTCCCCACCGATATCGGTCCAGTCGACTTGTTCTGTCACACCGCGGCCGGGGAATCGGTAGCCATCGAGATCAAACGCCAAGGCGGTATCGACGGAGTGGAGCAGCTCGCTAGATACCTCGAACGCATGAACCTCGATGCCCGCCTCGCACCCGTCCGTGGGATCTTTGTCGCCCAGTCCATCGCTCCTCAGGCAAGAGTCATTGCTGAATCCCGAGGAATCGAGTGCGTCGAGGTCGATTACAACGAGCTTCGCGGCATCGAATCAAACGCCCCCCGCCTGTTCTAATGCTAAACGTTGTCTTGCTGGAGCCAGAGATTCCTGGGAACACAGGGAGCATCATCCGCTTGTCCGCAAACACCGGCATCGCCCTGCACCTTATCCATCCCCTTGGCTTCGACATGGAGGAGGCGGCGCTCCGCCGGGCTGGGTTGGACTACCACGAATGGGCGAGAGTCACTGAGCATCAGACTCTGTCGGACTGTCTCGAAGCTCTCAAAGGCCAGCGTGTGTTCGCTCTGACCGGTCAGGGCATCGAGTTCTATCACGAGGTCGCATACCAAGAAGGGGACATACTCATCTTTGGAAAGGAATCGGTCGGCCTCCCTACGGAAGTCATCTCCGCCGACTTTGTGGATAAAGCCCTACGAATTCCGATGTTGGAGTCTTCACGAAGCCTCAACCTCTCAAACTCAGTCGCTGTAGTCGTCTACGAGGCACTTCGGCAGCTTGATCATCCCGAGCTCAGCTAAGGCCCCTCTAGCGACAGATCGGGAATCGCTCAGTGACTTCGGCAGCAGGGGGAATCGAAGTGATTTTACCGACGCCTTCACCCGCCCAGACAACTTGGACCGAATCGTCTCCAGCTTCGAGCGTTCTGCGATACCGGTCAGCCTGAGCTGACCTAGAACTTGCCAGATCGTCCTCGTTACCTGTCCAGCGATCGGTCAGCGATGAACGAAGTGACCGGGCGCTGAAACCCTCGGGCCAATCGGGGCCCCTGAGAAGGTCGTACACAACACCGCGTACTCCACCCACAAAACCCAATCAGCCGCTCTGTGATACTGCCGAAGCCAAGGCTCCGCCTGCTACCCCTGCCATCGGGGCGAGGAGCACCGGACGATCGATATTGAGGAGTCCGCACAGTTCTTCCATCTTGCGTAGAGGAGTTCTTCCATGTTGCGTAGAGGAGTATGGAGAGGCATCGGCTGAGCCTAGCTATTACCCCCGCGGTTCCATGAGCCACCGATTTGGGGGTTCTTCGATGAGATCAAGAAGCCGTTACCATTCCGTTCTCAAGTTTCACATTTCGAGCTCCACTGACTCTTCATGCGGGGAGTCAGAAGAGCCAGCAAGGTCAGTCCAGAGAAGGAGTCCCCATGTACGCTGTCAGAGCAGTTGACGTAACCAAGATCTTCGGTGAAGGCGACACGGCGGTCGTCGCTCTAAGCGACGTCACGCTTGACTTCACCAAAGGCGAATTCACCGCCATCATGGGTCCCTCCGGATCAGGCAAGTCCACGCTCATGCACAGTCTGGCTGGCCTCGAGAGCGTCACAGAAGGCGACATCTTCATCGGTGACGTGCAGATCGGGTCGCTTTCCGACAACGACCTCACCGAGCTGCGTCGAGACGACATCGGCTTCATCTTCCAGACGTTCAATCTCATTCCCACACTCACAGCAATGGAGAACATCGAACTGCCCGCCACCATCGCAGGTCGCACGCTGGATGCCGGCTGGATAGGGCAACTCCTCGACATCCTTGGGATCAGGGAGCGCGTCGATCATCGACCGCCCGAGCTGTCTGGCGGTGAGCGTCAACGAGTAGCAGCAGCCCGCGCTTTAGCAGGCAAGCCGGAGGTGATCTTCGCTGACGAACCCACCGGTAACCTCGACTCCAAATCAGCGGCCGAGTTGCTTGGGTTCCTGCGTCGAGCAGTAGACGACTTCGGGCAAACGATTGTCATGGTCACCCACGATCCCTCAGCAGCTGCCTACGCGGATACGGTGATTTTCCTTCGAGATGGTGTCCCCGTTTCCACTCTCACCAATCCTGATCGAGACCGCATTCTCGATGAGATCAAGGGGCTGGAGAACTAGCAATGGTCAAGATCGCGTTCCGAAATCTCTGGGAACACAAGCTGCGTAGCGCTCTCTTGGCTGCGGCTGTTGTTGCTGGAGTCTCCTTTGTTGTTGCGTCCTTCGTATTCACTGACTCACTCGGAGCAGGCTTCGACGACGCCTTCAGTGAAGCCCTCGCGAGCTACGACATAGCTGTCGGTCCGAACCTGGAAGAGGACGAAACGCAGTTTGGCCCGCCCTCGTCGGAAATTCCAAGCTTCGATGCAGGTGTCGCCAGCATCGTCGCGGCGGTAGACGGGGTCGCCACGTCATCGCCATCTGTCGCAACCAGCGCATTCATCGATTTCGGCGAAGAGGACACCGGGTTTGGCGGCCCTCCCACTATCGCGTTCTCTTGGACCGAGGGCCCCTCCTCATGGAAGCTTGTCGAAGGGCGATCTCCGGTTGCCTCGTCAGAGGTCGTCATCTTCGTAGGCACAGCAATCGACCACGAGATCAGCTTGGGCGACACTGTTCGCATCGCGTTCGACGGCCCGGTGGACGATTTCACCGTGGTGGGCACCATGAGTTTTGGCGACACCACCGACTTGTTCGGAGCAACGTTCATTGCCTTCGAGTATCAGACAGCCGAAACTCTCTTCGACCTTGCAGGACAAATCACCAGCGTCGAGGTCAACATCAAAGAGGGGTTCGACGTCGATGCAGTGGTAGAGCAAGTCAATCTTGTGCTCCCTGAGGAGGCGATCGCCACCTCCACCCAAACAGCCGTCGAAGAGCAGGCCGCGGATCTGAAGCAGGGCTTGTCATTCTTCAATACATTCCTCCTCGCATTCGCTGGTATCGCACTGGTCGTCGGTCTGTTCGTCGTCTACAACGCGTTCCGGGTGGTCGTAGCCCAGCGTTCCAAAGAACTTGCTCTTCTCAGGATTCTCGGGACCAAACGACTGCAACTCATCCAAGGCGTCCTAGTCGAGGCGGCTTTCGTCGGGATCGTGGCCTCGTTCGTGGGGATCCTTGCGGGAATGGGCCTTGCCCTGGGCATCCGAAGGATCCTCGAGCTACTCGGGAACAGTCTCCCTGACGCTGGTCTGGTCCTTGCGCCGAGGACAATCCTCGTAGGCTTCGTCGTCGGCATCCTCGCAACGTTGATATCGGCGGTTCTCCCAGCAGTCCGCACCGCCCGCATCTCGCCAATGGCTGCGCTCAGGGACATGCCCTCAGGGCGTAAGACAAGCTTGCCCGGGAAACTAATAGCGGTCTCAACCTTGGCCGTCTCGATCGGCCTTATTGTCTTTGGCGCCGTCCAAGCAAGTGATTCCAAGAGTGCCTTTACTGGCGAAACGGGCCCGCTTCAGGTGGTTGGCCTTGGTGGGTTCCTGCTCTTCATCGGGCTCTACCTCGCTGCTCGCTTCTTAGCCCGACCGGTCATCGGCCTCCTTGGGTTCGGTGCCAAGAAGATGACAGCCACGTTGGCTCGAGAAAACGCCCGGAGAAGTCCTCGAAGAACCGCTACCACCGCTGCGTCTTTGATGATTGGTCTCGGCCTCGTGGTGATGGTCGCGATCCTTTCAGCCTCAGTCCAAGATCAGATACTCGCCGCAACAGAGGACTCAGTCGCCGCCGACGTATTTCTCCAACCGGCAGGAAGCGACTTCTTTGGCAAGCTCCCCACGGGTGTCCTAGACATCGTCAAGGATCTAGATGGAGTCGAAACGGCCACCGGCGTCAACTTGAAACCCGCCACACTGCCAGGAGACACCAACGGTTTTGTACTTGGAATCCACCCGGAAGGCATGCACTCGTTTCTGAAATTTGAGGTGACCCAAGGATCACTAGACGACATGGTCGGCGACTCCATCGCCGTCCAGCAGATAGAGGTGGAGGCACAGGGCTTCCAGCTTGGCGACGTTATCGCTATCACCATCGACGGCGACGAGTACTCATTCACGCTCGCTGTGGTTTTTAGGCTTCTTGGGGATACGCCCGACGATCAGTCGTACTATCTCAATGAAGCTCGCCTGCTAGAGATCGATCCCAACGTAGGAATAAATACTGTGGCTGTCGTTCTCGATCCCGAGGTCGACCCCGAAGACGGCAAGGCGACCATAAATGAGGCTCTGGTCGACTACCCAACGGTTCGTATCACCACGCTCGCGGACCTAGTCGAGCAGATCAAGACACTACTCGGATCACTCGTCGCGATGATCGGCGGCTTGCTCTTCATGTCAGTTGTTATCGCTCTCATCGGAATCGTTCTCACTCTGTATCTCGCCGTCATCGAGCGGACCCGGGAGATCGGACTCCTTAGGGCGATCGGGATGTCACAAAAGCAGGTCCGCAGGACCATCCGCTTTGAAGCGGTGCTCATTGCACTGTTCGGCGCGGTCCTCGGGATCTTCTTGGGTGTGTTTCTCGGATGGGGCCTCGTGCGCTCCATCATCGGTGAAGGCGGAAGCATGACCATTCCGTGGCTCTGGCTCCTAGCCGGATTCTTCGGAGCAGGCCTCGCGGGCGTCCTCGCAGCGATCATCCCGTCGTATCAAGCATCCAATCTGGACGTCCTCGAAGCTATCGCTTATGAGTAGGGAGCAACTGCTTCCGGCCAGAAACGTCGGTTAGGCGACAAGTTCTTCGTAGGAGAGCTCCATGAGCTCTGCTCGATCGGCGCTTCCGACTGTTGGCCGCGTCCAGATCCAAGCCGAGAGCAGCACAGCAAACGTTACGAAACCGATGTTGGCTGGCAATGGCCAACTCGTCAGATACAGGGAGAGGCCAAATGTCGCGGTGATACCAGCGAGAGAGAACTGTTTGACACGTTGCGTGAAGCCGTGATGCAGACGCCAGCTGCGGACCACCGGTCCGAAAAATCGATGGCTCAGCAACCAGCGATCGAACTTCTCAGATGACTTCGAGAAGGAATAGCCGGCGAGCAGGATCGGCCCCGTCGAAGGCAGTCCCGGAATAATGATGCCAGCGAACGCTATGCCAGTCATCAGCAGCCCCAAAAGAAGGAAGGCCGTTCGAGAAACTTTGCTCTTAGCAATCGCCATGGTGACGAGGCTAGACGCCCACTTACGCCGACACCGAGTCGGCAAGAAGTGAAAACGCCGCCGGGGACTTCAGCATCAACCAACCCCAACCATCTGAGGCCTCGAGACTGGCTGGTCTCTCCGGCTGCTTCGCAGCCACCTTCCCGATAAATGGGTAAGGAAGCGTGTTGGGTTGGGATCGGTCCTAGATCCACCTCCTCCGAGTATCCTCGCCCGGTGAGGCGGATCAATGTTGTGGGGACCAGTGGGTCCGGTAAAACTACGTTTGCTCGCAGGATTTCGAAGGAGCTTGGCCTTCCTTTCCTTGAGAGCGACGCGATCTACCACCAGCCAAACTGGGAGCCGCTCGATACCGATGACTTCCGCCGGATTGTCCAAGAGTTCACAGCTCAAGAGGCTTGGATAGTTGATGGGAACTATTCGATAGCGCGCGACATCACGTGGGGCCGAGCTGACACAGTCATCTTCTTGGACCTTGCTCGATGGGCTGTCATGGCCCAGATCATTCCAAGGACGCTCAGAAGGGCGGCTCGCAAAGAAGAGTTGTGGAACGGCAACAGAGAGACCTTCAAGTATCTGCTCACCCGCACGGATGAGAACGTCCTGTGGTGGGCCTGGAAGACCCACGCCAAGAACCGAGAAAGGTACAAAGCAGCATTCTCAGACCCCAAGTGGTCTCACATAGAGTTCGTCCGCCTAAACACAAGAGCAAGGATCAAGAGCTTTCAGACCTAGAGCCGTCAGCGCGCTGATCTCGAGACTGGTGGTTCACTCGGGCTGGTCCATCCGAGCGCTTTTCGGCGTCCACCTTCCCCGACGGCTTTGCTCACCGGTGAGGAAGCGCATAAGACCAACGCGAGTAGTTGTCGTTGTTGTTGATGTTGTCGTTAGGACTCGCGTTACCATTGGCTCTCAACATCGAGGAGAGCAACCATGCCCATCGCGAGTCCGAAGAAGTATCGTAAGATGATCGACGCTGCCCGGGCTGGGGAGTTCGCGTTCCCCGCCATCAACGTCACCTCAACCGCGACCATCAACGCTGCTCTCAAGGGATTCGGTGATGCTCGATCTGACGGCATCATTCAGGTATCGAGCGGAGCTGGAGAGTTCGCGTCAGGCCTGAACGTGAAAGACATGGCTCACGGAGCAGTGGCGCTTGCGACGGCTGCGCACGTCCTCGCCGAGCGGTACCCCGTCAACATCGCCCTTCACACCGACCACTGCCCAGCAGACAAGGTCGACGGCTTCATTCGCCCTCTCCTGGACGTTTCCCGAGAACGGAAGGCCCAAGGTCTGACCCCCCTCTTTCAGTCCCATATGCTTGACGCATCTGCCATCCCGATGGAGGAAAACCTTGCCCTCGCCTCGAGTTTGCTCGACGAATGCGCAGAACTCGACATCATCCTTGAGCTTGAGATCGGCATTGTGGGAGGCGAGGAAGACGGTGTCGACAACTCCGACGCCGCAGAGAAGATGTTCACCTCAGCTGAAGACATGCTGCGGACCGCAGAAGTGCTCGGTACCGGTGAACGGGGCCACTATCTTTTGGCCGCCGTCTTCGGAAACGTGCACGGTGTTTACAAGCCAGGAAACGTCAAACTTCGCCCGACGATCCTCAAGGAAGGGCAGGAGGCGATTGCTGCGAAATACGGCGATAAAGCCCGATTCTCACTTGTGTTCCATGGCGGATCTGGGTCCACGCTGACGGACATCCACGAGACGCTCGGGTACGGCGTCATCAAGATGAACATCGATACCGATACCCAGTACGCCTTCACACGACCAATCGTCGACCACGTCTTTCGTAACTACGACGGCATGCTGAAGATCGACGGTGAGGTGGGAAACAAGAAGCTCTACGACCCCCGCTCCTACCTAAAGGCTGCTGAGGTCGGTATGTCTTCTCGGATCGAGTTGGCCTGCACCCAACTCCGCTCGGCTGGTAAGAGCGTCGGGTAGCCGCTCCAAGCCCCACTAGAATCTCGCTCTATGGCTGACAAAGCATACGCATCTTGGATCACACCTGATCGCTTCGTCAGAAGCCGGTTCGCGAGACCAGTCCTCAGGTTCGCCCGAA
>Ga0302135_10001068_pt1 | contig 16398 bp, 16 predicted proteins | sample CBN3_surface_MG_FD_203119 | JGI IMG/M metagenome (GOLD analysis project Ga0302135, IMG submission 203119) | Marine microbial communities from Western Arctic Ocean, Canada - CBN3_32.1 | ecosystem: Environmental > Aquatic > Marine > Oceanic | place: Canada: Western Arctic Ocean | collected...
GCCCCGACTATCAGCCTTTTAGTGGGTGTTTTTCTTTACGGAGAACAACTCGCCGGAGACCGACTCGTTGGCTTCATGCTGGTGTGGGTAGCGCTTGCCTTATTCGTCTACGACTCGGTGGTCGAGCTCAAGGCTGACCGTTAGCCGTTTGCGACAGTGATGGCCGCTGCGAGCTTCGTCTTAAATACATCTGCAGCGATTGAGAACGCTTGAATCGCTTCTCGTCGGGGAACGCCTGACTCGCTATTGACCAGACCGTCAAGGGCCTTCTTGGCCTCTTCCACGGGAGCGACCGTTGCGTCAATGATGTCCTGGTGGGGATTGAGTAGTGATCCCATGGAGGCAGGTGCCAAAGAGCTGGATACTCCATTGGCCCACGTACCAAGGGATCCTGCAGACTCTTGGAAGGCAGTCTTCGTGTCGTTGTAGTCAAGAGTGCGGGCATCCCAACCAGCGTTGGCCTCCACAAGCGTTGTAGCGATCGTATTGAGCTCGGCTTCGAAAGCTTGGAGCTGCGCGATATAGGCGGTGACTTCTGGGTCGACTGTGGCGACAGGCTCGTCCGTGATGATGGCCCCGTTGTCGGTGCTATCGGTGGGAGTCGTTTCGGTGGCTGCGGCTTCAGTGCTTACGGTGACATCTGGCAGCGTAGGAGTGATGGAGCTTGTGAACACGTAGGTGAATCCCACCATTGCGATGATGATGAGAGGGAGAATCCAACGTCCGGGCTTTGGGTCAGGCTTGTGTTGCATCGATGGTTAAACGATAGTCGCTTCCCGATTGGTTCCCAGCTTCTCATAAATCTTTTTGAGTGGTCGCGTCAGGGGGATTGAAATGTCGAGTGTCTTGCCTTAGCTTTGGGGTGCGGCGGGTTCTAGAGGAGCGTTATGGCGCCCACCGGAGACTGGGATCGTGATGAGATCTTCGAGAGAATTCCCTGGGAACACATCTCGCGGGACTTCAGTCGATTTCAGCCGTCACCGCGAGTTTGGATCTCGGTAGGCGTGGCGCTGGTACTCGTGGTGGCATCGTTTCTGTTTGTGGGGAGGTCGGAGCCGGCCATTGCCGAGGAGGTTCGGGCTGCGGTCACCGTGGCTCCGACTGTACCGTCTCTGGTAACGGTTCCTGAAGTTGTAACGGCCCCACTCTCCGAAGCAGACCTCTTCACTACTCCGCCAGGTGGGGGAGAACTCCTTGCCATGACCCTAGCTATGGCCCACGCTCGCGCTGAGCTGAGTTCGGACACGCTGTATGTAGATTGGGTTCAGGCATTCGGGATTGCTTCGAGCGCGGGTGAGTTCTCGGTCGAGTTGCTGGTTGGGCTGCTGAGTGTCACAGATGGCGCCTACGAAACGCTGTCTCCGATCGCTCTTGAGGTTGGTGTCAAGGGGGAGCAGATCCTCTGGCTCAGCCCGATTGATGCACCTTCGGCGGTGTTTGACGAGGCCGGTGAATCGGATGAGCCTTCGCCTGAGGTGATTGGACGGTTTCGCGTCTTGGTCGAGCCATGGGGCGAGCTGGTTTCTTTGGAGAGGGTGTCGCTCAGAGGGACGCTTTTGTGGGGCCTTGCCATCGTTGAGTCAGACGGCGGTTTGCTGATTCAGCTGAAAGTAGCGTTGGGGAGTGATCGTTAGATCCGCCTGTGTAGCTGGGAATCCCACTCCTCTGCGAAAACACTCCATCGATGTCGCCCAATCAATCGGGCCCAATCATTTGGATAGGCGAGACCTAGCCTATCTCTGTTGACACAAGTCCCTACTCGCTGCCGAACTCGTTTTGGAGCACCGCCATGGCCCCAGGGGCGATAAGGTTCCAATCGCCCTCTGGCGACTTGGTAACCGAAACGAAATCAGCGGTGAGGAAGATGCTCATGACCTCTGGGATGTTCAATAGCTCGACAACGAACGGCCGATCAATCTTGTCGGTCAGCTTGTACGTTGCTGGCCCTCCGACTGGTACACCGATGTCGCATTTGAGAGCGTTTGGGTTGGGAGTGTTTTTCCACTGCATTGAGTCTGATGATAGTGAGGTCCGTCGATGACGTTGGGTGTGGATGTTGGGGGAACTTTTACTGATCTCGTCCTTTGGGATGGCGAGCAGCTGATAGTCGGCAAGACGGCCTCCACCCCCGACCAATCGGATGCTGTCCTCTCAGGCAGTGCTGAGGTACTCCAAGGCCGTCGGGTTGGCACGTTGCTTCACGGTACGACAGTTGCGACCAACGCTCTCCTTGAACGAAAGGGCGCTCGGGTTGTCCTGGTCACAGATGAAGGCTTTGGAGATGTAATAGCTATCGGTCGACAGGATCGTCCGTCGCTGTACGACAGCTTTTCTGACCGGCCTCAACCCCTGGTGGACAAGGCCCACCGGCTAGAGGTACTACCTGGGGAAGGGGATCTCACGCCTCTGCGAACGGCGGTCGAAGAGAGCGGCGCTGAGGCTGTTGCTGTCTCGTTGATGTACTCGTTTGAAGATGCGAGTGGAGAGGAACAGGTTCTGGCTGCTCTGCAGGGGTTGGACGTTCCGACCAGCCTTTCGTCGCGCATAGCCCCTGAGTTTCGTGAGTTTGAGCGGACATCAACCACGGTGCTCAACGCCTACCTATCCCCACCGATGAAGGTCTACCTTGAGAATCTTTCGGATGGAGTGTCAGAGGCGGGCTTCACTGAGGCTGTGCTGGTGATGCGGTCGTCGGGAGGGCTCATGGAATTGGACGCGGCAGCTGAGCTTCCGGTCTCAGCGTTACTGAGCGGCCCGGCTGGGGGTGTGATTGCGACAGCTGCTCTGGCTCGATCCTTAGGCGATCCGCGAGTGGTCGCTTTTGACATGGGTGGGACCTCGACGGATGTGTGTCGAATTGAGAATGGTGAGCCTGAGCTGAGTTTCAGCCGCGACGTCGCTGGATACCCTTGTTTGATGCCGAGCGTAGCGGTCCATACCGTTGGGGCAGGGGGTGGGTCGATAGCGTGGGTCGACGCAGGTGGCGCCCTGCGGGTGGGCCCTCAGAGCGCTGGCGCTCATCCGGGGCCAGCTTGCTACGGTAATGGTGGGACCGAGCCGACGGTCACCGACGCGAACGTGGTACTCGGCAGGATTGCGCCCAATGCCTTGTTGGCAGGGGAGGTACGGGTTGATGTTGCCGCAGCTCAACGGGTGCTTCGCTCGCTCGGTGAGACGTTGGAATTGGGCCTTGAAGAAATTGCTGAAGGCGTAATCCGGGTTGCGGAAGCTCATATGGAACGGGCGATTAGGGCAGTCTCCATCGAGGAGGGTGCCGACCCTCGAGGCGCCCGACTTGTCGCTTTTGGTGGGGCCGGAGGTCTGCACGCAACCCAACTGGCGCGCGGCCTCAACATGAAGGGGGTAGTGGTCCCACCAATGGCTGGAGTGTTCTCAGCGTTCGGTCTTCTCTTGGCCCCTCCTCGGCATGATGCTTCGCGCACAGTCAACTTGGCGTTCGGTGATTCAGCGCTGGACGAAGCTCTTCAAAGCGTGGCCGATCAGGCTGTATCAGGCCTACGAGACATGCTTCAGAAAGATGCTGAGGTCCGAACTTCGGTGGACGCCCGCTACGTCGGCCAGGCCCACGAAACCTCTGTGCCTGCTACCCCGGGAATCAAGTGGGATGAGGTCGAACGGCGGTTCGGAGAAGCTCATCGGCTCCGCAACGGATTCGCTCGGCCTGGGGACCCGATCGAGGTGGTCACGGTGCGAGCATCGGCGCTGGGTGTGCCCGCCCTCCGCTGGGATCAGATTCCGAGCATCCAACCTGAGTCTGCGCCAGTGGGGAAGCGTGAAGTGATCTTTGGAGGAGCCAGCCACGACGCGGCTGTTGTTCGGAGGAGCAGCCTCGGTCCTGGGGATGAAGTTAGCGGACCAGCGATCATCGAAGAGCAGGAGTCGACGATCGTCCTTGCACCCCAAGACCGGCTCGTAGTACACGCCAGCGGAGCAGTGGAGATTTCGTGGTAGACCCGATCACTCTTGAAGTAGCGAGGAATCAATTCGCTTCTATAGCCGAGGAAATGGGGACGGTTCTTCGAGCCGCTGCCTACTCACCGAACATCAAAGAGAGAGCAGATTGCTCTGCGGCCGTGTTTCTAGCGAACGGTGAGATGCTGGCGCAGGCAGAACACATTCCGGTCCATCTCGGCTCCATGCCAGCGTCGGTGAAGGCGATCCTCGATGTTTTCGGTACAGCCATGGTGCCTGGAACGCAGTACGCGGTGAACGATCCGTTTGCTGGGGGAACCCATCTCAACGATCTCACGATTCTCTGCCCAGTGATCCACGGAAGCCGACTGGTTGCCTGGGTCGCCAACCGTGCTCACCACGCCGACGTAGGCGGAGATGCACCGGGTTCTATGCCCGCCGACGCTGTTCGGTTGACCGATGAAGGCCATGTGGTCTCCCCAATGGCGGCCGTAGAGGATGGGAGCTGGAACCCGGCGTTCTTAGAGCCGTTCATTGCTGCCACTCGAACTCCGCAGGAACGCATGGGAGATCTTTCCAGTCAGCTGGGCGCGAACGAAGTCGGAGCCAAGCGATTGCTTGAGCTGATTGAGGCGGAAGGCATCTCAGACTTCTATAAGGTGACAGAGGCTTTGTTGGGATACGGCGAGCGTCGGATGCGGGCGGCGGTTGGCGCGTTACCAAACGGTGAGTTCGAGTTCGAGGATGTCATGGAGTGGCAGGGAGACCTGCTACCGATCCGGGCTCAACTTCGGATCTCTGGGACTGATCTCGCCGTCGATTTTTCCGGTACCACCGATCAGGTCGAAGGTAATATCAACGCGGTGAGGGCGGTGACCATGTCTTCGGTCTACTACGCGGTTCGCGTCGCCACCGATCCGTCAATTCCGGCAAACGGGGGTTGTTATCGAGCCATCCACCTTCTAACCAGGCCCGGCTCGTTGGTCGATGCTGCGGGCGGTGTCGCAGTGGCGGCAGGCAACGTCGAGACATCGCAGCGTATCGCGGATGTCGTATTGGGTGCTCTCAGTCAAGCTGCTCCGGATCGAGTCCCGGCCGCATCACAGGGCACTATGAACAACGTCCTCATCGGGAACGACAACTTCGCCTACTACGAAACAATTGCAGGGGGCCAAGGGGCGCGTCCGGGCCGGAACGGCCAGTCGGGGATACATACAGGTATGACCAACACCAAGAACACTCCGGTGGAGTCGCTTGAGCGTCATTACCCCTTCACCGTGGAACGCTATGCCCTGCGTTCGGGCTCGGGTGGAAGTGGGAAGTGGGATGGAGGAGATGGGATCGAACGGATGCTGAGATTCTCGGAGCCAGCGACTGTTTCGCTCATGGGTGAGCGTCGACTTGTTGGCCCGTGGGGTCTGGCTGGTGGTAGCGCTGGAGCAGTAGGCGAAGACTGGCTGCTCAGAGCTGGAGACAGCGAGCCAGAGAAACTTCCTGGCAAGATCACTTTCGAGGTCGCCGAAGGCGACCGCCTGATCGTAAAGACCCCCGGCGGCGGTGGATACGGATAGAACCCTTACGCTTGCAGGGGAGCAAGCGTAAGGGATTAGCTCTCGCTTGGGCTTTTGGGCATAGGGATATCTGGCTCGAGATCTGGGCTGGTGACCCAGGCTCTGCCTTCGTCGTCCCCGCGCATTGTGGGTGTGATCGCGATCGGGTCGCCGAACTGCCGCCGGTGAGCCAGGGCTTCTTTCACGGTGTTCCCTTTCAGAGCTCGAAGGTTTTGGAGAGTGGGGGGGACGATCATCAGCTCTCCTCGTGCAGCTGATGCGGCGGCGGACTGCGGAGCCATCCAGAAAGAGTCGGTCATCTCCACTCCATCATGCCAAGCGTGTTGGCCTTCGGGCAAAGCGGCGAGATAGAACCGGGTATCGAACCGTCTGGGATTGCCGGGAGGGGTGACCCACCAGGACGTAAACACGAGTTCTGAGAGCGACAGCACGAATCCCTCCTGGAACAGCCAATCCGCCCAGTCAATAGCGACTTCGCGGTCCTGAAGGTCGTGCCGAAGCTGCTTCGCTTTTCGCGTCAGGAGGACTTCTGTGGAGATTGGCGAGCCATCGCTGTTACGTCCAAGCAACACTCCGGACTCCTCGAACGTTTCTCGAGCCGCAGCGGCGCGCAGACCTAGGTCGGGGGTCGACGGATCGTCGATCAACTCTGCGGGAAGCGAGTAGTCGGATGGATCCACCCGTCCTCCGGGGAAGACGTACGCTCCGGCCATAAAGACTGATGCGGCGTGTCTTCTGAGTAGGAAGACCTCCGGCGAAGCGTCCCCGTCTCGCAGAAGGATTACGGTGGCTGCGTCGGTTACGAGAGTCATATCACAGCAGACTAGTGATACCACCTAGTTCGCCCTCATCGGGGTATGTGAATATCATGCTCCTGTTTTGCATTCGAGACTCATCCGAACCGCCGCTGTTGTCGCAGGCGTGCTCTTGGTCATGGGCGGCGTGGCCGTCATTCAAGTGCAACGCTCAATTGGTGCTGTCGCCGTTGAGGTATTTGACCTTGATCAGACTGCCAGAGCCCTCGAGACAATCCCTGACAGCGTGCGCGAAGCGGCCATAGCAGCCGTTGAGTCAGCCGAAATCACGGATGCCACGACTCCCGAAGGCCTTGAGCCGGTGTCGCTCCCGGATACTCAGAACCCGGCCACGCTCAGTCCGGCGCTTCCGGACGAGATGTTTGACACCTACCTATTGCTCGGAACGGACGAGAACGGGTTCCGTGCCGATGTCGTGATCATGTTGCTCCTCCCGAGCGACGGCTCAGACCCGATCCTTGTTTCGCTCCCGCGCGATCTCTACGTTGAGAACCCCTGCACTGATCGATACGCCCGGCTCAACTCGGGGATGAACGGTTGCGGAGATGACGTGTCAGGAGCGACGCTGATGGCGGCGTCGGTGCAGATGTTTACTGGCATTAAGCCGGATCACTTCATCGTGGCTGATTTCGATGGGTTCGAGAACGTGGTCGACGCGATTGGAGGCGTCGAGATTTGTTTCGAGTACGCCGTGTCTGACCAAAGGGCCGGGTTGAGCCTCGCCGCTGGCTGTCAGCGTCTCTCTGGAGAAGAAGGCCTTGCGTGGGTCAGGAGTCGCAAGACCTTGTATAACGTGAACGGAAGTTGGACCTCGCTCGGCTCTGATGATTTTTCGAGGCAGGCCCACCAGCGTGAGTTGCTGTTCGCGCTAGCGTCAGAAGTTGCAAGCTTCTCTTCGATAACTCGTTTGTCCGACGTAGCAGAAGAGGTTGCATCGTCGCTTACTATTTCAGGCGACCTCTCTCTTTCGGACTTGATCGCCTTGGGGTGGACCAACCGCGATATCGCGCCGGCCGATGTCATCACACTTTCGATCCCAACGAAGTCTTACATCACCCAGGCTGGTGCCTTCGTAGAGCAGCCCATTGAGCGCTTTAATGACACGCTTTCGCACGTTTATCCAGCTGCCTACCGCGAAGTGATCGAGCCGAACGGTTAAAGCACAGGCCCCGGCCTGTAAGCGGCTGCCTTGGGGTTGGCCGTTTGCAGCGTCTCAGATCGAGCAACAAAGGCGGCAACTTGAGCAGCCGCAGTTCCGGTGAAGCCGAGCGGTTCTGAGATCAGCTCGTCAATCTGCGAGCCAGTCAGCGGGATGAGTGGATCGTCGGCGACCCGGTCGAATAAGGAGGTGCTCTGATTGCCGCCTAAGCGAGATCGAGCCGCGGCCACGGCGTGATGTTTGATCTGTTCGTGGGCTTCCTCCCTGCCAAGACCAGCTTTCACTGCTGCTACCAAGAGCTTGGTGGTGGCTAGGAACGGCAAGTTTCTCGCCAGCTCCTCACTGATCATTGCCTCGTAGGGCCCAAAGTCGGTCAGGACTTCGAGTGCGGTCTCCAGCATGCCGTCGGTAGCGAAGAAGGCGTCGGGCAGCATGATCCGCCGAACCACTGAGCAGCTGACGTCTCCCTCGTTCCATTGCGAGCCAGCTAATCCTGCTGCCATGGTGAGGTGGCCTTTGAGGATGAGGTGAAAGCCGTTGATTCTTTCCGACGAGCGAGCGTTCATCTTGTGTGGCATCGCCGACGAGCCAACCTGTCCTTCTCTGAAACCTTCTGTTGCGAGGTCGGCCCCGGCCATCAGGCGCAGCGTTGTGGCAAATGAAGCCAGTCCTGACGTCCCTTGCACGAGCGCTGAAACGACGTCTAGATCAAGCGAACGAGGGTAGACCTGCCCAACTGAAGCGATAGGGCTGCTCATTCCTAGGCTCTTGGCGACGCTTTCTTCCAACTCTTGGACCTTTCCCGAGTCCCCATCGAAGAGATCGAGAAGATCTTGCTGGGTTCCAACGGGTCCCTTGAGGCCCCGCAGTGGATAGGTATCGATCAGGTGATTGAGGCGGCCTAGACCGTGGAGGAGTTCGTCGCCTGTTGTCGCCAAGCGTTTGCCGAGTGTGGTGGCTTGGGCAGGTACGTTGTGAGAACGTCCTGCCATGACGAGTGTCGAGTACTCCGCTGCCCTTGTCCCGAGGACGCTTACGGCAGCGATTATCTTGTCTCGGACAAGGTTCAACGACTGGAGTATCTGCATCTGCTCGACGTTCTCGGTGAGATCGCGCGAGGTGAGACCCTTGTGAATGTGCTGGTGCCCTGCCAGCGCATTGAACTCATCGATTCGGGCTTTTACATCGTGACGAGTGATCTGCTCGCGTCCGTCAATCGATTCGAGGTCGATCTGAACGATGACCGATCTGTACGCCGCTGCGGCCTCGGCAGGAACCGAGATACCGAGGCCTGCCTGGGCTTCGAGCACTTCCAACCAGAACTCACGCTCCAGGCGCACCTTCGTCTCGGGTGCCCAGATGGCCGCCATCTCGCGGGAGGCGTAGCGGGCAGCTAGAACGTTCGGGATCGATGGCTTGGTGTCACTCACGTAGATGAATACTACCGGTCAAACCATCCCCGATTGTCGTTTGTTCAACACTGATCGCTTGGCTACCATCCTGAGGAGTTCTAACTGAGGAGATGCTGGGTGATCGTTGTCAACACTGAGACTGTGCCGGGGCACGACATTATCGGACTCAAGGGTCTTGTTCAGGGGAGCACCATACGCGCCAAGCACTTGGGTCGAGACATTGGCGCTGGCCTGAAGAATCTCGTTGGCGGAGAACTTACCGGCTATACGGAGTTGCTGAGCGAGTCGAGGAAGCAGGCGACTGAGCGGATGATTGCCGAAGCGGAAGCCTTAGGTGCCAACGCTGTGGTCAATGTGAGGTTCACAACGGCCTCCGTAGCGGCTGGGGCGGCAGAGATGTACGCCTACGGCACCGCAGTGACCATTAGCCGGACTATCGCGGAGTAGTCGGTGGAGGCCCTACTTCAGCTACTGATCTTTGGTGGCCTGTTGTCGTTAGGTGTCTTTGGCTTCTACCGAGAGCGCGCACATCTTGCAGATCTGGATGAACGCGAGGCTGCCGTGCAGCTGCCGACATCAACCCTTCACGCGCCGATCCCAGCGATAGTCGTGACGAACGCGACCATGGTCACTGGCAACGTCGTCCAGGCAGCGGACTACCTCAAGACCTTCCTCTTCACTTTTGTGGCCTTGTTTGGTGGAGAGTCCCAGTCCCTCGGCCGAGTGCTGGTGCGAGCTCGCAGAGAAGCGTTGCTGCGCGCGCAGGAAGAAGCGATAGCATTCGGCGCAAGAGCCCTTGTCAATGTTCGATTTGAGACCTCCACCATGGGACAGAAGCAAGGAAACCGGGGAATCGCTGCGACCGAGGTGGTGTGCCACGGCACCGCAGTGCGGTGACTAGGTCTCTTTCCAGGAGTCAAGCCCGGCGCATAGCGCTAGGAGCCCAAGGCTTCGATCGAGCGAGGCCAGCAAAGGTTGATCGGCGTCATATTCGGCGCGCTATGGGCGATATGCAGGTGCTACAACTTGACAGCGTAAACGTGTGCGTCCGTAGCCATTACATGCCGCTGTTTTCTCGGCTGGGTACCTACCGAAGTGAGCTTATCGATGAGATGGCCTACCAAGGACTCGAGTACTTCGAGTACTGGGGTCATGTTGCTTCTCTCGTACCTATGGAGATGTACTCGCTGTTCGACTTCCGGCGAGATCGTGACTGGATGTGGGGAAGCCTGAAGAAGGTTCTGAATGCCCAACCCGGTCTCGCCGCTGAGATCGAAGCTCGCGTGCGGAGCGAGGGACCCGTGCGAACCGGCGATCTCGAAGCGCCGGGGGGTCGGACGGGATCGTGGTGGGGGTACAGCGAGACGAAGCATGTGCTGGAACATCTCTTCGGAAAGGGCCGTTTGGTGACGGCGCATCGCCGCCACTTCAACCGCTACTACGACACTCCAGAAAAGGTACTCCCAGCGTCTGTGTTTGACCAGCCACAGCACACAACCGACTCCTCTTACCGGGCTCTCATCCTGTCCGGTACCGGTGCAGCGGGGGTTGGGACTGCTGAGGACATCCTGGATTGGTGGCGGCTCAACAAGCCGACCGGGAGACCGATCTTGGCAAACATGGTGGAGGAAGGCCTCCTACAATAAGTCAGCGTCGAAGGCTGGGAGAAGCCGGCCTACATGCTGCCGAGTACTCGGGTGCCTAGGACTGTGGATGCGCAAGCGTTGTTGACGCCCTTCGATCCAGTGGTATGGAATCGTGACCGGGCATTGCGACTCTTCGGTTTCCAGTACCGAATTGAGATCTACGTCCCAGAACCTCAACGACAGTACGGCTATTACGTCTACCCGTTCCTCCTTGGCGAGACGATCGTTGCCCGAGTGGATCTCAAAGCCGACAGAAAGGCGGGCTCGCTAATCGCCCAAGCCTCATGGCTGGAGGAGGGTCAAGATGCCGAAGTGGTGACTCCGGCTCTTCGTGAGTCCCTAGAAGAGATGGCTGCGTGGCTGGGGATGTCAGAAGTGGTGGTGAAGCCCAGAGGGAATCTGGCGAGTCACCTGAACCCCAACTAGGGCTAAGACTGAAACTAAGGCCAGCTCCAACCCTGTTCGCAACTCGAGTTGGGCAGATCTATAAGACGGGTGCCCCCTCAGTCGGTTCCACCGACAGCTCCCCCGAAATCGGGGAGCAAGCGCGTGAATACCCTAAGAAATAGGACGCCGTTACGGGCAAGGTGAGCCCGAAGAGCTCCGATGGAGCAGCCCGAGCGCATCACTATTCCCCATGCGGGTAAGGGGTGTGGCTAGCCCTCGCTCTTGCCTTAGTTGGGCTTGGGCTTTAGCCGGCGAGGGTGCTCTTGCGGAGCTCTTCTCGGTAATCGGCCAGTTTTCCGCGCAGGCCCTCGTCGGTCATAGCGATCATTTGGACGGCCAATAAGGCTGCGTTGTTGGCTGCGTCTATGGCGACGGTTGCGACTGGAATACCCGTGGGCATCTGAACAATCGACAGCAGAGCGTCCATGCCATCCAACGTCGCTGAGATGGGTACTCCGATGACCGGAACAAGGGTGAGCGCTGCCAGCATGCCGGGGAGGGCAGCTGCCTTGCCCGCACCAGCGATAATGACGTCGAAGCCGTTGCTCTGAGCACCCCTACCGAAGGCAAGGGTTTCTTCAACACTCTTATGAGCGGAAATGACTCTCACATCTGAGTCGACGCCAAAGCGGTCCAGCATCGTTGCTGCCTTTTCCATGACGGGACGGTCTGAGCCTGAGCCCATGATGATGGCAACCTTGGCCATTATTGATCTCCTGCGATGTCGGTTCGGTGTTGTTCGCCCTTGAAATGTACTTGATCTACCGCTCTGTAGGCTGCGGCGCGCGCTGAGGCGACGTCGTCACCCAGACCTACGATGCTCAGGACTCTACCGCCAGAGGTCACCAGATGCTTGTCGGTCTTGGCGGTGCCCGCATGGAAGATCAGAACGTCATGGGCTACCTGGTTAAGCCCCGAAATGCTGTTGCCCTTGCGCGGGGAGGTGGGATATCCGGAGGCGGCAAGCACCACGTTGACAGCTGCGGTATCGGACCAGTGCAAGTGCTTAGCTGATAGGCCAGAGGTCGCGGCTGCGTACAGAATCTCCAGCAGATCGTCCTCGAGCAGCGGCAGGACCACCTGCGTTTCTGGATCGCCGAGCCGCGCATTGAACTCGATGACCTTGGGCCCAGCCTCCGTGAGGGCGAGACCCACGTACAGGAATCCGGTGAACGGGTTGCCGTCGTTAGCCATCACGCGCAGAGTGGGGTAGACGACCTGCTGCATGACGTGTTCTGTGAGACCGTCCGGAAGATCGGCGACAGGGGAGAAGGAACCCATTCCCCCGGTGTTAGGGCCCTTATCGTGATCCGATAGAAGCTTGTAGTCGCGGGCAGGCTGGAGAGCTACGGCGCTTGTTCCGTCACAGACGGCGAAGATGGATAACTCAGGTCCGTCAAGGAACTCCTCAATGACCACGGACGCGTCATCACCTCCGAAGCTGCCGTCGAGGCACTCGTCAACCCATGCACGTGCTTTTTCGAGATTCGACGTGACGAGAACCCCTTTGCCTGCAGCGAGCCCGTCAGCCTTGACTACGTACGGTGCTTGGCAGGTAGCGAGGTGGGCCGTAGCTTCGATCGCCGAGGTGAAGGACTCATAGGAGCCGGTGGGGATGTTCGCTCGGTGCATGATTTCTTTGGCAAAGGACTTTGACGCTTCTAGTCGAGCAGCCGCCCGAGTGGGGCCGAACACGGGGATGGATCGGGCAATCAAGGCGTCGGCGAGGCCGGCCGCAAGCGGTCCCTCGGGTCCAATGACCACGAAGTCGAAGGCAAGCTGCTCAGCAAGCGACGCCACCGCTCCTACGTCGGTTGGCGAGACCCCTTCGATAACGCCGCCGATCTCAGCTAGCCCAGGGTTACCAGGCAGTGACACCAAGTCGGTGCATTTGGGACTTTGGATGAGCTTCCACCCTAAAGCGTGTTCCCGGGCGCCCGACCCAATGAGCAGGACCTTCATGGGGGGCGGTTCATCGCTCTAGGAGTTGCTGGCGCTCGGGCCCTACCGATATCCACCGGATGGGTGTATCGATGGCCTTCTCGATGTACTTGATGTAACTCTGGGCTTCGGACGGCAAGTCGTCCCAATGGCGAGCACCAGTAACGTCGGACTTCCAGCCGGGGAAGGTTTCATAGATCGGCGAAACTCTGGCGAGTTCCCTCTGATCCCTCGGGAATTCGGTGATGACTTCGCCATCGAGCATGTATCCGTTGGCAAGCTTGATCTCATTGAAGGCCGAGAGGATGTCGAGCTTGGTGAGGAAGATTCCGGTAAGGCTGTTGATCCGTGCCGCGTACCTAAGCGAAACGAGGTCGAGCCATCCTGGGCGCCTGCGGCGACCGGTAACCACACCGTACTCATGGCCTAGGTTGACCATGGTTACGCCGTCCTCGTCGAAGAGTTCGGTGGGGAAGATACCCGAGCCGACACGGGTGATGTAGGCCTTGGAGACGCCGACGATTTCGTCAATCGCTTTGGGTCCTAGGCCAGTGCCCGTGGTCACCCCACCAGCGGTAGGGCTTGACGAGGTCACGAACGGGTAGGTGCCGTGGTTGATGTCTAGGAGCGTTCCTTGAGCCCCTTCGAACAAGATGTTTTGTCCAGCTTTAGAGGCGTTGTGAAGGACGATCGTGGTGTCCGCTATATAGGGTCGGAGGGTTTCGGCCATTTCCAGATAGTGGTCTGCGATGACCTCGGCGTCGAATGGCTCGAGCCCATAAGCTGAGGTGAACACGTGATTCTTCTCAGCCACTCTGTTCTTGAGTAACGCCCTGAAGTGGCCTGGGTCGAGGAGGTCCTGCATGCGGAGACCTGCACGCTCAAACTTGTCTTGGTAGGCCGGTCCGATTCCCTTCTTTGTGGTCCCCAGGTTGGCGTCACCTCGCCGGGCTTCCAACACCTCGTCAAGGGCACGGTGGTACGGCATGATCAGGTGAGCTGCAGAATCGATGAGCAACTTCGACGGATCCACTCCACGGGATCGAAGCATCTCCATCTCGTCGAGCAGAACGGCGGGGTCGACAACCGCTCCACAGCCGATGATTGGTACGGCGTTCTGATTCATGACTCCGGAGGGAACGAGAGAAAGAGCGAACTTCTCCTCGCCGATAATGATGGTGTGGCCGGCGTTGTTGCCGCCTTGGTAGCGCACGACGAACTCGGCACTTTCAGCGAAGTAGTCGGTAACGCGGCCTTTGCCTTCGTCACCCCACTGGGCTCCTAGAACAACAGTTGCAGTCATCCGGAAAACGATCCTTACTTGGGAACGTAACGGGATTGTAGTGGCCTGAAGGAAGTTCACCTGCGAGCCGCTGGCAAATGAATCTACAGCCGGTAGGGTATTCCGAATGCCGCGTATACAGGCTGGATCAGTCCAGGAACACAAGATGGTCATCCGGAAGCGCCTACTTGACGCGGCGCAGGTCCTGTTCTCCGAACTTGGCTACGGGCCCACGACGTTCAGCGATCTCGCCTCCGAGGCGGGCGTCGGCCGAACAACAATTTACGAGTACTTTTCCGACAAGGACGACCTCTTGGCCAGTTTGGTCGAAGAAGAACTCCCGGCGGTCCTCTGGGAAATGCTCTCCCAGCTTCCCCCGGATGGGCCTACAGCCGATCGGCTGGCGATTCTTGCCCAGCAACTTATCCGGTTCGTGGCGACCGATCCGATCCTTGGCTTGCTGCTGCATAGAGATGTGGCTGCCCTCAACGACGACGCCAAGAGCCGCATCGAGATGGCCCACCTGGAGCTAATCCATGAATTCATCTCATTGCTGCGCACGGGTGTGCAGGCCGGAGAGTTACGCGAGATGCCGTTGGACCTCATGGGCCGCTTCGTCCAGGACCTGATCATGTCGGGCGCACAGGTACTGATCGACGCCGAAGATCCGGCCGCCCGCATGGAGGAAGTCACTGACACCATCGTGGCAATGCTACTTGAGGGGATACGCACGTAGGGGTCCGCCTTACAGCGAACCCCAAGCTCCTCAAGCGGCTGCGCCGACAGCGTCGCGCGAGGTGTGCCCCATCCGTCTGCTTCGCAGCCATCTTCTCCTTTACGGGTAAGGAAGCGCAATACCCCTGTGAAGGGGGGTTGGGCATTCGCATTCGCCGCGCCTTCTGGGGTTAGTTCTACTTCTAGTTTTAGTCTTAGTTCTAATATCTTTTGAACTTGGAGGGTGCGCATGATGGACGACAAGATTATTGACGAAGCGTTGTCGTTTGATGACGTGCTGCTGATTCCTCGCCACTCACAGGTGTTGCCGCGGGACGTTGATACCTCTACCCGCTTCTCTCGGAATGTGAGGCTCAACATCCCGGTCGTGGCAGCGGCGATGGACACGGTGACCGAGACTCAGATGGCCATAGCTATGGCCCGTCAGGGAGGGATTGGCGTCATCCACAACAAGATGTCCATCTCGGATCAGGCAGAAATGGTGCGCCGAGTCAAGCGTTCCGAGTCCGGGATGATTGTTGATCCAATCACCCTGCCTCCGACCGCTACCCTGCAGGAAGCTGAAGACCTGATGCACAACAACAGGATCTCGGGTGTTCCCATCGTTGAAACGTCTGGGCTGTTGGTCGGAATTCTGACTAACCGAGACATTCGTTTTGAGACCGATTTCACTCAGGGCGTCGCCGCGAGAATGACTGGCGATCGCCTTATAACAGTGCCCGACGGAACGACCTTGGAGGAAGCGCGGGAGATGCTCAGGGAGCATCGCATCGAGAAGCTCCCAGTAGTCGATGGCGCTGGCCATCTCACGGGACTCATCACTATCAAGGACCTCAACAAACGACTCGAGTTTCCTGATGCAGCGAAGGACTCTTTGGGGCGGTTACGCGTGGCGGCGGCTCTTGCCGGTTCACCCGATGTCCTTGACAGAGCCGAGGCATTGTTTGAGTCTGGCGTGGACGCGATGGTCCTCGACTCTGCTCACGGGCATTCACTCGGAATCCTAGAAGCGCTGAGCGCGGTCAAGGAACGCTTTCCAGATGTGGACGTGGTAGCGGGGAACGTGGTGACCGCCGAGGCAGTAAGGGACCTTGTCGAGCGGGGCGCCGATGCTGTGAAGGTGGGTGTTGGCCCTGGGTCAATCTGCACGACCCGGATCGTTACCGGTGTTGGGATGCCACAGTTATCAGCGGTGTTGTACGCGGCAGAAGCCGCTGGAGAAGCGGGCGTTCCTCTCATCGCCGACGGAGGAATCAAGCAAACCGGTGATGTGCCGAAGGCGCTTGCTGCAGGTGGCGACACGATCATGGTTGGCTCGATGCTGGCGGGTACCTCCGAAGCTCCAGGGGAAGAAATCTTGAGGGATGGCCGTCGGTACAAGTCCTACCGCGGAATGGGCAGCATGGGTGCCATGACCGATGGATCTGCTGGTCGGTATTTCCAAGAAGATGCCAAGA
>Ga0302135_10001070_pt1 | contig 16387 bp, 14 predicted proteins | sample CBN3_surface_MG_FD_203119 | JGI IMG/M metagenome (GOLD analysis project Ga0302135, IMG submission 203119) | Marine microbial communities from Western Arctic Ocean, Canada - CBN3_32.1 | ecosystem: Environmental > Aquatic > Marine > Oceanic | place: Canada: Western Arctic Ocean | collected...
CCGGCGATTCGGTCCCAGGCATCCAGCTTCGTCTCGTCCAGGCGAGCATCCCGCAAAGCCTGAAATGGCTGCCCGAGACCCGGCGGCGGAATTTCGAGCGCCATCTCTCGATGTCCCTGGTCCAGGGACATGACGAGGCCAGCCATATAGTCTGGCCCGAAACCGCCGCCCAGTTCCTGCTGGCCGAGGATGGCGAGGCCCGGGCAGCCGTGGCCGCCGTCGCGCCACCGGGCGGCGCGGTGCTGACCGGCACGGTGCGGCGCGACGCGGCGACGGGGCAGGTCTGGAATTCCCTGCTCGCCATCGACGACAAGGGCGAGGTCGCGGGCATCTACGACAAGGTCCATCTGGTGCCCTTCGGCGAATACATGCCGCTGCGCGGCCTGCTGGGCCTGGACAAGCTGACCGCCGGCGGGACCGATTTCTCCGCCGGGCCGGGGCCGCGCAGCCTGCGCGTTCCGAGCCTGCCGCCCTTCAGCCCCCTGATCTGCTACGAGGCGATCTTCTCCGGCGCGGTGACCGATCCGGACGATCGCCCCGCCTGGCTCCTCAACGTCACCAACGATGCCTGGTTCGGCCGCTCGGCCGGGCCCTATCAGCATTTCGCTGCGGCCCGGCTGCGCGCGATCGAAGAAGGCCTGCCCCTGGTGCGCGCGGCGAATACCGGCATATCGGCAGTGATCGACCCCCATGGCCGGATCGTGGCGCGGCTGGGGCTGGGCCTGCGCGGCGTCGTCGATTCCCCGCTTCCAACGGCCCTGGCTTCGCCCCCCGCATTCGCCCGCCTGGGCAATGGCTGGTTGGTCATCGGCATGGGACTCCTCCTGGTCGCCGCAGGTTTGGTGCATCGACGCTCAGCATAATATATGATGCAGATAGAGCGCTGCATCACGCTGATATATTGACGCTGTCCTGTGCCCGGCTTAGGAAATGCTGCTTCCAAGTCAGTATGGGTAGCTCCGCCGATCCCGGCGGGGATCACAAGGAGCATCATGGTCATCGAAAACGAAAAAGAAGAAGGCCAGCCCCGTCGTGGGCGTGGAAGAGGTGGCCGTCCGAAGCCGGTGGATGTCCATGTCGGCAGTCGCGTGCGCTTGCGCCGGACCATGCTGGGCATGAGCCAGGGGAAGCTCGGCGACGCGATCGGCCTCACCTTCCAGCAGGTCCAGAAATACGAGCGCGGCGCCAACCGGATCGGCGCCAGCCGGCTCTTCGAGCTGAGCAAGACGCTCGAAGTCCCGGTCAGTTTCTTCTTCGACGATATGCCGGCGGAGATCGAAGCGGAGTCCGGGCCGCGCGCCGAGGGGCTGGCCGAGGATGCTCAGGCGCATTACGCCGCCGACCCTATGGCCAAGCGCGAAACCCTCGAACTCGTGCGCGCCTATTACCGAATCACCGACAGCAATGTGCGCAAGCGCGTCTTCGACCTGGCCAAGGCGCTGGCCAAGGCGGGCCAGGACTAGTCTGAGACCCGGACGGGTTTTCCGGCGGGGCGGTCTCGCCCCGACCTTGACGCCTCACTAAATCCTTGCGACAAGGGCCGCCCCGCAGCGGGGCGCAAGGGCCGCTCCATGACTGGGGCGCCGGCAGGAGATATGTCGTTCCATGGCGGCCTTCTGCCGCCGTATCAACCATTTCCAGGGGGGAGTCGAACGTGCCGACATCCGACTATGTCTTCACGAGTGAGTCCGTCTCCGAGGGCCATCCCGACAAGGTCTGCGATCGCATTTCGGATGCCGTCGTCGATATGTTCCTCACGGCCGATCCGCAATCGCGGGTCGCGGTCGAGACTCTCGTCACGACGAATCGCATCGTTCTCGCCGGCGAAACCCGCGGGCCCGGATCCATCACCCATGACCATCTGGAAGAAGTGGCGCGCGCCTGCGTGCGTGATATCGGCTACGAACAGGACGGCTTTCACTGGAAGAACGCGGACGTCCAGATCTACGTCCACGAACAGTCGAGCGATATCGCCCAGGGCGTCGACGCCGCGGGCAATAAGGACGAAGGCGCGGGCGATCAGGGCATCATGTTCGGCCATGCCTGCACCGAGACCGAGCCCCTGATGCCGGCGCCGATCCATTTCGCCCATGAAATTCTGCATTCCCTGGCCGAGGCACGCCATTCCGGCGCCGAATCCGGCCTGGGCCCCGACGCGAAGAGCCAGGTCACCCTGCAATACGAGAACGGCAAGCCGGTGCGCGCCACCTCGGTCGTGGTTTCGACCCAGCATGCCGGGGACCTCGATCAGGGCGAAGTGCGCGAGATCGTCCGGCCCCATGTGCTGAACGTCCTGCCCGAAGGCTGGATGTGCGGGGAAGAGGATTTCTACGTCAATCCGACGGGCCGGTTCGTGATCGGCGGCCCCGACGGCGATGCCGGCTTGACCGGGCGCAAGATCATCGTCGACACCTATGGCGGGGCCGCGCCCCATGGCGGCGGCGCGTTCAGTGGCAAGGATCCGACCAAGGTCGACCGCTCGGCGGCCTATGCCGCGCGCTATTTGGCGAAGAATGTCGTCGCCGCGGGCCTGGCGGAGCGCTGCACCATCCAGCTCAGCTACGCTATCGGCGTGTCCAAGCCGCTTTCGGTCTATGTCGACACCTACGGCACCGGGCAGGTCGACGAAGCCAAGCTCGGCAAGACCATCCGCGAACTGATCGATCTGAGCCCGCGCGGCATTCGCGAGCATTTGTCCTTGTCCCGGCCGATCTATGCGCGGACCGCCGCCTATGGTCATTTCGGCCGCGCGCCGGAGGCCGATGGCGGCTTTTCCTGGGAGCGGATCGATCTCGTCGACGCGTTGAAGTCGGCTTTCGGCGCATCGTAGCCGGCGGCCCGCTGGCGGACGGCGACGACAGAGGGGACGACGGCCGGATTCGGCGGTTTTACGGCCGGCGCAAGGGGCGGCCCCTGCGCGCTGCGCGCGCCGAGCTGTTCGAAAACAAGCTGCCCGCCGTGGCGATCGCGCTGCCCGAAGTCGGCGAGAGCTTCCATCCGGCCGCGCTGTTTCCCGCCGCCGTCTCGGAGATCTGGCTCGAAATCGGCTTCGGCGCCGGCGACCATCTCGCCTGGCAGGCCTTGCGCAATTCCGAGGTCGGCTTGCTCGGCTGCGAGCCCTTCGTCGAAGGTGTCGCCAATCTGTTGTCACGCATTGAACGCGACGCTCTGCGCAATATCCGGATTCTGGATGATGACGCGCGCCTGCTGCTCGACGCCCTGGCCCCCGCCAGCCTCGACCGGGTCTTCATCCTGTTTCCCGATCCCTGGCCCAAGACGCGCCACCACAAGCGGCGCATCGTCACGACCGAAACTCTCGATTGCCTCGCCCGGGCCATGCGCCCCGGGGCCGAACTCCGCCTGGCGACCGATCATGCGGATTACGCCGCCTGGATGCTGGCCCATGCGACCGACCATCCCGATTTCGCCTGGACGGCCCGCCGCCCCGCCGACTGGCGGGTCCGGCCGGCCGATTGGCCCGGCACCCGATACGAGGCGAAAGCCGACCTCCAGGGGCGCCGATCCTGCTATTTCAGCTTTCGCCGGCGCGACGACGGGACGCCGGCCTGACGCCGAATTCCTTGACATCCTCCTTGCGGCAGGGCATGGGATGACTATATTTCCCTCAAAACAACGACCCGGATGTTCCGATCCATGGATCGGTAAGGGGTGGGCCTACCGGCCCGCCTTTTTTGTTATTGGGGTTTGTTTGAACTTGGGGCGTCCGGTTTTTGCCGCCGCCCGACGACGGAGAGTATGAGCAGGGCAAGCCGAATTGGAGAGATTGTCGCGCCGACCCTCGAAGCGATGGGTTACGAGTTGGTTCGCGCGCGTATCTCGGGCACCCAGCGACCCGTCCTGCAGATCATGGCGGAGCGTAAGGACGGCGAAGGCATGACCGTGGAGGATTGCGCGACGATCAGCCGCAATGTCTCGGTCCTGCTCGACGTGGCGGACCCGGTTTCGGGCGCCTATACCCTGGAGGTGAGTTCGCCGGGCATCGACCGCCCGCTGGTGCGCCACCAGGATTTCGCGCGCTATGTCGGATTCGAGGCGCGCATCGAACTGCGCCAGCTGGTCGACGGCCGACGGCGTTATCGTGGCCGCTTGCTCGGCAACACGGCGGACGGCGTGCGGATCGAAGCGGCGGAGGGCGAAATCGAGCTGCCCTTCGAAGAGATCGACAATGCGAAGCTCGTCCTGACGGATGAGTTGGTCGCGTCCATGACACAACAGGACCGGACTTAGGCAGATGGCATCACTGGAAACGACGATCGAACAGGCGCCGCGGCTCGAAATGCTACAGGTCGCTGATACGGTGGCCCGCGACAAAGGGATCGAGCGCGAAGAGGTGCTGGTCGCCATGGAGCAGGCGATCCAGAAGGCCGGCCGCTCGAAATATGGCCATGAGCACGATATTCGTGCGGCGATCGATCGCAAGACGGGCGAGATCAAGCTCTTCCGTTACCGCGCTGTGGTCGAGGCTATCGAAGAGGGCGACGACGAGATCACCCATCTGACTCTCGAACAGGCGCAGCGGATCAAGCCGGATGCCGCGATCGGCGAATTCCTGATCGACGAATTGCCGCCGATCGATTTCGGCCGCGTGGCAGCCCAGACCGCCAAGCAGGTGATCGTCCAGAAGGTGCGCGAGGCCGAGCGCCAGCGCCAGTTCCGTGAATACCGCGACCGCGTGGGCGAGATCGTCAACGGTCTGGTCACGCGGGTCGAGTTCGGTAATGTCCTGGTCGATCTGGGCCGGGCTGAGGCGATCATCCGCCGCGAGGAACTGATCCCGCGCGAGAGCTTCCGCCAGGGCGACCGGGTGCGGACCTATATCTACGACGTGCGCGAGGAGCCGCGCGGCCCGCAGATCTTCCTGTCGCGCACCCATCCGCAGTTCATGGTCATGCTCTTCGCCCAGGAAGTGCCGGAAATCTACGACGGCATCATCGAGATTCGCGAAGTCGCCCGCGATCCGGGCAGCCGCGCGAAGATCGCCGTGATCTCCAATGATTCCGGTATCGACCCCGTGGGCGCCTGCGTCGGTATGCGCGGCAGCCGCGTCCAGGCGGTGGTCGCCGAACTCCAGGGCGAGAAGATCGACATCATTCCCTGGTCGTCCGATCCTGCGACCTTCGTGGTCAACGGTCTGGCGCCGGCCGAAGTGACCAAGGTGGTCCTCGACGAGGAAGCCCATCGTATCGACGTTATTGTGCCGGACGAGCAGCTCAGCCTCGCCATCGGGCGGCGCGGCCAGAATGTGCGCCTGGCGTCCCAGCTCTCCGGCTGGGATATCGATATCCTGACCGAGGCCGAGGAATCCGAGCGCCGTCAGCTCGAGTTCCGGACCCGCTCGCAGGCCTTCATCGAGGCGTTGGACGTGGACGACGTGATAGCCCATCTGCTGGTCACGGAGGGTTTCTCGAGCGTCGAGGAAATCGCCTTCGTGCCGATCGAGGATCTCGGCGCGATCGAGGGCTTCGATGAGGCCATCGCTGAGGAATTGCGCGACCGCGCTCAGAACTTCCTGGTCGAGGAGGAGGAGCGCCATCAGTCTCGCCTTGGCGAGCTTTCGGTCTCTCCCGATCTGTTGGAAGTGCCGGGCCTGACCACTGGGATGCTGGTCGCACTGGGCGAGGCGAGCGTCAAGAGCCGCGACGACCTGGCCGATCTGGCGAGCGACGAACTGGTCGATGCCGAGGAAGGCATCCTCCGCGACTTCGCCATGTCGGAGGAAGAGGCCAATGCCGTGATCATGGCGGCGCGTGCCCATTGGTTCGCCGATGAAGCCACCGATGTGGGCGCCGGCGAAGACGGCGCCGAGGAAACGGCCGAAAGTCCGGCTGAACCCGATGCGGACGAGAGCGCGAGCCTGGTTGAGGGTAAGGACGAGGCCTGATGGGCGAGGCCGCCATACGACAGGAGCCGACGGTGACGGATCGGATGCCGAACCGGCCGGCGGACCCCGAGTCGGAGCGGCGCTGTATCGTCACGGGAGAAAGTGCGCCCAAGGCCGGTCTGATCCGTTTCGTGATCGGCCCCGATGGCACGTTGGTGCCGGATCTCGCCGAACGGTTGCCCGGTCGCGGTTTGTGGATGACGGCGCGGCGCGATATAGTCGCAAGTGCTGCACCGCGCCAGATATCGCGCGCCGCGCGAACGGCGGTTGCGGCGGTCTTCGATCCGACGGAACTGGCCGATCTGGTTGAACGGTTGCTTCAGCGACGGTCCATCGAATTGATTGGTCTGGCGCGCCGCGCCGGGCAGGCGGTTGCGGGGTTCGAGAAGGTTAAGGCCTGGTGTCGTGAGGGCCGGATCGAAGTGCTTCTGGCGGCCTCGGATGGCGGAACCGACGGGCGCGCCAAAATTCGTGTGTTGGCGCCGAAGGCGGTCTTGGTCGACGTGCTGACCGCTGAAGAATTGGGGCAGGCTTTCGCCCGACCGCATGCGGTTCACGGGGCGCTCGCGCCCGGTGGGCTGGCTGGCGAGTTGGAGCGCGAAGCGGCGCGATTGGCTGGGTTCCGCACGGTGTACGAGCCGGGGCCAGAGAATGTGACTGCGGCGGCCACCGGGCCGTCGGCTATGGATTGAAGGATACGGTCGGACGACGATGACGGATACGACTGAACGCGAACGCAAACGGCCGCTCAAACTGGCGGAACGGGGCAAGCTCGAACTGAAGAAGACCGTCGATGCCGGCCAGGTGCGGCAGAGCTTCTCTCATGGCCGCTCGAAAGCCGTGGCGGTCGAGGTCAAGCGCAAGCGCACGATCGCAACCCCGAAGCGGGGTGGCGACGAGGGCGGGTCTGGCCGTATGGGCGGCGTTCGCCAGCTCACCAAAGCTGAGCGGGAATCGCGCGTCCGTGCCTTGCGTGGCGCCATCGCCGGCGAAAACGCGCGCGCGGAATCCCGCGAAGAGCAGGAAACCGCGCTCCGGGCTCGGGACGAGGCGCAGCGTGTCTATGAAGCCGAGCTGGCCCGCCAGGCCGAGGAGGCCGAGCGCGCCGAGGCTGGGCGCCGCGACGCCGAGGAAAAGCGCCGCGAGGCGGAGGAGTTGCGCCGCAAGACCGAAGAGACGCGCCGGACCGAGGACGAAACGCGCCGGACCCGTGACGACGAGGTCCGCAAGCGTGTGGCCGACCGGACCGCCGCGCGCCAGACCGAACGCGAGATCGCCGTCCAGCCGCCGGAAGTCGACGAAGAGGAGCGCGGTTCACGCCGCGGCAAGGCGGGAGCGAAACGGAGTAGTGCGCCCGCGCCCGCCCCTTCGCCGCGCCGCAACGAGCCGCGTCGTCGCGCTTCCAAGCTCACCGTCTCCGCCGCGCTCAGCGGCGATGCCGAGGAAGAGCGTACGCGTAGCATCGCCGCGATGCGGCGGGCCCGCGAACGCGAACGCCAGCGCGCTCGCGAAGCGGCCGCCCAGGGCGGGCCGACCAAGGTGATCCGCGACGTGGTGATCCCCGAAACGATCACGGTGCAGGAATTGGCCAACCGTATGGCCGAGCGCGGCACGGACGTGGTGAAGAAGCTGATGGGCCTGGGGGTCATGGCGACGATCAATCAGACGATCGATGCCGACACGGCGGAACTCGTGACCAATGAATTCGGCCATCGCATCCGACGCGTGTCGGAATCCGATGTCGAGATTGGCCTGGAAGGCGTGCCCGACGACGAGGGGCTGCTGCAGTCGCGTCCTCCCGTGGTGACCATCATGGGCCATGTCGATCACGGCAAGACCTCGTTGCTCGACGCCTTGCGCGAAACCGATGTCGCGGGCCGAGAGGCCGGCGGCATCACCCAGCATATCGGCGCTTATCAAATCTCCCTTGCCGGGGGCCAGCGCATCACCTTCATCGATACGCCGGGCCATGAGGCTTTCACCGCGATGCGTTCGCGTGGCGCGAAGGCGACCGATTTGGTCGTCCTGGTGGTCGCGGCCGATGACGGGGTGCAGCCCCAGACCATCGAGGCGATCAATCACGCCCGGGCGGCCCAGGTGCCGATTCTGGTTGCGATCAACAAATGCGACATGCCAGGCGCCGATCCGGACCGTGTGCGCACCGAATTGCTGAGCCATGAGGTCGTCACCGAAAAGATGGGAGGCGACACGCTCGCCATCGAGGTATCGGCTCTCAAGAAGCAAAATCTCGACAAGCTGGAAGAGGGCATCCTGCTCCAGGCCGAGCTGCTGGAACTCAAGGCGAATCCCGTTCGCGACGCCATGGGCGTCGTCGTCGAATCCAAGATCGAGACCGGGCGCGGCCCGGTTGCGACAGTGCTGATCCAGCGCGGAACCTTGCGCGTCGGCGACATTTTCGTCGCGGGCGCCGAATGGGGTCGGGTGCGGGCATTGCTTGACGATCGCGGCAAGCCGATCGACGAGGCGCGGCCGTCTACACCGGTCGAAGTACTCGGCCTGCAAGGCTCGCCGGAAGCGGGCGACGATTTCTCCGTCGTCGAGAACGAGGCGCGAGCCCGTGAAATTTCGGCCTTCCGCCAGCGTCGTGCGCGGGACGAGCGCGTTGCCCTGGGCCAGCGCGCCACGGTCGACGATATGTTTAGCGCCATCGGCGAGGCCAGGGTCGAAACGGCCGCGGTCATCATCAAGTCCGATGTCCAGGGCTCGGCCGAGGCGATCAAGGCGGCCCTAGACCGACTGGGAACCGAAGAAGTGGCGGTGACCGTGCTCCATGCCGGGGTTGGGGCCATCAACGAATCGGATGTGACCCTCGCCAAGGCGTCGAGCGCCCTGATCGTCGGCTTCAACGTGCGGGCCAATCCCCAGGCGCGCGAGATTTCGACCCGGGACAAGGTCGATATCCGGTACTTCAGCATCATCTACGAAGTGATCGACGAGCTGCGCGGCATGTTGAGCGGCCTGTTGTCGCCGAGCCGCCGCGAGGTCTTCCTCGGCTACGCCCAGATCCGCAAGGTTTTCAACATCACGAAGGTCGGGCAGGTGGCGGGCTGTATGGTCACAGAAGGCCTGGTCAAACGAGGCAACGGGGTCCGCGTCCTGCGCGACGATGTCGTGATTCACGAAGGTAAGCTGTCCAGTCTCAAGCGCTTCAAGGACGAAGTGCGTGAGGTGCGCGAGGGCTACGAATGCGGCATGGCTTTCGAGAGTTTCCACGATCTCAAGGAAGGCGACCGCGTCGAATGCTTCGAGATCGTGGAAGAGGCGCGCACGCTTTAGAACGGACCGGGCCTGTTCGAACCCGGGTTATCGGGAGCGAAGGGACCTGTGACCCCGCTCTCTGTTCGTAACTTCAGACCGGATTTGCAGGGCGGTGGGCCGGCCGACGGCAATGTCACCCCGCCCCGATCCGCTCCGGTGCAGGATCTTGTCGCCGCGCCCTGAGGCACGGTGACGGAACGGAAGACGTCATGAGAAAGCAGAAGCACAAGCCGCCGACCCAGCGCCAGTTGCGGGTCGGCGAAATCGTGCGCCACGCGCTCGCCGAGTTGATTGAGCGCGGCGAATTGCACGATCCGGATCTCGACGGTGTCCCGGTAACGGTAACCCAGGTCTCCATGAGCCCGGACCTCCGCAATGGCACGGCTTATGTCGTCCCGCTCGGCGGCGGCGAAACCGCGCGCATCGTCGATGCGCTCAACCGGGCCGCGCCCTATCTGCAGGGCCGCGTGGCGCGTGCCGTGCGATTGAAATTCGCGCCGCGGCTTCGTTTTGCGCCCGATCAGACATTCGATTACGCCGACAAGATCACGCGCCTCTTGCGCGCCTCCGCACCCGGCGCCTCCGGGACTCCCGAGGATGACGAGGCCGCCGACGAAGCCGGACGCGTGGGTGAAGATGGCTCGGAAACGTAAGGGCAAAGCGATCAACGGCTGGCTCGTCATCGACAAGCCGGCGGGGATGACATCGACGGCGGTGGTCAGCGCCGTGCGGCGCATCACCGGCGCCGCCAAGGCGGGCCATGCCGGCACCCTCGATCCGCTGGCGACGGGTGTCCTGCCGATTGCCCTGGGCGAGGCGACGAAGACCGTTCCCTATGCCATGGATTCCGCCAAACGCTACTGCTTCACCGTGCTTTGGGGCGAGGCGCGCGACACGGACGACGCCGAGGGCAAGATCACGGCGACCAGCCCCGTGCGCCCGGACCGGGTCGCGATCGAAGCGATTCTGCCGCGCTTTTCCGGCGAGATCGACCAGCGCCCGCCGGTCTATTCGGCGATCAAGGTCGATGGCAGGCGGTCCTACGATCTGGCGCGCGAGGATCAGGCGCCGGTTCTCGCCATGCGCCGGGTGCGCATCGATTCGATCTCCCTGGTCGAAATGGGAGATGAGGATCACGCCAGTTTCGAGGTGGCCTGCGGCAAGGGAACCTATATGCGCGCCCTGGCGCGGGACATCGCCGAAGCCCTGGGAACGGTCGGCCATGTAGTCGCCCTGCGCCGAACGGCCGTCGGGGCCTTCGTTGCGGAAGAGGCGATTTCGCTGGAACAACTGAGTGACCTGGGGCATAGTCCCGCACGTTTCGAGCAAAGCCTGCTTTCGGTCGCGACCGCGCTGGACGACATCCCGGCACTGGCCCTGGCCGATCTCGAAGTTGACCGCCTACGTCGTGGGCGGGCTGTGCAGGTTCTGCGGACGGCCGACAGGGCCATGATCGAGACTCTCGAAGATGGGGCAATTCTTCGCGCCATGGATGGAGAGACCTTGATCGCCTTGACCCGGCTGGAGGGTATGGAAATCCACCCCGTCCGCGTCTTCAATCTCTGACGAAAGGTCATGTTGGACGATGTCGATTACGGCTGAACGCAAACAAGAACTTATCAAAAAATTTGGTCGGACCGAGGGTGATACCGGTTCCGCCGAGGTGCAGGTCTCGATTTTGAGCGAACGCATCAGCAATCTTACCCAGCATCTGAACACCCATAAGGGCGACCTGCATTCGCGGCGCGGCCTTCTGATGATGGTGGGCCAGAGGCGCAGTCTGCTCGATTACCTCAAGGGTATCGACCATCCGCGATATCAGTCTCTGATCTCCGAATTGGGTCTGCGGCGCTGACAAATGGCCCTGGCGCGCTATGGCGCGCCGGGTATGCGGGCGGCTGGCCACGGGTCCCAGCCGCCGTTTCGCTATTCCGAGAACGGATGACGGAACAAGCAAGCACGGCGGGGACAATGGGTCCCCGGCGCCCGAAAAGGGCATACGGGCTCGGCCGCTGGCCGACCCGACCCGCCGTTGCGGATAGGCCGTGACGGTCGATGAAAGGTAGGTAGGACGAACGATGTTCGATATTCACCGCAAGGAAATTGACTGGGGCGGACGGCCCCTCACCATTGAAACGGGACGGATCGCGCGCCAAGCCGACGCGGCTGTCCTGGTCACATATGGCCAGACGATCGTGCTCTGCACGGCGGTCGCGGCCCGGGAAAAGCGCGAGGGACTCGATTTCTTCCCGCTGACCGTGAATTACCAGGAAAAGACTTTTGCCGCCGGCAAGATTCCGGGCGGCTTCTTCAAGCGCGAAGGTCGGCCCAGCGAGAAGGAAACCCTGACCTCGCGCCTGATCGATCGGCCGATCCGGCCGCTCTTCGCCGCGGGTTTCCGCAACGAGACGCAGATCGTCTGCACGACGCTGAGCCACGATTTCGAAAACGATCCGGATATCGTCGCCCTGGTCGGCACCTCGGCTGCCCTGACCCTCTCCGGCATCCCTTTCCTCGGCCCGATCGGTGGCGCCCGGGTCGGCTATGTCGATGGCGACTACGTTCTCAACCCGACCGCGGAACAAATGGAGAGCTCGAAGCTCGACCTCATCCTCGCGGGCACGCGTGAAGGCGTGCTGATGGTCGAATCGGAAGCGCATGAGCTTTCCGAGGAAGTCATGCTCGGCGCGGTCACCTTCGGCCATACCGGGTTCCAGCCGGTGATCGATGCGATCATCGACCTGGCCAAGGATTGCGCCAAGGAGCCCTGGGCCCTGCCCGAGGCCCCCGCCGGACTGGCCGCGGTTTCCGACAAGATACGCGACCTGGCCGAGGCCGATCTGCGCGCCGCCTATGGCGAACGGGTCAAGCAGGTCCGCAGCGAGAAGATCTCCGAGGTGAAGTCCAAGGCCCTCGCAGAGCTCTCGCCGGAGGAAGCTCCGCTGGGCGGCGATGCCTTCAAGACGCTCGAGAAATCGATCGTCCGCAACGCCATCCTCGACACGGGCGAGCGTATCGACGGCCGCGACACCAAGACCGTGCGGCCGATCCGCTGCGAGGTCGGTGTCCTGCCGCGCGCCCATGGCAGCGCCCTCTTTACCCGGGGCGAAACCCAGGCCCTGGTCGTCACGACCCTGGGCACGGGCCGGGACGAGCAAATCATCGACGCGCTGGAGGGCGAATACCGCCAGCACTTCATGCTGCATTACAACTTCCCGCCCTATTCGGTCGGCGAAGCGCGGCGCATGGCCCCTCCGGGCCGGCGCGAAATAGGCCATGGCAAGCTGGCCTGGCGGGCGTTGAGCCCGCTGCTGCCCAGCAAGGAGGCTTTCCCCTACACAATGCGCGTGGTCTCGGAGATCACTGAATCGAACGGCTCTTCCTCGATGGCCACGGTCTGCGGCACTTCCCTCTCGTTGATGGATGCCGGTGTGCCCCTGCCCCAGTCGGTCGCGGGTATCGCCATGGGTCTGATCAAGGAAGGCGACCGTTTCGCCGTCCTGTCGGACATCCTGGGCGATGAGGATCATCTGGGCGATATGGACTTCAAGGTCGCGGGCACAGCCGACGGCATCACGTCGCTCCAGATGGATATCAAGATCACGAGCATCACCCGGGAGATCATGGAGATCGCCCTGGGCCAGGCGCGTGATGGCCGTTTGCACATCCTCGGCGAGATGGCCAAGTCGATGCAGGGCGCGCGGGACTCCGTGAGCTCCCATGCCCCTCGGATCACGACCATGACGGTTCCGAAGGACAAGATCCGCGACGTCATCGGCACTGGCGGCAAGGTGATCCGTGAGATCACCGAAGTCACCGGCGCGAAGATCGATATCGAGGATGACGGCACGATCAAGGTTGCCGCGGTTGACAGCAATGCCGGCCAGGCCGCCATCGATTGGATCAAGAGCATCGTGGCCGAGCCCGAAGTCGGCGAGATCTATCGCGGCAAGGTCGTGACGATCACCGATTTCGGCTGTTTCGTGAACTTCCTCGGTCAGCGGGACGGTCTCGTGCATATCAGCGAACTCGCCCAGGACCGTGTCGAAAAGGTGTCCGACGTGGTCAGCGAGGGTGCCGAGGTCTGGGTCAAGTGCATCGGTCTCGACGACCGGGGCAAGGTTCGCCTCAGCATGCGCATGGTGAACCAGGAGACCGGCGAAGAGCTCGAGGTCGAGGAGCGCCCCCGCACGGAGCGTGACGGCGAGAAGCGTGACGGCGCAGGCCGACGCGGCCGCGGGCGTCCGCGCAACGACTAGGACGCGCAAGCGTCTGCCGATCGGGCGGACGGGGCGGGGTGCGGCAATGGCCGTGCCTTCGCCGCGTCCGCCCTTTCCTATTCTGGCGCGGGTGATCGGCCATCGTGGGGCTGCCGCCCTGGCTCCCGAGAACACCCTGGCGGGTCTGCGCTGCGCAATTGGGCGTCTCCTGGGTCGAGATCGATCTGCGTCTGACGGCCGATGGCGTCCCGGTGCTGCGGCATGATGCGACCCTGCGGCGCACGGCAGGGGTAAAGACGGCCGTGTCGCGGCTGTCGCGCGACCGCTTGTCGGGGCTCGACGCCGGCGCCTGGTTCGCGCCGGCTTTCACGGGCGAACCGTTGCCCGGCCTGCCGCAGGCCCTGACCCTCGCCGATGAGTCGGGCCTCGGCCTCAATCTCGAAATCAAGGCGCCGCGCGGGCGCGGCGGCGAAACCATGGGCGCCGTGCTGGGCGCCCTGAGGAACCACGGCGCCGACCCTGACCAAATCGTGCTCTCGAGTTTCGACCGCGCCGCCTTGTGGCGGGCGGCGGGCAGGCCCTGGCCCCTGGGCATGCTGATGGGCCGGCCGCCCTCGGACTGGCGGCGCTTTGCCGCCGAGATTAGAGCGGCAAGCCTGCATTGCGATCATCGCCGCCTGGACGTCCGTTGGACGGCCCGCCTGCGGATCTCGGGTCTGCCGGTCCTGGCCTATACCGTGAACGAGCGGCCCCGGGCGGAACGGCTCTTGGGCTGGGGCGTTGCCGGCGGTGATCACGGACCGCCCCGGCGCGCTTGCCGGCGTGGCCGGGATGGCCGAGTGTCGGGAGTGACCGGCAATGATCGGGGATGAAATGAGTCGATTGCTGGTCTTTTCGGCGATGCGTTCATATATAGGTTCATCCGTGACGCTCGGGAGACTTGTTCCGCGCGGCGAAACGGAGGATTGGACATGCCGTCAGGCTATGATGGGGTAAGTCAGGGTGCGGTTTCCTATGCCGCGCCTCTCGGTTCAGGCGAAGCGGAATTGCTGCGCCCGAAGGTTCGAGCGGAAGAGCGGATGGTGAACGGCAAACCACGCAAGAATGCTTACGATCACGAGGATCTGCTGGAATGCGCCCATGGCCGGTTGTTCGGCCCGGGCAATGCCCAGCTGCCTCTGCCCCCGATGCTCATGTTCGATCGCATCTCATGCATCGACGACGATGGCGGAAGCCAGAGCAAGGGCCAGGCGATCGCGGAATTCGATATCCGCCCCGATCTGTGGTTCTTCGGCTGTCATTTCGAGAACGATCCGGTCATGCCGGGCTGTCTCGGGCTGGACGCCCTGTGGCAGCTCACCGGGTTCTGGTTGGGCTGGACCGGCGCGACCGGGCGGGGCCGCGCCCTGGGCGTCGGCCAGGTCAAGTTCACCGGCCAGGTACTGGACGACGCGAGCCGTGTGACCTATCACATCAACATCAAACGTTTCATCAATCGCAAGCTCGTGCTGGGCATCGCCGACGGGGCGGTCAAGGTCGACGGCGAGACGATCTATGAAGCCGAAAACTTGCGCGTCGGATTGTTTTCCGACGCCGTCCAGTCCTAGGAGAGTATGTGGTGAGACGCGTCGTCATCACCGGTTTGGGGATCGTCAGCAGCATCGGCAACGACAAGGCCGAAGTGACGGAATCTCTGCGCAGCGGCCGGTCCGGCATCAGCTTCGCCGAGGACTACAAGGAGCTGGGCTTCCGCGCGCATGTCCATGGCGCGCCGAATATCGATATCGATTCGAAGATCGACCGCCGCCTGCGCCGCTTCATGGGCGATGGGGCGGCCTATAACTATATCGCCATGGTCGAGGCGATCGCCGATGCGGGCCTCGAGGACAACGAGGTGTCGGATAACCGCACCGGCCTGATCATGGGTTCGGGTGGGCCGTCTACGCAGAACCTGATGAAGGCGGCGGATGTGGCGCGGGAGCGCGGGCCAAAGCATGTCGGCCCCTTCATGGTGCCGCGGACCATGTCGAGCACCAATTCGGCGACCTTGGCCACCCCGTTCAAAATCAGGGGCGTGAACTATTCGATCAGCTCAGCCTGCGCGACCAGCGCCCATTGCATCGGCAATGCGGCGGAGCTGATCCAGCTGGGCAAGCAGGACATCGTTTTCGCCGGCGGCGGCGAGGAAGTGCATTGGAGCATGTCCGTCCTGTTCGACGCGATGCTCGCCCTGTCCTCGAAATACAACGACACCCCGACCAAGGCGTCGCGGCCTTTCGACGCCAATCGCGATGGCTTCGTCATCGCGGGCGGCGGCGGGGTTCTCGTGGTCGAGGAACTGGAGCATGCCAAGGCGCGGGGCGCCAAGATCTATGCCGAACTGGTCGGCTACGGCGCCACCTCGGATGGCTACGACATGGTGCAGCCCTCGGGCGAGGGTGCCTTGCGCTGCATGCGCATGGCCATGCAGGACCTCAAGGGGCCGGTTGATTACGTCAATACCCACGGCACCGGAACCCCGGTCGGCGACGCCAAGGAGCTCGAGGTCCTGCGGACCATCTTCGCGGACAGCAATCGGGCGCCGGCGTTCAACTCGACCAAGTCCCAGACCGGCCATTCCCTGGGCGCGGCCGGCGCGCATGAGGCGATCTATTCCCTGCTGATGATGCATCACGGCTTCATCAGCGCGTCGATCAATGTCGAGGATCCCGATCCCGAGATTGGCGATTTGCCCCTGGTGCTCACGCGGCAGGACGATGTCGAGCTGAATTGCGTCGTGTCGAACAGTTTCGGTTTCGGCGGCACGAACGCCAGCCTCGCCTTCCAACGCTTCGACGGCTGAGGTGTCGACCCTCCTCTCCGGTCCCGGTGGGCTTCCGCCCGCCCGACCGCTCGTCTAAGCTAGATCCCAGGCCATGGTGAGGACCGATCCCATCCGAAATACCATTCGAAACGCCCGGGCGACGACCATGGCTCGGGTCGGAGT
>Ga0302135_10001071_pt1 | contig 16382 bp, 16 predicted proteins | sample CBN3_surface_MG_FD_203119 | JGI IMG/M metagenome (GOLD analysis project Ga0302135, IMG submission 203119) | Marine microbial communities from Western Arctic Ocean, Canada - CBN3_32.1 | ecosystem: Environmental > Aquatic > Marine > Oceanic | place: Canada: Western Arctic Ocean | collected...
TACTATCTAAGTCAGGAGAAACAATTAGAACAATTCCAATAAATGCAGTTATGAGTAAAAACAATACTGATGATGATACTTTTTCACGAATAAGGCTGCCAGATAAAAGAGCTACAAATAAAGGAGCAGTATATTGTAATGTTACTGCTTGCCCTATTGGAATTAAAGAAAGAGCTGAAAAATAAAGTATCATGGCAATCAATCCCATTAGACAACGTAAAAACATCTTTTTTGGATCATTCATTCGGAGACTAGATCCTTGAAATTGAGCGAATATTAACACAGCCAAGGCAATAACTAAAGAACGTACAAAAATGATCATCCAAACATCTGCATTTAGTGAAGTCCATTTCACAAGTGCATTCATTGTTCCAAAGCAAATACTTCCAAATATCATCCAAAGAACTGCAACCCTAGGAGAATCAAGAGGAACTTTAGGATCAGATGAAACATAGGAAGAAAGATCGGGGCCATTTTTAGCTAACTCTGACACAGATTCTAACCCCCGACCGAGCCCTTTAGATGACATCTTAAACAAGGCCCCATCTTTGTTCTAAAGAATTGGAAACCCCTTGATAATCTTGGCCACCATTACTGTTTGGGTCATGTAAGTGAATAGGGACTCCATGACTGGGAGCCTCTGCTAATTTGATATTTCTACGAATAGCTGGTTGAATTACAAATTCAGGTAAATGTTCTAAGATTTCAGAAGCAACCTGTTGATTTAGAAGGGTGCTTGCGTGCATGGTCAATAAAACACCATCAACTCCTAATTGTGGATTAAGAAGATTCCTAACTTCTCTAATGGTTCCTGCCAACATTGCTAAACCTTCTAAAGCAAAATACTCAGTTTGAACAGGTATCAATACACCATCACTTGCAACTAATGCATTGATTGTGACCAAACCCAATGAAGGAGGTGTATCAATTATGACAATATCATAATGTGGTAACAATGGCTCTAAAGCCTCTGTTAACTTTCTTTCTCTTCCTAATTGGCGTAACATTTCTTGTTCCAAACCAACTAAACTACGATCTCCGACAATCATATGCAACCCTTCAACTGCTGTTGCATGGCGAGCGGTAACTGCAGTTTCGGGAGATAATATAAGATCTCTAGTTGTGTGTTTCACCTTACTTTTATCAACTCCTAACCCTGTCGCACAATTACCTTGAGAATCAGCATCTACTACCAAAACTCTATGCCCACGTAAAGCAAGTTGTGACGCAATATTGATCACAGTAGTTGTTTTTCCAACACCTCCTTTCTGATTGATTACAGTAACTACTCTAGCGCGACCACTAGGGGTTGGGATTGGAAAAGGTAAGTCTAATGGTCTACTTGTTTGATGTGTAGTATCTTCATTTAAACTATCCGTAGAAGTATGAATTTCCTCCTCTTCGGTAAATTCTACATCAATTATCAATGGAACATTTTCAACTTCAGGAAGTCGATTGTCGTCATTGTTGATGGACATACAAGCGCCTTCGGCGCTTAGAAGGAAGTTGAATGTGCCGCTACGATTGGTGACTAATAAGTTGAATTCTATAGTTACTGAAGTGAGCCGATTACTTCTGCCCAAGCAAGCATCCGCCCAGTTTGGGCATCCATTACAAAATTGATATTGTGTTTACGATCAGATTCTGTCCATTCTCTACTTCCCACCACTGTAACTTGGCCTTCAGTTAAATCTCCAGGTAAGAATGAAAATAAATCATTATCTTCAGAGACTGAAAGCCTGTAACCATAATTAGTTTCTTCAGACCATGAAGAATCTGGCTCATCTAAAGAAGAAGTTCCTAGAGAGTTTGCTAAATCTTGGTATCGGTTAACATCAAGAATTCTATGCTCCAGATTCTTCAATATATGAGTTGATGGTATCGCATCTTGGTTCCAAGTAACTTCGCCATCATTTCTTCCTTCATCATCAAAAGAACAGGCATTATTGGATAATAAACTTACTATCGCCCATCCTGAGGTCTCATCGGAGCGTACCCATGATAAATTCCATTCTTCAAATTCTTTTACTGAATATATTCCTTTCCAAATATATCCATCCGCATCAACTGCAATAGTAATGTCGTGCCCTGAATAATTAGCACGTAAGCAATTAAGCGCATCTTCTAAACTGAAACTCCTTATTTCTGATTCATCCCACATGGCAGTTGACCAATCTTTCTTTGCAACTTCACTTAATTTATCTTCACCTGGTCCAGGTCGGCCGGCATAAGTAGAGCCCCATGGTATGAATTTAGAACCTGAATCTGATGCTATTCGGCTCATTTTCATCTTAATTATCAAAGTTCCCTCAGGAAGTGCTGCTTCCGTCGCAGTACTCTCAATAAAACTACAATCAGATGTGCTCTGATCTTTATCTATTAAAATATCAACTTCTTGTTCAACGGCCCAAGGGATACCATTTTTGACTAAAATATCAATATGCATTCGACCGAGGCATCTTTCAATCTCTTTATGGACAATTTTAACGGGATAAACAAGACCGTGTTCACCATGGTTCTGTTCAGCACCTACTGTCCATTTCCAATCTTTGTTCCAGTCAGCAATTGAGTCAGATTCCATACCAGATTGCAGCTTAATATCTCCGAAAAATTCATGTAACTCAATTGGAGATAAAGGGAAGGTGAGTATTGTAGCGATACCATCGAGGTTGCTAAAGCCATCTGCACCAAAAGTTACAATATTTGCATTTGTTTTCTCTTCTTCAACATCAGTAAAAGATATTGCAGATTCGGATCTTAGAAGACTATGTTCTGTTAACTCATCGTAAATATTCGTAGTCATTAAAAGTTCATTACCTGATAATGACCAACCGAGATTCCCGCAAATGTTAGTCTCTCTCCAAGTCTTACCCTCTAAATCAAGGTTAAGATCATGAGTGATTTGCTGCTGGATTGTGAGATGAGAACGCCCATAAGCATCTTTAGCATCAATCGTACCATAAAAATCAGGATTAGAAGATTGTCTATCTATAGGATGTGTGACTTGGGAATTGTCGCCTTCGATTATAGCAATTGAGCCAGTACCTGAAAGACCAACGGTCAATTGATTACAGGCATCTTGAATCGCAGTTTCAGGCAATGCATCCCTTAGTAAAGAAACCATTTCATCGCCATCTAAAATTATTTCTCCATCACTCAGAGTGAATGTCATGGAATCGCCATAATTTAGAGGACGAGCCTGAAACGAGGAGTCAGCAGAGAGAAAATATACTACTCCAGCACCCACTAATAGAACAACCACAAATATGGCAGATATTTGCTGCCAATATTTCTTGAAAATATCTAAGGAAGGGAGAGTGATAGTGAGAGATGGTTGTTCAATAATCTCTCTTGGTTTTTCATCTTCTGCTTCTTTGTCCAGCATAGGAGTGTACCAAGGATCATTTTCTTCTAAAATTAAAGACTCCACAACTTCATTATTTGAAAGAAAAGGGGGTTCTTCGATGATTTCTGCCTCAAATATCTCTGCTTCCATAATTTCATCTGCAGGAATAGGTGCAGAATCAATATCTATAGTTTCTTTATCATCAACACGAGAAATTAAACGATCGATCGCATCATCAATCTCTCTAGATGATCGAATCTTATCTTTAGTTTTAGGAAGCGAGGGGGGTGTTTTATCCGTCTCAATATTTTCTCCATCAATAAATAATTCTTTATTGTTCTCATTAGTAGATAAGTTATCCAATATTCTAACTATTAAATCTGCTTTCTTACCTGAGATGAATAATTGCTCTTTTTTACATATTTCTCTTAACTCAGAAACCTTCATTTTTGATAATGAGTCGAAGGTAAAGGACTCGTCGTCGGCCATAGTTAACAGGCCTAGTCCAATAGACGAGTCTTTCAATACCTTCCTTCATCTGTGTTGCAGAATGGCTACTAGTGGATAAAAATACCATTCGCGGAGCCAAAGGACTCAAGAACTATTGGGGCTCGCGGCGGATTATGGACCCTCGATTGGTGATACTCTCTCGTGGGCCGCAATTATACTCAACGAAACGTCTTGTAAAAGAAGCTGAGATGAAAGGATGGGCAGTTAGAGTTCTAGATCCTCTAGTACTTACTCCAGTAGTTGATGATAAAGGTGGAAAAATTTTCCATAAAGGATGGCCAGTTGAGTGTGAGGCTGTAATTCCAAGAATTGGATATTCAATTACTGTAAGGGGGGTACCTATAGTTCGGCAATTTGAAAGAATGGGCGTTATTGTCATGAATTCTGGAGACGGTATAGAAAGAAGTAGAGACAAATTAATAGCATGTCAAATGATGTCTGCAGGAAATATCCCTGTCCCTATAACAGCACAAGTGGTTTCGTGGGAAGATACAAACAGAGCAATTAGTAGAGTTGGTGGAACTCCTTGTGTAGTAAAATCAACTGAAGGGACACATGGTGCAGGTGTCTTCTTAGCACATACTGACCAACATGCTCGTCAATTAGTATTCCAGATGCTAGAAAGAGGAATGAGACCTTTGGTTCAGGAATATATCGAAGAATCTCATGGGAAAGATATTCGAGCATTGGTTGTAGGTGGAAAAGTAGTAGCATGTATGCGCAGAATAGCTAATGGAAACGAATTTCGTTCGAACTTTCACTTAGGGGGAACTGTAGAAAAAATCGATATTGAACCAAAATTTGAAGAAATTGCTATTAAAGCAGCAAATATCTTAGGATTAGAAATTGCAGGAGTGGATTTACTAGAATCAGAAAGAGGGCCTTTGGTTTTGGAAGTAAACTCAAGCCCAGGGTTAGAAGGTATTGAGAAGGCATCAGAAAAAAATATTGCTGGGGCAATTTCAGAAAGACTGAATCAGCTAAGAAATTCTAAACAAGAAAATAATGACTTGGCCATTGAAAGTCAAGAGTTTGATTCTAGTAAAACTAGTGGAGTTTCAGAATTATAATTTTTGATATCGGCATCTTTCGGATTACAATAGAAAAGGCACCTCATCTATGAGAACAAGAGAAGCATTCAAGTTCAATCAGGGAATCTTGAGCCTGTCCTTACGGGACATGGGATGCGCGTCGTTCGCGACGATGAGGCGAGGGAATTGACAGAACAGAATGAAAGAATTGAGGACTTTGGGGGAAGTAAAGACCCTGTAAGTGAGTCAAATTTGAATAGTACTGAATTATTAATTCATACCAAACCTCTCCCTCAACGCCTCCAAAGATTAGCACTTTTACCTTGGTTTGATTGTTGGTTACAGCAACTAAGAACCGAAAAGAAAAGTGAACATACAATCAGAGCATATGTTGTTGCGGCAAAAACATTCACTACTACTTCACTACCAGGTGAAAAAACTGAATCTTGGGATATAGTAAAGGAACGTCGAGTAACAAAATTATTCACAAGAATTGAACCAAATAATGGTAGGATCGACGCATGGCTAAACACAATTGGAGATTTGCGTCCAGCCACGATTAATGCAAGAATTGCAGCGATAACGCATCTTCTAAAGTGGCTAGGATACTCAATTCCTGAATGGATTCAGAGACCTGCTAGATCAAGGTCTTTACCTAGAACTTTGGGGAAAAATGATTTACAAAAAGTTAGACTTGCGGCAACTAGATCAGAAGATCCAATCGCCTTTCCAATAATCACAATGATATTAGATACGGGGTTAAGATGTTCAGAAATTTGCAACTTAGATTTGGACGATGTCGACCTAGATGATTTATCTGCCCTAGTAATAGGTGGAAAGGGAGAAAAAGATCGTACAGTACTTTTTACCAATGCTACATTAAATGCACTTGAAGCATGGAAACCAATAAGAAATGGGAGACTAAAAACTTGCAGTAGGAAAGAAGATGAGAGGTCACTATTCTTTTCAAGTAGAAGTAGAAGATTAAATCCACGCTCAGTTCAAAAATTGCTAGACCGAATTGCTGATGCTTCAGATATACCTAGAACAAGACTCAGCCCCCATGTACTAAGGCATTCATTTGCTACTGGATTATTAGAAAGAGGAGCAGATTTAGTGACAATACAGAGACTTTTAGGTCATGCCAATATATCTACCACAAGAGTATACTTGGAAATTGGTGATCAAACACTAAGAGAAATTTATCATAGAGCACAGGCATCTCCGAGCATAACGGAATCTGAAGATATTTTAGTAGCTGAAAATATAAAGGGAAAAACGCCAATAATTAAGTAATTATTTCCGAGCAGGGTTCTTTTTGTTGTCTCTCTTATCAACATTTTCTGGACCTTGCCATTCTCTATTTGCAGACATATCATTGCCATAATGGCCAAGGATAGGACAATGTTTTCCAGCACGGCATCTGGAACAATTATCATTAGGAGGTTTTTCTACAGTCTTTACAAGACGTCCATACTTCCTCCTAGGCATGAGAATAAATACTATCGACGGGACTTAGAAGTTGTTATCCCTTCATCACAATAATTCACACATTTATGAGTCGACTTGATGTTTAAGTCTCACTACGGATTGTCGTGAAAGAAGGTTCTAGTTCCAGAAAACCGCTTGGTTGCGACCCAAATAGTAGTTTACTGTACGCTCAAGTTATTTCAGGAGAACCAAAGATGGTTATAGATGAAGATGGTTTCCTTCGGTCTATTAACTGGTATAATAAAAAAAATAATATTTTTCTTGGAGATGTGGCCAATGTATCTATCCGATCTTTAGGCCCGCATGACCCTCCTAAATTTATCAAACAGCCAGAATATGATGAGCAAAAATGGACCCTAAGATCATCGGCTGGAGAATTGAAAATTAAGATAACAAGCGATTCATATTGGGGCTTTGGCTTATTTTCTAAATGCTTCTTCAATGAAATTGAATTGACAGGCCCCCTTTCACTAAGAGCAAAATGTGTGCACGATATTATGGCATCATTGGGTCGAAATCCATGGGAAGCAAGTAGGGTTAAAAAATTTGAAAGGAAGACAGATGCGACAATAAGTGAACATGGTAAATGTTGGGAAGAGTTAGTTAAATATGCACGAGATGAAATGGAAGAAGAAATAAAAACTGTTGAAGAATCTATCAAATCTCTTATTGGGACTGAGAAAGGAATTGAGAAAATATTAGAATCTGCAAAATTCGCTATAGAAGATGCTCGGGCTGCTCTTCAAGATAGAAATGCACCAGCAGTGGAAAGAGCACTAGGGAGAGCAATTACTTTATTGGTTGAAGCAAATCCTGATACTGAAGTTAGATCTTCTGAATTAGAATCTATGAGTTCTAGGGTGGAATATATTGATGCAAAAAATAATCCTGATCGAATTGTTGCATCAGATTTGTTAGAAAGCGAGATTGAACTTGTGGATCTAACTGAATCAGAATAAAATCAAATTCCGAAGGTCTTACCTAACCAACGAATAACACCATGGTTAGCAAGATAAACGATGACAGAGAATGCTATACAAATGAAGTATATTGTACCTCTTGATATCTGAATCGCGTCTTCAGACTCTTCATCAAAGTAACGAATTAAACCAGCTGCTTGCTGAATTCCACTGCCCTTCTTGTCCTTAGCCATCGCCTTGCCGACCTACATAGAGTATTTCAACGCGGCGAATCATTGAATTCAAAGAAATACTGAAAAAATTATCTTAGAAAATCTGAATTAAGGGTCTAGTGTTTCAATCAAAACACAGCCACCATCAAGTTCGACAATACAAGAAGCTGCATCCATTGCAGTTTCAAGACCCATGGTCATTAGGATTTCTCGACGAGACCCGTTATCGGACTGAAAAATTAGTCTATGACTTAGGGCATCAAGTACTTGTTTATCGACAACCTGCCAGACCCATTCGTCTCTTTCAACGTTAATCAAAGCTTCAACCGGCACTAATGGCCCTTGTTTAACTCCATTTGTTCTAGCTCTTTTCAACAACTCTGCTAATTTTCGTGAGGCACCGCCTTTATCAGTTCGAATTGGATCTCCAGTTTCTTTAGCTATACGTCGTCTTAATCTCGTCATGTGCATCCCAAATGCGGAAACTACCGCAACCCTTGAGGGTTTGTTTGAAGGTATAACTATTTATGGAAAACTAATCTTGAAAAGTGGGTTTTTCTCAGTAAAAAAATAATTCCGAGAATGAACTTGTCAATAATGCTCTTCCGTTTGGTTCATGGCTAATAGGTCAACCGTTGAGATATGAGCATAGATGAGCGCTCGTGGGAAACCATTGCATCGGAGAGTATTCTTCTCAGTGCAGTTAGATGTTGGAGAAACGATGCTGATAAATGGTTGAAACATTCTATAGAAAGATTATCCGAAACTGTTAGAGTGAACCCGCTTAGAAAGGACAAAGATTGGGTGGAAAAATGGCTAGAGGAAAATGGCGCAGAGAAAATAGACTGGTTTACTGGCGTTGGTAGTGCATGGAAACTACCTTTTGAAAGAGGTAAGGCAGAAAATAATGTGAAAATAATGCTATCCGCACTTCACGAAACTGGAAGATTAACCCGTCAAGAAGCAGTTTCAATGATTCCAGCTATTGCTCTGGATGCACAGCCTGGTGATTTAATCCTTGATATGTGTGCTAGCCCTGGTTCTAAAACTACACAAATTGCTGAACATCTGAATGGGAGAGGTGTTGTAATGGCTAACGAAGTAGTAAACAGCAGAATTAATACATTAGTTGCTAATACTAAACGTCATGGATCTATTACGCCAATCATTGTACATCATGACGGGAGATTTATTCCTAAAGTTCTACAGAATGGCTTCGATAGAATTCTAGTTGATGCACCTTGTACTGGTTCTGCTACAACAAGGAAAAATCCTGATGTTTGGAACAAATGGCTACCCTCAGGAGGACGGGCTCTTCATAAGTTACAAATTGAATTACTAACCAGAGCAATAAAACTCACCAAACCAGGAGGTAGGATAGTTTACTCAACATGCTCCCTAGATCCTGTTGAGAATGAAGCTGTAATTGCAGAAATTTTGAGAAAATGTGACTATCTCTCTTTGGCTCCAACTTCAAAATTGATAGGTAAAATTCCCGGAAAAAAAGGGTTTACAGAATGGCCCAATCTAAATGATGAAGGGCAAGTTTCTGAAATTATAGGAATTGAAAATTCAATGTTATCTCCTATGGAAAGTAAAATCAAAGAACAACTTCCAAATTGTTTACGAATTTGGAATGATGACGTCGATGCAGGAGGTTTCTTTGTCGCTGTATTGATAAAATCACCAGACTATGAAGAGTTAAAGATAGAAATTGATAGAGTTCTAGAACCTGAACAAATTAAACCTGATGAAATTGGTTTTCCACAACCCATAGACTCTGAACTATCTGCAACGCTAAAGAAAACTCTAGGATGGGAACAAGAACATTTATGGAAAAGAGGGAAAAATATACTATGGTCTACTCCCGAAGCTAAGGAAATTTGGAAATTGGATCGAAGAAAAAGAAGTGGGAGAACGTTCATTCCAGGAAATCGCTGGAGACCCCTAAAAGTCATACATCTGGGACTATTAACTCTAAAGTTAAATGGAAATGAAATTGAAAGAATTGTAGGTAAAGCAGTTCCAAAAATTATCCAAGATATTCAATTTGGGAAATCAAATGTAAGTAGTCAAGTAATTGATGAATTACTAATCGGTAAGGAACCTCCAGCCTATGAAATAAGTCTAGAACTGGATAAAATAAGAGGCGGACACATATTAGTTGAGAATAATCAAGAAACTTGTTTGCCTGTTTGGATAGGAGGGAGAGTATCATTGATGATTTCTGAACAAGAGAGAAGGATATTAAGGGCGCAAAGAAAATTACCTATTATTTTAGATGAAGAAGAATGAGTGGGAAATTGGACAAATGAATAGAATGTTAGTGAATTAGGCAGCATATGTTCAATAACCGTGCTCTTAGAGGGCTATTTATGGTGAGTATTTGTTAGATGAAATTGATAAAAGAATAATCAGAGTTTTAGAAAAAGATGCAAGGACTTCTCTGCGAAAAATTTCAAAGCGTGTTGATGTATCCCTTGGTACTGTCTCAAATAGAGTGAAAAAAATGGAGAAGAATGGAGTAATTAAGGGATATTCAGTTATTCTTAATCCTGAGGAAATAGGATGGGAATTAAATGTTGTAATCGGGTTAAGGATTCAAAAAGGTAGGCTGATTGAGATTCAAGAAAAGATTGCTAAGGATTCTAGAGTTCACGGTGTATATGATGTAACAGGAGATTTTGATTCAATGGTTATAGCTAGAGCTAAAAACAGAAAAGATTTGGATGATTTATCGAAAAATGTACTATCGATAGATGGCGTGGAAAGATCAGTTACTCACCTTGTTCTTAATACAGTTAAAGAAAAAACTGCATCATTACCAAATGAATAAATCATAATTCAGATATTATTTCATTGAATAAATTAGAATAAGGGTTAATTGACTCCACAGTACGGCATTCAGATTTAAGTTGCCTAGATAATACTGATCGTAATCTCTCATCTATTTTTACATCCATTGATTCCAAGCGTTCTCTAAACGAGTTTTGAAGAGAATCGCCGGTTCTGTCCCAATCCATTAGTAGAATTATTTTAGGGGACCCATCAAGGGCTAAGTTTGCACCATATTCTTCATACAAATATGCAATCATTCTAGATCTATCCCATCCTCTATTAATTGTCTCAATTATTCCTGAAAAACCAAGGTCACGTAAACATTTCACATCTTTTATACCCTCAACTAGTATAGGACAATTAAAACCTCCATTGTCCATTTTACGGTTTCGAATAATTGATTCATGTATCGCTATTGCTGCAATCAAAAATCGTTCTTCGTGAATATTGGAGAACTCTTTTGTAGGCATATTTATTCACCAATTAAAGAGAAGATATGTTCATGTTTAACATTCTTTATCCGAATTAATTTACGTCGACTCTTGTGACCCTTTTCAAGAGAAACATGTGTTTTATTAACAGATGCCCATGAAGATATTAATTCCAATAATTCTGAATTGGCTTTACCAGAAATTGGAGGCGAAGTTACTGATACTTTCAGCCTACCTCTCCATTTCCCAACTCCTAATATCTTTTTCTGACTAGAATTTGGCTGTATGTCAATAAATATTAGAATGTCCTCACCAGACTCCGCTAACCATCTCTGTGACATTTCAATATAGTCCTGTGGAGAAGAGTATAGAAATTATTCTAATGGCTGCCTCTAAGCAGTTACGAAGTTCACTATCCGCGACACTTATGAATAGGTTTCACTCGCATGGAAACGAGATTAGCATGGCTGTGACCTCACCTCTCTTCGACGTGTTATGGGATGAGTATATTCTTTGGTCCTTGTTCGTAGGAGTTTTGACCTTCGGGTGGCTATACCATCACTCCTTTGCATATCGATCTATAGATGGTGAGAAACCGCCTAATGTTGATGGAATAAAGGTAGGAGTTTTTCCAAAACACAATGATGATCTGAAATTAGAGGTCGCGTGGACAGTACTGCCATTTCTTCTAATTATTTATTTGACATACATTTCATGGGCGCCATTAGATCATGTGTGGGCAGCACCTGGCTCTGAAACACGAGGAGATGAGTGTTTAGAAGGAGAATCTTCTTTGAATGAGTTCGATGCGGATACAGGATTTGTTTATTCAGAATGTTTTCATGTTATCGAAATAACAGGCCAACAATGGTTTTGGTCTTTTGATTGTAATCCAGATTTAGATGATGAATCTAAAAGAGATTTTAATCTGAGTTCTGATTTATGTGCAGTCTCGAGTCAAATGGTTGAAGGTTATGGAATGCAACCCGTAATCAATCTAAAGGAAGGGGAAACATATTTGCTGGTCATGGAATCTGAAGATGTTACACATGCTCCTTGGTTCTTACAATTGAGTACCAAAGAAGATGTATTGCAAGGACAGAAGACTACAATGTGGCTTCCAATGACTGAAGTTGGCGATTCACTAATTCTTTGTACAGAATATTGTGGAGATGCACATTCGCTGATGGCTGCAGTTGTATCAGTACATAGTTAGGAGGGGAAACAATGGATAAAGAAAAAATTGCTTCTAGAACTTTAGTAATATTTGTTGTACTTCTCTTAGGCATGATTGCGGTACCATCTGCTACATCATTACCAACTGGAGTTGCGGGGGTCAAGGATTCAGGATGTAACTGTCACGGCGCTGTATCAAGTGATTCTGTATCCCCCACCTTAGAAGGGTTGCCTGAGACATACAACTATTCAGAAGTATATACTTTGAACATAGGTTTCACAGGAGGGCCATCTGATCCTTCAAATATTAATCAGGGAGGATTTAATCTATGGGTAAGCGATGGAATAATTAGTACCAGCGATGCATCCGTGCAATCGTGGAATCCAAACGAAGTATCTCATACTGATGCAGGTAACGACCAAACTACTTGGACTGTCGAATGGACTGCTCCATCTAATGATAGAAATGTTGAATTTATTCTTCACACAAACTCAGTTAATGGAAATGCAGGAAGCTCAGATTCAGGAGCAAGTGATGATGAGTGGAATAAACTTAGCATCCAGATATCATCACCTATCGTAGTATTAGAGCAAGCAAATCCATACACAGTATTGACTACTCTGATTATAGTTAGCTTTGTACTTTTATTACTAGTATTAACTTTTATATTCTACCAGAATAATCCAGAAACTTTCGATTGGGAAAATTTCTCATCATGGGTTGCAGGTTGGTTAACAACAACTGATCACAAAAGAATTGGGACCTTGTATTTCATTGCAGGATTATTCTTCCTTGGTATAGGAGGAATAATGGCTATCTTAATTAGAATCCAACTAATGGTTCCTGGAAATGATTTCCTCACTCAGGACCAATATAACCAATTCTTCACACTCCACGGAACTACAATGATTTTCTTAGCAGCTATGCCTTTGATTAATGGTTTCGCAAATTGGATGGTTCCGCTACAGATTGGGGCTCCTGATTTAGCTTTACCAAGAATTAATGCACTATCATTCTGGTTACAACCTGTTGCTGCTATACTAATATTTACGGGAGTATTTTCAGGTACTGGAGCAGATGTTGGATGGACAGGTTACGCTCCCTATATTGTTAGTGAAACTGCACATGTTGGAACTACAATGTGGGTGGCTGGACAAATCCTACTTGTCGCATCATCTACATTAACTGGAATAAATTTCCTAACAACTATCGCAGTCATGAGAGCTCCTGGGATGGGTTGGATGCAGATGCCTTTGTTTACATGGTCAATTCTGGTAGCTAATCTGATGCTTTTCCTTTCTATTCCTGCATTCGGTATTGGACTAATACAAGTGTACCTAGACAGAGTAATTGGGACTGCTTTCTATGATGCCGCTTCGGGTGGAGATCCACTTCTTTGGAGTCACTTGTTCTGGTACTTCGGACATCCTGAAGTTTACGTCGTGATCGTTCCTGCATTTGGAGTGATATCAGAAGTAATTGCGACAAGTGCTAGACGGTCTGTATTTGGGTATCGTTCCATGGTTTATGCAATGGCGGGCATAGGAGTCGTCTCTTTCATTGTTTATGGACATCACATGTTTACATCTGGAATGGATCCAACGCTGAGATTTGTGACTATGTTAACTACAATGCTTGTAGCAGTCCCTACTGGTATTAAAATCTTCAATTGGTTAATGACAATGAATGGAGGATCTTTGGTCTATAGAACACACACACTCTGGGCTCTAGGATTTTTAGTAACATTCACATTAGGAGGAATATCTGGTATGTTCTTCCCTTCAATGGCTATGGACTTGCATTTTCATGAATCGTACTTCGTAGTTGCTCATTTCCATTATGTTTTAGTGGGGGGGACTGTTTTCGGATTCTTCTCTGCAATTTACTATTGGTTCCCTAAGATGTCTGGAAGAATGTTAGATGAGAGACTAGGTGTGTTACATTTCCTAACGGCATTCATAACATACAATGGTATATTTTGGCCTATGCACAGGCTTGGAGTATGGGGGATGGCTAGAAGACATCATACCTATTTCGTCTCTGTTGACGAGGTTAGAGGAGTTAATGGCGAAATAATTAGTGAAGCAGTAATTGGGGCTCTACCTCCAGAAGCTGCTGGGTGGAATATGTTCATCACCGTTTGTGCAGTTTTATTCTTCCTCTCAAATTTCCTTATGGTTGCTAATATGATAATTTCATTAGTAAGAGGTCAGAAAGCACCTGCAGATCCATGGGGAGGCTGGTCCTTTGAATGGATGACAGAATCGCCACCTCCTACGCCATCATTTGGCAGATTTGAGAATGGAGAATGGCATGACTTACCTACTCTAATAGATTCTAATGAACATATAGCCAACGAACCAAGTAAACTTGGAACATGGTTCAATAAACTCATGGTTGCAGATAAAGAGGAGGTGGAAAATTGAGCGAACATGATGAACACCATCACCCAAGTGCATGGGGGCCACACGATTGGAGCCATGGTGCTCCACATAATTCATGGGCTCCATTGATAATGAGCATAGGATTTGGGATATTTTTGTTCATGCTTGCTAACGCATTCACTAGAGGGGTATTCGATGTAAGTTACGTGCCACTCGTTTTTGTTGGTCTTTTAGTTGTATTATGCGGATTAATAATTTGGTGGAAACAGGATTATTCTTTCGATGGGACATATGAACCTAGAGCAACTGGAGCGCCATTCAAAAATATTCAGATTCGTAAAGTAGCGATTTGGGTATTCTTAATGTCAGAGATGATGGTATTTACGTCTCTATTTAGTACATATATTAGGTATCGTACGGGAATAGAAAACTGCCAAACAATCTTTGAAAGAGGCGATTGGGTGGCGCAAGGATATACTCTAGAAGCGGGTCACGCTGTAATTTGTTTTGAACCAGCAAGCCACCTAATTGCATCATCTTGGTGGCATATAGCACCAGGTGCAATCAACACATTCGCTCTTATTATTTCATCATTCACAATTGTTCAAGCATTAAGATATGCTAGCAAGCCAGTTGGAGAAATAGATGAAAATGTTAGAAGGAAAAAGGTCACTAGATATCTGGCAAGTACATGGGCTCTAGCTATACTTTTCTTGTCTCTAAAGATGATTGAGTGGTTCATTGGTTTCTATATCCCGGAAATAGAAATTCTAGGAATTCATGAACATCATATCCATTCACTATATTCTGAAGGATATCTAATTAATGCCGAACATTATCATCATCATGATTGGGTAGATGAAGCAACAGGAGCAACGATGCTTGCTAATATTAGCGTTGGTGCATCGACCTTCTATGTAACAACTGGAACTCACGGTGTTCACGTCTTTGGAGGAATTATAGGGTTGACCTATATGACATTCAAGGCATGGACTGGTGGATATACGCCAAAGAACGCTGTATCAATCGAATACTTCGGCCTTTACTGGCATTTTGTTGACTTAGTTTGGGTACTAGTATTCCCATTCTTCTATCTATATTGAGGTGAAAAAAATGGCACACTATACAATAATGGGACGAGATCCTTACTGGATGAATTTCTTTGGATTAATGATTTTAACTTTAATTGAGGTTGCAGCAGTAGGTTTCGATTTGTCCCCTGATGCCACAGGGCTAGATTATACAGAGAAAAAACTAACTTTAATGATTTTAGTTGCTATTGGCCTACCTAAATTCATAATGATTGCAGCAATTTTCATGCACCTATGGGGAGATGAGGATTCAAAGATTCTGACTCTTACTGCACTATTTCCTGCATTCTTCATCATAGTCATGATACTATTCATCGGATTAACCCATCCTGAAGCTACTACTGGATTACCAGAGTGGTGTAGACCTGGATTTTACAGTTGAAGATTGTAAAGTTCATTTCTAATGAGTGATTCGATAGAGCGCGGCCGAGATCGCATAGCCCGGTATTGCGGTGGATTTGAAATCCACTGTCCATAGGACTCGGGGGTTCAAATCCCTCTCTCGGCGCCACTATCACTCATTTGGAATTGAAGAAGCGCCACGAACAGTTATCTGGTCTGCATGGTATTTCATTGAAACGGGAGTTGTCAGAACCGCCTCGCCGTCAACATTAACAAACATTGTAGGATTATGACTTTCATTAGATGGATTGCCATCTTTATCTACTGCTCTAACTTCAAGAGATTTGGAGGATTGCATACTAATTTTCCCCCATTTTCCTATATGTGTTCCTTTTTCTAATGGTCCCATTATTAGAAGCATCTGAATTTTAGATAGTCCAAAAGCTAAGATTAATGAGGCATGATTTTGAATCGGGGAGGCACCGGGTGTAACTTTGAATCCTCCACCAAATGTTTGACATTGAGAAAGACAAAATAATCCTGAAAATTCTACTATTCGACCGGGTTCTTCATCTACTTTGATCCAACCTTTCTGTTTCTTCCATCCGA
>Ga0302135_10001072_pt1 | contig 16350 bp, 14 predicted proteins | sample CBN3_surface_MG_FD_203119 | JGI IMG/M metagenome (GOLD analysis project Ga0302135, IMG submission 203119) | Marine microbial communities from Western Arctic Ocean, Canada - CBN3_32.1 | ecosystem: Environmental > Aquatic > Marine > Oceanic | place: Canada: Western Arctic Ocean | collected...
AGGCTATGCCCGCTCGCTGCCCCGGCCGGTATAAGACAGGCCAGGACAGATTTGCCGTCCAAATGCACAGTGCACGCGCCGCACTCTCCCTCGCCGCAACCTTCCTTGGTACCGGTGAGCGGAGCCCCAGAAGGTGCTGTTGCGTTGTCGCGAATCCAGTCGAGCAGAGTCTCGTCTGTGCCGCCGGTGCCCCGCACTACTACGCCATTGATTGTGGCTTCAATCAGGTCTTTTGTGCCAACTGAGAGCGCCGGAGGCAAGGCGGGTTCTGCTGCGTTGTCGAGCGTGATGACTCGTCGCGGCCATCTCTTGGAGTCTTCACCGTTCGCGAGGGCGGTGAGGATCCGCTTGACAGCCACCTCGACCATGTCTGTGCGGTACTGCGCGGTTGCCCGACCATCCGTGATGGGATCGACACTCATCGCTGCCGAGGAGGCGCAAGCGGCAATGATGTCTTCGTTGAGAGGATGGCCAACGAGGAGTTGGGCTGCGTCTGACAGGGTGATTGTGGGAGCGACGCTCCCAAGTGCGATGCGGGCGTCCTCTACAGATCCGTCCTCCATCGTCAGCACGATGGCAGCGTGCACCACTGATATAGCCTGCGCTGATCTGAGGCCGATCTTGGCAAACATGCCTCGCTGGTGTCCGCCGAGTTCCGGAAAACGGATCTCGGTCACCAACTCATTGGGTTGCATCACTGTCTTACGAACCCCGAGATAGAACTCGGTGATTGGGACGCTGCGGACACCGTCTATCGATGCCAGTTGCAGGGAAGCGTCCAAGGCGAAGAGAGCTGAGATGGTGTCGTTGGCTGGGCTTGCTGTTACCACGTTCCCGGCAACCGTTGCCCGATTGCGGAGCTGCGGGGAGCCGACTTCCAAAGAGGCTTGAGCCAGCGGCAGCCCACTCTCTCTGATCATCGGAGATCCCACCACTTGGCCGTGGGTTACTAATGGTCCGAGCGCTGTGGCCCCGTGGTCGGATCTGATCTCATCGAGTCCGGAGATTGACGAGAGGTCGACCAAGACGTCGACCGTGCGTACCTTGCGTTGCATCTCAAGGAGGAGGTCAGTTGCGCCGGCGATGATTCGCGCCCGCTGCCCGTGCTGGTCGAGTAGCGTCAGAGCCTCTTCGAGAGTGCCTGGTCGCTCATATCGGGAAGCTGACCAGGTGCGGTCCTGAACTTCGTGCATCTATTCGTCTCTCTGGTCGGCGCTAGGGGCGCTGTTGTAGATTTCATTGCCTGCGGCAGCGTAGGCCTTGAGGACGCTTGCCGCTTCGTCACGCAGCACATCTTGAGTGACTTCGATGCCGCGAGCGTTGAGGGATTCCACCCAGTTGGCTGGCTTGTCTCCTTCGTCGAAGCCGATGGCTCGAGCATCGGCGTCCCTTGCTCCGATGATGAGGCGAGAGACGCCGCTCCAGGGAGTGGCGCCTAGACACATGGCGCATGGTTCAACGCTCGATACCAGAACGGTGGGTAGCGCGCCTTCATTGCCGAGGTCGTAGCTGCCAAGACGGGTGCCTGCCATACCCATGGCGACTACCTCGGCATGTGCCGTGGGGTTAAAGGCCGGGACTACAAGGTTGACCCCAGGCGCCACAAGGCGGTGATCCGTGCAATCGAAGATGGCGGCACCGAATGGGCCGCCAGTGGCGTTCTTCACGTTCTCGCTCGCCAACGCGTTGGCGAGCGACATCTTCTCTTCGTCGGTACGGTACGGCCGATCGAGGTCGATCAGTCGGTCAACCCACCCTGGAAGGATGAGAGAAATCGAAAAGCTAGGCCTTGTCATTGGCGTCTCCGTTCTTGATGGCATTGAGATAGTTATAGATCGTGATCCTGCTGACGCCCATGATCTCCCCGACATCCTCGATCGACTTGCGCAGGAGGAAGGCACCCCGCTCGTCGAGGATTCGGATGGCCCGCTGCTTGTCCGCCCGACTGAGTTCAGACAGCGGCGCACCCATCTGATCCTCCACGCCTCCCACCAGACGTTCAAGCGACACCAGTTCCGTGAGTCTCACGCCCACAGAAGGGGAGCCTTCCCATTCCAACACCACGTCGCCTGCCTGAATCTCGTCTTCGGGGATCAGTGCGCCACCGATGGTCTCGAGAAGAGGCAGCAATGCTTGGGCGAGGGGGTGAGGCGAGTGAGTCATGATGGATCGATCATCACCTCGACACGAACGCTCTGTGCTCCGTCGATGGCCGCAGCGTTCACCATTGCCCCGAGTGCGCTGGAAACTTCTCTTAGGTCCCCGGTCACCGTGGACCCGAACGGACCCATCGAGACTGTGAGCCCTGCTGCCTCCATAGCCGCAATACCCGATCTGACGTGGCTGCCCAGAACACCTTCTTCAAATGGTTCGATGAAGAACTCGGCCGTGCAGTTTGTCACAATGCGGCGATTCCTTCGTAGGCCTCAGGTCTCCGGTCCCTATAGAACGCCCAGTGACGTCTGGCGGCCTCGAGTTCGTTCATGTCTAGGTCTCGAACTACTACCTCGTCCTGACTGTCAGATGCTACCTCTCCGACTGTTTGGCCTCTCGGATCAACAAAGTACGAGGATCCGTAATAGTCGGTGTCTGTCAAATCTTCGGGTCCAACACGGTTGATGGCTCCGACGAAGTACTGGTTGGCAACGGCTGCCGCAGGCTGCTCGACCTGCCACAGGTATTTGGAATGGCCTCGTGTTGTTGCGGAGGGATTGAAGACGATCTTGGCCCCCTTGAGACCAAGCTCACGCCAGCCTTCGGGGAAGTGACGGTCGTAACAGATGTAGACACCGATTCGGCCAATGGCTGTGTCAAAGACCGGGTAACCCAGATTGCCGGGGCGGAAGTAGAACTTCTCCCAAAACCCTTCGACCTGTGGGATATGTGTCTTGCGGTAGATTCCCAGCAACTCACCATCATTGTCGATTACCGCAGCAGTGTTGTAGAACGTACCTTCGTCGACTCGTTCGTAGATGGGTACGACCATGACCATCTCGGTCTCTTTCGCGAGGGCCTTCATGGCGGTGACGGTTGGCCCGCTCGGGATGGGTTCGGCGAGATCGTAGAAGTCTGGGTTTTGGACGTTGCAGAAGTAGGGACCGGTGAAGATCTCTTGAAAGCAGAGCACTTTGGCGCCGTCGTCAGCGGCTTGGCGTGCGTAGTTGCTGTTGGTCTCGAGCATCGACTCGTAATCGCCAGTCCATGCGGTCTGGATAAGCGCTGCTCGTACTACGTCGGCCATGGAAGTTCCCCTTCAGTTTGTCTTACCTCAGCCTAGCTTCCCGCTTTACAAAACGTCAAAAGTCATTTGACATTTTGTAAAGAACTGGCAACACTGCCGGTGACAGCTCGTGGGTGTTGTCGCCTGCGGGGAAGAATAATCGAGGAGTGAGCGTGGCGAGGAAACTAGTCGTTGGGGCGGCCCAGATGGGACCCATCGCCCAGAACGAAACCCGGCCTGAGGTCGTGGCGAGACTGATAACCCTCTTGAACGAAGGCGCTGACCGGAATTGTGATCTTGTCGTCTTTCCTGAACTCACGCTCACGACGTTCTTCCCGAGAGAGTTGATAACCGACGAGGACAAGGTAGATGCCTTGTTTGAGTCTGAAATGCCGGGCCCCGAGACGCAGCCGTTGTTCGATCGAGCGGCGGAGCTGGGTGTTGGCTTCTGCCTTGGATACGCAGAGTTGCACTTCGATGAAGAGGGGACCAAGCATCGGTACAACACGCAGGTCTTGGTGGAGCGGGATGGTTCAATCGTTGCCAAGTATCGCAAGGTCCATGTGCCCGGCCACTCAGAGGTTGAGCCGGACCGGCCGTTTCAACACTTGGAGCGCTACTACTTCGAACCGGGACCCGACGGGTTTGGTGTCTGGAATGCCTTTGGCGGACGGGTAGGAATGGCTATTTGTAACGACAGACGATGGCCAGAGACTTATCGGGTTATGGGACTCCAGGGTGTCGAGTTGATTCTCATTGGGTACAACACCCCACTTCACTACAGCCCGGACCCGCAGCAGAACGCACTTGCTGGATTCCACAACGCCCTAGTGCTGCAATCGGGGGCCTATCAGAACGGCACCTTCGTTGTTGGAGTGGCCAAGGGGGGTATCGAGGAAGGCGTCGATTCACTCGCCCAGTCAGGGATCTACGCACCATCGGGTCAAACGATCGCCCAATGTATCACTACCGGTGATGAGATCGCTGTCGCCAGTATCGATTTGGATTTCTGCGCGTTCTACAAAGACACACTTTTCGATTTCGACCGCTATCGACTGCCGGAGCATTACACCAACATCACCGAGCCCAAGGAAAGCAAATGACGGCATCTTTCGATCTAAACGGAGCTCCGGTTGAGGTCGGCGACGAGCATCCGCACCTGCTCTCGGCACTTCGGGACGGACTTGGTGTCACTTCCGCTAAGGACGGCTGCTCCCCTTCGGGACAGTGCGGAGCTTGCACTGTCCTAGTCAATGGTCGGGCTACCGCTAGCTGTCTTGTCTCTCTTGAGAAGGCTGAAGGCAAGGAGATCGTGACCCTTGAAGGTTTCGGAGATGCTGAACGAGATCGCTACGCGAGCGCGTTCGCAGCAACCGGAGCCCTGCAGTGCGGCTTCTGTACTCCTGGCATTGTGGTCCGAGCCAAGGCGCTCATCGACAAAAAGGGTGCAGCGCTAGACCGCGGCACTATCGAAGGCCGTCTTGGAGCCCACCTCTGTAGGTGTACTGGCTACACCAAGATCATTGAAGCCGTGGAACTCTTGGCTTCGGGAGCCCCCATCCCTGTGAAGGGACGTTCCGGCAAAATCGGCGGGGACGGGGTCAAGTACGAAGCCAAGGAGCTTTCCCTCGGCGATCGTGGGTTCGTTGACGACATCCAAATCGACGGAATGCTTCACGCAACCTTGCACTTCACGGACCATGCGCGAGCCGACATCCTGAGTATCGACACCGCAGCGGCAGAAGCAGCTGACGGCGTGGTAGCGGTGTACACGGCCGCCGATATCCCAGGGGATCTACGAGTCGGCATCATATACAAGGACTGGCCTGTCATGATCCCGGTGGGCGGCAGAACTTCCTATCGCGGGGATGTTCTTGCAGTGGTGGTTGCCACTGATGTGATTAAGGCCCGGGCCGCAACAGCTTTGGTCAACGTGACGTATGAGCCGCACACACCGTTTACCGATACGGCGTCAGCACTGGCCTCAAGTGAAGACGCAGTGTGGGAGCAGGCCGGCAATGTCCTTTCGACATCTGTCTACGCACGGGGCGACGTCGATACCGCTCTCGAGTCGGCTGCTCACGTAGTCCACGAAGTCTTCACAACCCAACGGGTAGAGCACGCTTTCCTTGAACCGGAGTCAACCGTTGCGGTGCCAAACGGGGATGGGTCCTTGCATGTCTACTCGGGTGGCCAAGGAGTTTGGGATGATCGAGACCAGATCGCGGCCATGCTGGCGCTCAGCACGGAGCAAGTCAGCGTTCAGCTTGTCTCGAACGGAGGAGCGTTCGGGGGCAAAGAGGACATGTCGAATCAGGGCCATACGTCGCTCGCGGCGTTCCTGACTGGGCAGCCCGTGAAGTGCACCCTTAGCCGGACGGAGTCCTTTCTCATGCACCCCAAGCGGCATCCGATTACCACCGAGATGTGGATGGGGTGTGACGCAGAGGGACGAGTGATCGCGGTTAGGGCGAGGATGGTCGGAGACTCGGGTCCCTACGCGTCGGTCGGCATGAAAGTGCTCGAGCGTGCTGCTGGCCATGCGTGCGGGCCCTACGCCGTGGCCAACGTGGACGTCGAAGCAGTCGCCGTAAGGACCAACAACCCCGTGTGTGGGGCGTTTAGAGGTTTTGGAGCCAATCAAGCCCAGTTCGCAACTGAGGGTTGTATCGATCGGCTAGCTGAAAAGACCGGCATCTCAGGATTGGATATTCGTCTCAGGAACATCGCCGTTCCGGGATCCGTTTGGGGTCCGGGCCAGATAATGGACGACGGAGTGGTCGGAATCAGAGAGTGCCTAGAGGCCGTGCGTCCGCACTACGAAGCTGCCCTAGCTGCAGGCAAGGCTGTTGGAATCGGGGCGGGAATCAAGAACTCTGGTCTCGGCAACGGGTTCAAGGAAGTAGCTAAGGCCGTGGTTCGGTTCAATCAGGACGGATCTGTTGTGGTCAGGCATGCTTGGACAGAAATGGGCCAAGGAGTGCACACAGTTGCCCTGCAGGTCGCAGCAGAACTTCTCGACGTTGACCCAAACAAAATCACCGTTCTCGTTGATACGAGCCGAGACCTCTCTGCCGGCCAAACGACCGGGTCTCGGGGCACTCTGATGACCGCCGGATCCGTGGAGGATGCTTGCAAGAACGCCGAGGCAGATGGCCGACAAGCCGATGTCGATTATTATGGGGTGTACACCGTTGACTGGACGAATAGCCTCGAGGAAGGGCTGGAAAACCCGATCATCCATTCGGCGTTCGGATACGCCTCTCAGGTCGTCATCGCAGACAAAGAGACAGGTGTCATTGAGAAAGTCGTTGCCGCGCATGACGTGGGCCGAGCGATCAACCCGAACCTTGCTACCGGCCAGGTGGAAGGGGCCATTCACATGGGCCTCGGCTACGCGCTCTCCGAAGAGTTCCCAACCGATGAAGAGGGTATGCCGACTAAATCTACGTTGCGGCAGCTCAACATCATTCGTCCAAAAGATATGCCAGACATTGAGGTCATCCTTGTTGAGGTTCCACAACCGAGGTCCCCCTTCGGCGTCAAGGGCGTTGGTGAGATTGGGCTTGTGCCAACCGCAGGAGCGGTTGCTGGCGCCTTCCATGCGGTTGATGGCACTTGGCGAACCCAACTGCCCATGAATGTGCATCAACCGCTAAAGATCGGCAGTTGATGGCAGCTATTACTTCGGGCTTGGTCTGCGCTCACAACCATCTCTACTCGGCTCTGGCGAGAGGCATGCCAGCGCCACCCAAGACACCAACGAATTTTCAAGAGATTCTCGAGCAGGTGTGGTGGCGACTCGACTTAGCTCTTGACATGGAGATGGTTCGTTGGTCAGCCATGCTTGGAGCGCTCGAAGCTCTCGAGCGGGGTACCACCGCGATTATTGACCACCACGTTTCGCCGAACGCAGTCGAAGGGTCCTTGTCGGTGATAGCAGATGCTTGCGCCGAGGTCGGCGTGCGGGTTGCTTGTGCCTATGAGGTGACAGATCGAAACGGCCTTGACGGCGCCGCCCGAGGGCTAGAGGAGAATCGAAGGTTCCTGGCCGGCGGCGGAAAGGGGTGGGTTGGCGCTCACGCCTGTTTCACGTTGTCGGATGACACGCTCGATCAGGTCGTTGGGTTGGCTCAGGACTTGGGTGCAGGAGTGCACATCCATGTGCATGAGGGCCCCGAAGATACCGAGGCCGGTGCCCGGCTCCGAGGCCGGACGGATGACTCTTGGCTATTAGCCCACTGTGTGTATCTCGATGAAGACTTAGACGGCACCATTCTGCACAACCCTGAATCGAACATGAACAACGCCGTTGGATACGCAAACCCAGTGCGGTTTAGCAACCCGGTCGCCCTGGGAACCGACGGCATCGGTGGCGACATGTTGGGTTCGTTTAGGACCGCGTATCTCCGCCATCGCGAGTCGGATGTGACCGCGACCCCTGACGCTGCTTGGAAGTGGCTTGAGACCGGTTGGGATCTGTTCCCCGAAGCTCGATCGGACTCCGTCACGTGGTCCTATGACCCCATCGAACCGTGGTTCCTAGCCTTCACCCCCGGCGTGCGTCCTCTTGAGGTGGTAGTCGATGATCGAGTGGTCCTTTCCGGCGGTGTACCCACACTCGTCGACGCAAAAGAGATCAGAGCCAAAGCTGCCGAGCAGGCGGCCAGACTTCACGCGAGGTTGTGAATCATGAACCAGCCACCACTAACGCCCATGAGTCTCAAGGCGATTCTTGGCCGAATCGCCCATGAATGGGAGACCCGGGGAAGGATCTTCGATCTTCCGTCAGCAAGGATTTGGATCCCCGATCCTGAGATTGACCTCAGCATTTCCTTTCTTGGTCGCCCAGCAGCGTCGCCGGTGGGACCGGCCGCGGGTCCTCACACCCAGATGGCTCAGAACATTGTTCTCGCCTGGCTGGGTGGCGCTCGAGTGTTTGAACTCAAGACGGTTCAGATCATGGATGAACTAGATATAGGGCGGCCGTGCATCGACATGGAGACGATCGGTTACAACATCGAATGGAGCCAGGAGCTCACTGTTGCTGAGTCGATCGATGAGTACGTCAAGGCTTGGATGATCATTGAGATCCTCAAGCGCTGGGAGCCGCTCCGAGACCACCTTGGTGCAGAAACAGGTGCTTACGTCTTTGACATGTCGGTCGGATACGACCTAGCGGGGATCCGGTCACCCAAGGTCATGAACTTCATTGAGTTGATGAAGGATGCCACCGAGCGCATTGAGGCTTTGCGCCAAGAGATCCCGGCTCCGTTCGAAGAGTTCAGAAATTTCGACTTCCCAACCCGCATCGCTGACACGCTCACGCTGTCGACATTCCACGGGTGTCCTCCAGATGAGATTGATGGCATTGTCCGCCACCTCATTGATGACCATCAACTAGATGTGATCGTGAAGCTCAATCCCACTTTGTTGGGGTTTGACCGAGTAGCTGAGATTCTGCATGACGTCCTTGGGTATGACGATGTGACTATTTCCAGAGCGGCCTTTGATGGTGACCTTCAGTTTGACCGGGCGGTAAGTCTCATCACCGAGCTGAGAGAACATGCCGCTGCCAATGGCCGGAAGTTCGGGATCAAGCTGACAAACACGCTTGTCGTGGAGAACACGAAGGGGTGGATGCCTGACGATCCGATGTATCTTTCCGGGCCGCCTTTGCACGTGATTGCCTCGTCCGTGTTGGACCGACTCATCGGTGCGCTACCAGGAGTCTTCGATCTGCCAGGCCAAGGGGGGTCGTCTCCAGTGACCTTTTCAGCGGGCGTCACCAAAGCGAATCTTGCCGACACGATCGCTATGGGTGTTGCACCCGCGACCATGTCGACCGATCTACTAAAGAGCGGAGGGTACGGGCGACTCAAGCCCATGCTGAAAGCGCTCACGACTGATGTTGCCAAGTCAGGTGTCAAGACCCTTACCGAGTGGAAGGACCTCCGAAGCAAGGAAGCCGTGGCCGCCGGTCACCGCGATTGGGTGGCGGCCCACGTGGGAGCGATTACCGGGGATGCGACCGGGTTGTACAGCAAAGAGGGCAACTCGAAGTTACCGAGGAAGGTGGATGCAACTCTGCAGATGTGGGGCTGTACTGCCTGCAACCTCTGCGTCACTGTGTGCCCCAATGGAGCGTTCATGAAAGTGCGATCGCCTGAGGCGATCAAGGAAGAGATTGGCGGCTCTCGATTCCAGTATTTAGTCATGGCTGAGCTGTGTAACGAATGCGGCAACTGCCTCACATTCTGTCCCGAAGAGGGAGATCCAGCGATGATCAAGCCCAAGCTGTTCACGGATGTATCAAGGTTCAACGGTGCCGAAGGTCAGGCGTTCCAACTCACCGCTGATGGCTCATTGCTAACCGCGTCGGCTGCCGTTGGATGGGAGAAGGAACTCGAGGTGCTTTCTGCTGTCATCGCCGGAGATCAGGGAGTCGCTATTCGTGCCACCGACATCTGAGCCGAGAGTTCTGTTCAACGAAGTCTCCAGTCCCCGCTCGATTCGAGCCGCTGAACACGACGCCATCGAGTTCCACCGAAGGCTCCCTGGTTACAACCCGACCCCGTTGCTCAGCGTTCCTGGTCTCGCAGAGCGCCTTGGGATTGGGTCAGTTCTCATCAATGACGAGTCTGAGCGGCTGGGTCTGCCCGCCTTCAAGATGTTGGGTGCCTCCTGGGCTTCCTATCGTTCGATTCTCGAGCACACGGGCATCGATCCAGACGGATGGGCCGTTCTGGACGAACTCGTCGACCTAATGAAGCCGCATCTGCCCATGACGTTGGCGACTGCAACGGATGGCAACCACGGAAGAGCGGTGGCTCGATTCGCCAAGATGCTCGGGATGGCAGCGAGGATCTGGGTGCCGGAAGGCACCGTAGACGCTCGGATCAAGGCTATCGAGTCCGAGGCAGCGACGGTGACGGTTGTGGAGGGCACGTACGATGACGCTGTAGCTACGGCGGCGGGAGCTGCCAACAACACAACACTGGTCATCTCTGACACCTCGTGGCCAGGGTACGAAGTTGTGCCGCAGTGGGTAATTGACGGGTACTCGACCATGATGTCGGAGGTGGAAGAGCAACTTACGGAGTACGCCTTCCCCAACCCCACAGTGATCCCCGCTCCGATGGGTGTCGGTGCCTTGGGTGCTGCGATTGTGACTCAGTTTGCTGAGAAAATTCCCCGCCCGATCGTCATCGATGGCGAGCCGACCAGCGCTGCTTGTGTGATGGCTGCTCTCGAAGCTGGGGAGATTGTGACCATTCCAGGTCCCCATATCACCACTCTGGCTGGACTCAGTTGCGGCACCGCCTCACCGATCGCCTTCCCAGCTATCAAGGCAGGACTCACCGCCACAGTTTCGTTCGACGACGAATGGGCGGAGGAGGCGATGCGGCTACTTGCAGCTAACGGCATCGTCGCCGGCGAAACCGGTGCATCGGCGCTTGCCACGCTCCTAGTGCTCGTGGACAAGCGGCCGGACCTAAGGAAGCAACTCAACCTAGGACCTGACGATGTAGCGCTGGTGATAGTCACAGAGGGCGCAACGGATCCTGCGAACTACGAGGCCGTAGTAGGAATGAGCCCGAGCGCAGTTGCTGCAAGCTGAGTTCCAACTCAGCCTGGCTGGTGTGGGGCTGGGTTACAGCAGGAGAACGGCCGGATCTGCCACGGCCTGAGCCAAGAACGTGAGGAACTCAGAAGCTTCAGCTCCGTCGCACACCCGGTGATCGAACGAAAGTGAAAGGTTCACGGTGGGTTGAATCACCACTGCTCCGTCCTCCACGATCGCTTGATCCTTGATTGAACTGACTCCGAGAATTCCTGCGTTCGGCGGGTTCAACAGGGGTATTCCGCCGTCCATCCCCAACGATCCGTAGTTACTTATCGTGAAGGTAGAACCGCCGAGTTCGGCCGGGGTGACCTTGCCATCTCGGGCCGCTTGTGTAAGGCGTCTGAGCTCGAGAGAGATCTCAATAATCGAAGCCTTGTCAGCGTTCTTCACGCTAGGCACCAAGAGGCCCCGATCCGTGGAGGCAGCGAATCCCAGGTGGACGTCCGAGAAGGTAAGGATCTGATCGTCGACGTAGTGGGAGTTGAGAACAGGTACATGATCTAGGGCCTTGGCAGTAAGGAACATGATGATCGCCATGGGCGTGACCCCAGCCTCGGGGTGCGACTTCTTGAGAGAAGAGCGCAGACGCATGAGACCTGTGGCATCGGCATCGAGCCAAGCCGATGCTGCGGGGATCGCGTGCGCCTGCTCCATCTTCTTGGCGATTGTTCGCCGGATTCCGGTGACGGGCGTGACAGTACGGTCAGTATTAGTTGTTGCCGGTTCCACTGATACCGGTCTAGCTGGCGGGGCTACAGCGGCGGGAGCGGGGGTTGGAGTAACGGGCGCCGGAGTAGCGTGCGCTGCGTTTGTCTCGGGGCTACAGGCAAGCTCGACATCGGCACGAGTGATGACGCCGCCTGATCCTGTGCCAGCTACGGTCCCGAGGTCGACTCCAAGTTCCTTGGCAAGTTTCCGAACGGGGGGCTTGGCAAGTGGTCGGCCAGCGAGAGCGATAGCCTCCCTTGGTTCTGCTGAGGAGCGGCGGCGTCGTCGGCGATGGCCGCCTTCGGACGGTCCGTACCCGACTAGGTTCGCTGGAGCGTCTGCTTTATCGGCTTCGTCAGAGTCACCGGACGCGATATCGAAGCTGATGAGCGGCTGGCCCACGAGCATCATTGCTCCAGCTTCGCCATGGAGTTCAGAAACCACACCTGCGGTAGGGGAGGGGATGACAACGACAGCCTTGGCGGTCTCGACTTCGACGATGTCCTGATCGATCTCTACAGAATCCCCTTCTGCCACGAGCCACTCAAGGATCTGGGCTTCAGTGGTGCCCTCTGCGAGATCAGGAAGGTTGAAAACGTATGACATTAGAAGTCCAAGGCTCGCTCTACAGCGTTAAGGATAGTGTCCGCGTTCGGTAGGTATTCCTCTTCGAGGAGCGCTGGCGGGTAGGGCGTGTCCCAGCCGGTGACGCGTTGAACGGGAGCTTCGAGTGCGTAGAAAGCGCCCTCTTGGATGCGGGCAGCTATCTCTGCGCCAGGCCCCAAGGTAAGGGAGGCCTCGTGAACGACAACGGCCCGTCCGGTCTTCTTCACCGACGAAATGACGGTGTCGTAGTCGATCGGATTCAGGGAGCGAAGATCGATGACTTCAAGGGACCAGCCTTCATCCACAGCGAGGGCGGCAGCTTCCATCGCTGTTGGGATCATCGGTCCGTATGCCACAACAGTCGCGGTATCCCCGGTAGTCCTGACTACCGCCTCCCCGACAGGTTCTGTTGTTACCGGCAGTTGGCCCTCGGCCTTTTCGTAGTAGCGCCGCTTGGGTTCGAAGAAGATCACCGGGTCGTCGTCGGCAATGGCTTCTCTCAGCATGGAGTAGGCGTCCTCGGGAGTGCCTGGTGTGAAGACCTTGAGTCCGGCGGTCTGCATGAAGTAGCCCTCGGGACTCTCAGAGTGGTGCTCCACCGCTCCGATTCCTCCGCCATAAGGGATGCGGATGACCATTGGCAGCTGGAGAGCACCTCTGGTTCGGTTTCTGAGTTTGGCTACGTGGCATACCATTTGCTCGAACGCTGGGTAGAGGAATCCATCGAACTGGATCTCGACGACTGGTCGCATCCCGTACATGGCCATGCCGATGGCGGTTCCCACAATGCCTGATTCGGCGAGGGGTGTGTCGAAGATGCGGTCCGACCCGTACTTTCGCTCAATGTCTGCGGTGATTCGGAACACTCCTCCCAAGGTCGCTACGTCTTCACCGAGGATGACCACGCTGTCATCGTGCGCCATGGCGTCGTGGAGCGCTGCGTTGAGAGCATCTGCCATTGTGTAGCTCATAGCCCAGCCTCCTCGATCTCGGCGAGAACGGCGTCTCGTTGCTTGATGAGGTGGCCGGGCGGGTCCAGATAGACGTGGCTGAACGCTTCTGCAACGGCTGGGGCGCGAGCACTCGTGACTTCGGCCCGGACGCTGAGAGACTCTTCGTTCGCAGCGTGGTTGATCCCTTCGATGAGTTCGTCGTTGAGATCCCCTGTGGACCGGAGGAGACGTTCGAGGCGCAGGATGGGATCCTTCTCAACCCAGGTTTCCGCTTCGGCAGCGGTTCGGTAGCGGGTGTCATCGTCCGCAGTTGTGTGGGGCTGCATCCGGTAGGTATGGGCTTCAATGAGGGATGGCCGCCCCGTGGCTCGGGCCTCGGCCGCCGCAATGCGAGTGATGTTGTAGCTCGCGAGAACATCGTTCCCATCAACTTGGTATCCCTGCATGCCGTATCCGATAGCCTTGTGAGCGATGGAGGGTGCCCGGGTCTGGATTCGAGCGGGCGTGCTGATCGCGTACCCGTTGTTCTGGACGAAGAAGACGACCGGCGCATCGAGAACTGAGGCGAAGTTGAGGGCTTCGTGAAAGTCTCCTTCGCTGGTCGCACCGTCGCCGACAAATCCGAAGACAACGAGGTCGTCGCCCGAGAGGCGAGCCGCATGGGCGTAGCCGACCGCGTGCAGCAGGTGGGTGGCGATGGGAATTGAGTGAGGAGCGAACCCGTACTCTTTGGGGTCGAACAGTCCGAACCACTCGCCTTTGTACTGCCTGAGCAAGCTTGCGAACGGGACACCCTTTCGGAGTGAGATTCCGTGCTCGCGGTATGTGGCAAACGCCCAGTCGTTGTCGGCCATTGCAAAGGCGCAACCGATCTGGGCTCCTTCTTGTCCGCGGACGCTCGCCCAAACACCGAGCTGGCCTTGGCGTTGCAAGGAGATGGCCAATGTATCGAGAGTTCGGGTTCTGACCATGGATCGATACATGTCCACCAGCTCGTCGGAGCTGAGACCGAGGTTGGGCATGTTGTCGTGCAGTGTGCCGTCGGGGCGAAGGTACTGAACTGGGCTCTCTGGCGGGAGGAGCGAGATGCTCAAGCTGTTGATCCTTCGTTCGGCGTCCGCACAATATTACGCTATCGGCTCTCCTTCCCGATTGCGTATTAGTCGCTTCTTTCTCCTCCTATGCAACTTCTCGGCGTTATGGATTGAAACTGTTGATATAAATTGTGCCCACAGAGTAAACTGGATATACGATGGATTTCTCACTTGACCGTATTGACCGCCACATCCTCGTCCTTTTGCAGATGGACAGCCGGATGCAGAACCAGGAGTTAGCTGACCAGATTGGGCTCTCCCCGTCGGCCTGTCTTCGGAGGGTGCGGCGTCTGGAAACGTCGGGGCTCATCGCCGGATACGTTGCGCTCGTCGATCCACAGATGGTGGATCGTGGACTCGATGTCTTTGTAAGAGTGAGACTGGAGACGCAAACCATCAGCGCGGTGGAAAGGTTTGAGTCACAAGTAGCGGCTTTGACAGACGTGCAGGCTTGTTACCGGATGGTTGGGGAAATCGACTTCCTCCTGCACGCCGTGATGCGAGATCTTCAGGCCTGGGATGAGTTCTATATGACGCATCTGGGTCCCCTCAAGGGCGTTGCTGGCATAACGTCGATGATCTCGATGCGCCGGGTTAAGTACACCACCGCGCTCCCTCTTTAGAGAGTAGAGAGTAGAGAGTAGAGAGTAGGGAAAAGAGATTAGAAAGAAGTTTTGAGTTGGGGCCTGGCTCTTAGCTGCGGTTGTTGTGGGGCTTGGCGATGTCGCGAACCCCGAGGCCAATCATGTAGAAGGCCGCGGAGAACAAAGTGATAGCGCCTGCCGCCGACACCAAGGCTTCCCACGGGATACCGGCCCTGTTGGCCGGGGGCAGTGCCAGGGCGAAGAAGATTATGGTGCCCCAGTTCAGGCGAGTGTCGGAAAAGCCAAGAAACGAAACGAACCCATCGGCGACGATAGCTCCGCTGACGCCGAGGAGAAGGTACAGGGCAGCGATGGGGACTAGATGGGGGAGTAGATGGTTCTTGATGATCTGGTACCTGTTGGCTCCGGCAACGGCGGCGGCGTCGATGAAGGGTTTGGCTAGCACCGAAAGGGCTTGGGATCGCATGACAACTGCAGCGGCGCCTGCCCCCATGACGAGTCCGTAGATGAGGCCAAATACCACTGGTCCCAGCTGCGCCCTGAAGGGGCCGGCTCCCAGAATCACCATGAGCAGCGGGGCTGGCAGCACCAGCAGCGCATCAGAAACGTTCGAAAGAATCGTATCCACCCACCTCCTGAAGGTAGCGGCAATTTTCGAGAAAATGAGTCCGACGATGGCGGTCGATATTCCGGCTGATAGACCAACGATGAAGCTGGGTCTGGTCGCGGCCAGCACCATCGACAGTACGTCTCGCCCTAGGTTGTCGACTCCGAGAATGTGCTTCTTCGTGAAGGGAGGAGGAAAGGTGACTGCGGTGTGGATGTCACCAACCTGGTAGAACGGGTTGCTGAGCCGAGCAGTCATGAGATCGATCTCAGTGGCTGGGTCTGTGATGTTTTCGACAATCACGAACTCCGTCTCGATGTCGTCGTGCCCATAGCTGGGGTGGTAGGTGGCTCTGTCCCAGACCGTACTCATCAGAATGGGATGGGCTGCGCCAGCTAGAGCAAAGGCGATCACCATCGCGACGCCGAGAAGAGCCAGCTTGTTCTTGGCGAAACGGCCAAGGGAGACCCAGAAGAAGGATCGGCGTTTCATAGCTGGACGAGAGCCTCTTCGTCGTAGATAACACGCGGGTCGAGGTACACGTGAAGGAGATCAATGACGATTCGGGCTCCGATCGAAATGATGCCGATGACGAGTAGACCCCCGATCACGAGGGAGTAGTCGCGAGCGGTGAGTGCGTTGAAAAGCATGGTTGACAGGCCCGGGAAGCGAAGGCTTGCGGCGTACGCCACAGGAACCGTGAAGGAGAACTCGACAATGACGAGTCCGGTCAGCACGAAGGGGAGGGAGGTCACGAACTTTGAGAGGGCCGGCAGCAGGGCCACTCGAGCTGCGTGCCGATCTCGGACTTCTCGTTCAGAGAGGCCCTTCGCTCGGGCAGTCTGAATGAATTGTTCGCCAGCTGCGCCGTCCATGGCGGCGTCAACGACAAGAGTGATCTCTCCGAAGGCGAGAATCGTCACTGCAATA
>Ga0302135_10001075_pt1 | contig 16334 bp, 13 predicted proteins | sample CBN3_surface_MG_FD_203119 | JGI IMG/M metagenome (GOLD analysis project Ga0302135, IMG submission 203119) | Marine microbial communities from Western Arctic Ocean, Canada - CBN3_32.1 | ecosystem: Environmental > Aquatic > Marine > Oceanic | place: Canada: Western Arctic Ocean | collected...
AACTCGATACAACTTAAGCCAATTGACTACAATCTACAAAGTTATATAATACAGAAGCTTATCTTTTGTAGGCAGTTGTGGAGAATTGGGGTAATTAGTAAGCGTAGGACTCATAATCCGTTTGTCCTTGGTTCGAGTCCAAGTAGGCCCACCATTTTTAATATACAAATAAATGCGTTACAGAGTTTAATCACTTTGTCAGCGCATTTTTTTTGCTTGCACACTGCTTGCACACTTTATTTTGGTGCTTGCACACTTTTTCAACGCGTCATCTGGCTGGAAAAACCCCCATGAAACTATTGATCAGAAATCTGGCAAGGACGACCACAGAGGCAGATCTTCACTCCGCGTTTGAAGCCCACGGCACGGTCCAATCCACCGACCTGGTACTTGATAAGAAGACGGGCGGGTCCAAAGGGTTCGCCTTCGTGGAAATGCCCAAAGTCGGTGAAGCCAAGGCTGCCATGAAGCGGCTCAACGGCAGCCTGCTGGACGACATGAAGATACGGGTTAAGAAGGCTGAATAACGTCCGCTTTCGGGGGTATAGCATTCCAGGCTAGAAAGTGTCTAGTAAAGTCTGGGAAGTCCACAAGTTGCTCAGAGGAAATGCCTGTTCCTTCATCACGTACGGTGGCCTTTTGGATGCAATTTGACAAATATTATCCTTTCTTTCTCGTAATATAGCGGGTAAAGTTTGACCTGACGTTTCAAAACAATACAGTGTTTTGTTAATTTTGATTGAGACCGAAGATCATACCAAGTATTTAGTAGGGGTTTATTAGAGTAGAATTATGTAGTTGCTCTGGAATATTGTCTTTAGATCCAAATTAAAGCCAAATAAAAAAATTAATAATTTTAAATATCCTGGGAGTTATAAATGACTAATCTTAACAAACGCGGGCAACTGCGCTATTTAATACATGCTTGTATAGCCACTTCAATTGCCCTGCCGCTTGTTGCTCAGGCACAAGATGATGATATCGAAGAAGTAGTGGTAACCGGTTCCTACATCAGGAACTCGGCCTTTGCAAACGACGCCAATATAGACACGGTTACCACGGCGGACCTGTTTGAAGCAGGCTCTTCCAGCATGTCGAACTACATTCGCGATCTGACCTATACACAAAACACCAACGTGGTGGCCAGCGTTTTGGCCAGCAACGACGGGAGTCAGAACTCGGTCGGTGGCAGCTTCAACCTGCGGGGTCTGGGCGAAAATTCCACTCTGCAACTGGTGGACGGTATACGTTCCATCAACTCCTCTATCAATAACGCCCTGCCTGAACTGGCCATTGATCGCATGGAAATTGTGCTGGACGGCGGCTCAGCCACTTACGGTTCTGACGCGGTGGCCGGTGTGGTGAATATGCTCGCCATCAAGGAATTCGATGGCTTCAGAGCCCGCACTTACTACCAGCGGACCGAAGACGGCGCAATGGAAGACTACACAGCATCAATGCTGTGGGGTAAGACCTTCGACAATGGAATTGGCTACGTGGGGGCTTTCGACTACAAGCGTGCGACCCCGATGATGATGGCCGATCGGCCACGGGAGTGGTCACAGTCCGCCGCTTCCTCCACTTCCGGTAACCCCGGCGCCTTTCGCATAATGAACAATGCCGATCCGGGTGTTAACTTGAACGCTTTTCATAACGGAACCTCTTCAGGCGGCAACCTGGTTGACCCGGCTTGTGGCTTGGTACCAGGTAACCCACACGGTACGACAGAACTCAGCACCCCGTCCGGTGTGTTGACCGACAAAGGCAGGATATGCCGCTATGAATACACCAATGGGTACCCGTACCGGCAGGATAATGATGATTACCTGATGTATAACAGTTTCACCTATGAAGTCGCTGACTGGTTGGAACTTAACTTTAGCGCGTATAATTCTTTCCGGATAGGCAATGCCTATGGCTCGCCCAGCACGGGCACTTCAAGCAACAGCCGTAAGGTGCTGTTAGTGCGCGCAGATCACCCGGCCAACCCATTCGGGGCGGACGTATCGCCCTGGAACTGGCGTCCGCTTACTAACTCCACGTATAACATGGCCTTTCAGCCGCGCCACCTAAACGGCAACGGCTCCCGCGATGGCGAAACCGTCGACTCGAATGGTCGCTATGTTTTCCGCGCCAATTTTGACCTGACCGATACCTGGGCCGGCTATGCCTATTACGCGAATGCCGATCGAAAAATAATGAGCGACAGCCATACGGTCCACCTGGGCAAAATGCAGTTGGGCTTGGCGGGCCTGGGCGGTGCAACCGGTGATAAATATTGGAACCCCTTCGGCTCAGCAGACCCGCGTTCACCCCTGTACGTTGAAGGTGTGACCAGCAATGATTTGGAGATGACGGATTGGCCCTTTGATCATAACTACAATAGATTATCCAACCGTAATTCTCTGGATATCTGGGAAACCGCCTTCAACGGTGAGGTCCTGGATCTGCCAGCCGGCGCGTTGCTAGCTGCCTTCGGATTTCAGGTTCGGGACGTCGTTGAGCAGAGATTTGCGGATCCCCTTGACGCCATAGGCCACGACTACAACACCGCTGTAGGCACCCAGCTGCCGACTGATAAAGAGTATTTCTCCGAAACCAGGGCGATCTTTGCCGAGCTTGAAGTGCCCATACTGGAAGGCCTGGATATGCAAGTGGCCGTGCGCCACGAGCAGTTCGTCGACTTCGGATTGAAGGCCACTACGCCCAAGGTAGCTCTGCGCTGGGAAGCCACTCCAGAACTGGCCTTACGTGTTTCCTGGGGCGAAAGCTTCCTGGCACCGACGCCTACCCAGGCTCGACCTTTCATTAGAAATGAAAACTGTACCGAGACCTTCTCCGGTACCGACTTCTTCACAGACTTCTCACTGACAGGTTCCACTCGCTGTTCATCCGGTAATCCCAACCTGGCACCAGAGACATCCGAGATTACTAACTTAGGTTTTACCTGGCAGCCAAGTGGCGACCTGGACGGTTTAGAAATAAGCGTGGACTACCAGGAAGTGGAATACGTGGACCGTATCCGTACCTTGACCGGGCGGGACACCATCCTGAACGAGTTTAATAAGTTTCTGGGGGCCACCGGGCTAACCGAAGCTACCTATGACTTCACCCCAGGCTCTCCGACCCGTCTCCAGGCTGAATCCTGGTATGCTAAGCTTGGTGGCACCAGCGCGGTGGATCGCTTCGGTGACTTCGAGGTGAACCGTCTCTTCCTGCAGTCCGCCAACATCAGTTCCGTGTTTATTGACCTGTTTGATACCAAGGTCAGCTATGATTGGTCAACTCAGGACTGGGGCAGCTTCCGGTCCTCGCTGAGCCTCACGGGCTATCTTAACTACGAATATGAGGGGCTGACTGGTGGTTTAATTGATGCATTGGGCGTTCAGAATGATCAATCCGGTATCGCACCACCGCTGCCAGAATATAAGGCCAATGTGCGTCTGAACTGGTTCAGGGGTAACCAAAGCGCATCCATCTCGGCCAACTACTGGTCTGATGTGGATACCGATGGACGCACGGTCGACAGATACAGTCAAGGCTGGGTTATGCCTGACAAGATCGATGGTGAACTGCGAATAAACCTGCAGTACGCGCATGTGCTCAATGGGTACTTCAACAGTGAATTCACACTCGCTGCGGGTGTAACCAACCTTACCAACGAGAAGCCTACACTGCTACCTGTTATGGGTGGCTTTGAATCCAGACTGTCAACTCCTTGGCACCGACAATTCTGGGTATCTATAGATTGGACTCCAGGTGGTTAAGTCAGACCCAAGAAGGGGGAATATTTGAACTGAGAGCAGTATTAACGCCATCAGTTTGAGTTAGAAATCAAAAGGGGAAGAACGCAAGTTCTTCCCCTTTTCTTTCTTGGCTAACTAACACCTACTTTTTGCGATATTTCTCAATATGCTAATAAAAGCACAGTTAGGTATTTGGAAATTAAGAAACTCCGCCAATCGGATATCGGTATTCATTTGGGAAACCTTCCGAGCTTATTTTAACCCCCTTTTCCCAAATAGCATTGTGATGTTAATACGCCGATTTTCATATCCTTCTTTAAACTCAATTTTATCTGTTTCATGAAATAAATTAGAATTGAACATTACAGCTCTATTTTCATTGTAAGGCACGATAGTTTTTTTCTGATCGTTATTTTGAATATCTTCACGGATCTTTTTTTCAATTCTATTATATTTTTTGAAATCCCATTCTAAAGACGCCTCGGCGTTGTATACGACTAAGCCACCTGACGAGGGATCCAAGTTTGCCGACTCAGGAGTGATCCAAAAGTTTACATTTATAGCGGCAAAATCTGCATGAACATTTATTCCAGAAAAAGTATTGTTTTTGTCGAAAGCCCGACTATCATACTTATATGCCCAGAGTTGGGCTAAGTGATAATTTTTAAATATTTTTGGAAATTTCTTCCTGATATCGTCTGCAATTTGTAGCATCAATGGAGAAGCTAAGCCATCCTTTAGATAGGCACCCATATACCCACCAGTATGGAAGAAATCGTACCAAATTGTACTTCCGAGTAAAAACTTCCGAAGAGACTTTAGAGAAGCAAGACTTAAAAAATCATCAAAATAAGTTAACCCGAACTCATGCTCAAAATAGTCCTCTGTGATCTTATTTACATCGAGGCTATCATTTAACGAAGATTCATCTACTGCAGGGGCTTCAAGGATATGAATAGGGCGATTATAAGTATCTCCCAAAAGATTCTGGTGCTTATCACTTAGGGGAAGAGTTCCCGTGTCTGATGGATAATTGATTTCTGATGATACTGTTTTATAGAGCGTGGCAAGATCCTGAAATTTTTTAACCTCATAACCCGAGGCAGCTAAATACTCGAACTGCTCAATGTCGTGATCAATTTTGGCTTTACTGATTAGTCGAAAGCTTTTATGACGCGGATTGACCGGGTTTTTACCCCTTTCCAAATATAGATTTTTTTTGAAATGCAGTAGGGCACTATCTTTTAAGCCCATTGCGTTCAGCGTGATACCCAAGTTGTTATGGGCTTTTGCATAGTCTGGTTTCAGTGCGATCGCTTTTCTGTAACTGGCTTCAGCCTCTTCTAACCTGCCAAGATCCCTTAGCGTATCACCCAGGTTGTTATAGACTGGAACATAGTTAGGTTTCAGCGCTATTGTCTTTCTGTGGCTTGCTTCAGCCTCTTCTAATTTACCAAGCTCTTGCAGCGTGTTACCCAAATTGCTATAGGCTTCGGCATAATCAGGTTTCACCTCTATCGCCTGTCGGTAGCTTGCTTCAGCCTCTTCTAATCTACCAAGTTCTTGCAACGTGTTACCCAAATTGCTATGGGCTTGCGCGATGTCAGGGTTCAGTGAAATCGCTTGTCGGTAGCTTGCTTCAGCCTCTTCTAATCTGCCAAGATAATTCAGCGTCATACCAAAATTGTAATGGGCTTCAGCATCTTGAGGAGTTAATTCAATGGATTTTTGGTTGACAACTACCGACTCCGACATTCTGCCTGTTTGTTGAAGTATCGCTCCAAGTATTTTCCAGCTGAATTGATGCTGCGGAAATTGTCTAGTGACGGATATTGCTAACTTCTCGGCGTCGCCAAACCTTCCGTTTTGATAGTGCTCTAAAAGGCTGTTTAATTTTGCCTGAGATGGGTCGCCCATTTGAAGGGTTCCTAGTTCTTATTATTGGCTAATTAGATCGAGCTTCTATGTTTGGATGAAGAGTCTATCATACTGGCGATTATTGCCAATATGTCCACTTACGGGAGTCTACATTTAGGCTTCCCGGAACAATCCCTTATTTCGCCTAAGTCGTCGGAAGCTGCCTCTCAGTCCCCGGACGACCAGGGGAGGTAGCACCTGACAATTAAGCCCTAGACTTAAAAGGAGATAGCTTTTATTCTACTTATACTCTTAATACTTAAGAGCAGAAATGGCATGTTTTGGATTAACTGAAATGAGGAAACGCTAGCAAGCCAGGTGGCCAAAGAAATGGGTCATTTCAGTGCGATTCTGGTGTGGTCGGCATTGATTCGGGCATCAACAATCTATCCATCCCCATCGGGTTGAGAGTCACTAAATAGGACGAATATCGAAAGCGATACTTATGCGTCTTTCATCGGATAAAAACGGCACCGTTCTGTGCCAGAAATAGGAAGGAAAAGTCACCATCTCCCCTTCGATCGGTTGATAAGCATAGGTTGCCAAAGGGTCTGTAATACCGTATTTTTCTTCCGGCCGGCCAAATTCCAACCAACCCTCTGGTGAATTACTGTCGAGTCCCATGCGGTCTGGAAGCTTCAGGTAGTAGCACCCACTTAACCAGCCCGAAGGATGGACATGGGGCAATTGAAAGCCGCCAGATCTCAAATTAACTGCCCATGACTCAATCTTATAATTCTTTGGAATTCCGCGAGAGAAAACGTGGTTGGACAGATTTTGGCAACCAGTAACAGCGGTTTCGTAAGCTCTTCCAATCAGCGCGTTCATTTCAATCATAACAGCATCTTGAATGGCGTTAATTGACCTACTTTGCGTTCCCTTCGTAGTAGCTTTATTCGGAGACGCACTCAGCATTTTTACGTTGTTCTTTAAAAAAGCAAGCAGTTCGCCGTTAAACTCATCAATCGACTCATAACGTTCACTTACACTAATCTGCTCGACACGCAATAAATCGTGATAGCGATACAGCGAAATCAATGATTCTTTGTTATGAGTAAGATTGAATATAACTGCTTGTAAGGACAACGCTCTGGTATTAAAAGAGTTTGTTTTTATCGATAAAGAAAGTAATTCCTCTGCTTTTTCCGTCATATTCAAGAATATATATTGCTCTGCTAGCTCATCTAAAATAGTAGTGTTGTTGGGTTCAGCCTCAAGAGCTTTTCTTAAGTAATATACCGACTTTTCAAAATTGCGTTCTCGTGAACAATTTACACCCAATTTAAATAAAATATCAGGGTTCGATTTATCTTTTTTTAACAATCTTTTTAATGCCTTTTTGGCGCTTGTAAACTTTTCCTGCTCATACAGCGCTTGCGCTAAGAGCAAACTGACATCGGTGGCATTGGGTGATGCTGAAAGGGCGTGACGAAGTTTCAGTTCCGCGCTACCTGGATCGCCCAACTGTAACTGTATGTTAGCAATGTTCTTTATGATTTCGATATTAAGCGGAGCGATTTCATGCGCTTCGTTTAGCAACTGCAAAGCGACGTCTGTTCTATCCATATCTCGCGCAATCAGTGCCATATTGTTAATGGCCATAAAATGATCCGGAATTAAGGATAATAACTGGCAGTAATAATCTGATGCTCGTTGTAATTCCCCCTGACGTTGAAACCTCAGACCTTCATTAAATAAATATTCATGCCTACTTTTCAAAATCATACGAGTTTATGGTACTGACAAGTTAGCTGGCGGTAAGCAATAATTATGTCATGAAATCACCAAAATCCATATACAAACGACACTGATTTCCGCCTGAAATCATTCAATATTCAGTCTGACTCTACCACCGAATCAATCTTAGTCATCAAGATATCGAGGGTTTAGTGGCGAAGCGTGGTATAGCGGTGTTAAATTGCACCCTCTATATTTGCATCGAATTTTGACCCATGAATAATGCCTGAAAACCTTGAGAATACTCGACCTTCCCGGGTCAGCTATTGGTGCAAACTCTGAGGGTCAGTTTTCAGTGCAATTCAACAATTCTGCCTGATAGACGCCACCAGCTTAGCTGAAATTAGGCGAGCATCGTGACCTGCGTCAATCGCTCTTTGTTTCCAGTAATTTGAGGTGCCGCAGGCTTCGAAAATAATCGTGATTGGCTTTGACTTAAACAGCCAGATAAGAAATTCGTGATGGGTCATCTCAATATTAGAATGCACTTTATTGTGGGTACAAGTACAGATCTGGATAACTTCTTTTGCCAGGTCAACGCCAGCTATTGTATTCTTCATCCCTTGGACTCCTTTATGTTTTGTGTGAGAACAAACATATTAGCTCACTTCTTAGGAAGTGAGGGGAGTCCAAGTATCTTGTCAGTACCGTCTGGAAGACCTGCAAAGTGAAATCCGGGTTGAATTTGCCAATATACTGGATTACGCTGTCTGCCCTTAGTTAATTCGGGCTTAAGGCTTTTACCACAACCAGTGATCCGGTCGCCTGATGGGTCAGATCAAAGCTGTATCAATTTATGTATAGGAGAATAATAATGTCGTTAATAAAACGGACAAAGATAGCGCTAGCCGCTACCGCCGTATTTGGGTCGCTTGTTACTTCCGGCGGGGCTATGGCCCAACTGGTTTCGTCAGTGGACCTGAACCCTTTCAATACCCTGGATAATCCCTATAGAAGTGATGGTGAATGGACCACACTTCCCAATAACAGAACTTGGGGGTCTACTGCCGGTGTAGATATCGACCCCGATGGTGTGCACTTGTGGGCGATAGATCGATGCGGCTCTAATAGCTGCGTAGGCTCTGATCTGCCCTCTATTCTGAAGATAGACCCCCAGGGCAATGTGGTGGCTGCCATAGGAGGGGGTTTGTTCCTCTTTCCCCACGGTCTTCATGTGGATCGCGATGGCAATATATGGGTAACAGATGGTCAGGGCCCACGTAACAATGATCCCCTGCGAGAAGGGAAAGGGCACGTGGTTATTAAGCTAAGCCCCGAGGGTGAGGTGTTGTTGACCCTAGGGACCCCTGGTGTGGAAGGCGATGGCACGGGAGCCTTGCTAAGCGAACCCTGTGACGTGGTTACCAATGCAAACGGCGATATTTTTGTCGGAGATGGCCACTCGGGCCAGAGTGCGAATGCCACACCTGATACGGTGGCTCGAATTGTTAAGTTCGATAAGGACGGCAACCTCATCAAGTCCTGGGGAAGTTGGGGTTCTGGACGTGGTCAATTAAGAACACCCCACGCCCTGGATATCGATTCTCGAGGCCGTCTAGTTGTCGGTGACAGAGGCAATAACCGCCTGCAAATTTTCGATCAGGAGGGTAACTATATAGAGGAGTTCTCCGAATTTGGTCGTCCCAGCGGAATCTATATAGCCGATGACGACACTATCTATGTTGCAGACTCTGAATCTCAATTTAGAGGCAATCTGCAACACCCGGGGTGGCGGCATGGTATACGTGTCGGTAGCTTGCGCGAAGGCACTCCAGAGTACTTCATCCGCGGCATAATCGGCGCGTATCCAGATGGCTCCAATCCTGAAGGCGTCGCAGTTGATGCTGCCGGCAATGTGTTTGGCGCAGTAGTCTCCAGTGGTGGCGGAATGGTTAAATCGGCTATTCCTGCTGATTAATTGAAGAGGGGCGGGGTCAATACCGTTACCACCTTTAGCTCGTGTAAAGCTATCGCCATTCGCAAGGGTATTACAGGCGATTCTATAAAGTAATTTAGTTAGGCGAGCTTCGGCCAACATCAGTGGCTGGGAGGCACCAGCGGCATCTACATCTTGTTTGAAGCGAGACAACGCTGAATTTAACAAACTTTCGTCGACTACAAAGCTATTTTCGATAAAAGTTTTGTTCTTGAGCCAGTGCTTTAGCGTGAAATCAATCCTGAACTGTTGAATTGCCTTAGCCGCCTGCAATCTTTTGCTATCGTATGGCCACAAATTTAACCACTGCTGCAAATACTTGCATGGTCGGTATTCACTTTGCGGATTAAACCAAGCCACTTCAAGCTCAACATCATTGCAACTAAATAGCGGTGTACCGCCGCCGCCGCAGAAACCGACTAAAACTCCAGCACGTGCCAATTCCCGCATTGCTGCCTGAGTAACAGAAGTACCAGTTCCCAGCAATATACTAGTGGTATTTGCGATAGGTATGTTCCAGTACTGCGACTGCTTACCTTCAGTAGTAATGTATTCAACTCGACCACCTTTAACCACAACACGACAATGTTGAAGGTAATACATATTCGCCCGCTTGGAATGTAGAATACTCTTCAAATCTGATGGTGAAAAATCAGACACTGGCTATCCTTTTGCTATTAGTCGATTGCGAATTATTTGGCCTAATATTCACGAAATACCTTGTACTACCTTTGCTCTGGTGTGTGAAAATCTTGCATGGTTTCTTCTTATTGTCTGATTAGCGAATCGTTCGTCCACAATAGTATGTATAGGGGTGAGATGGAACCATTCTGACTTATCGGGGTGTGCCCCTAGGGTGGGTTGCTGGCTGGGCGGTTTGTGGGAAAAGGGGGTGGGGTTAATATCTAGTAAGTGAGCCAGGTGACAAAACTATTTGGGGGTACTTTTGGGGGTACTTTAATTATTATTAATATGAATTATTATATATAACAATGGCTTATTTTAACTATTCAACTCCCCCCGCCTCCACCAAATACAACTCCAGTGAACTCTGGAGAACTCCATAAATGTCCTCAAAGCCCTATACATTAGGGCTTTTTAGTTTCTAAGCTGCCTACTCGGCAGCGAAGATAAAATCATTCAACCACAAACTCGGTCACGATTTCTAAGCTGCCTACTAGGCAGTGAAGTTACTGACTGCATGCTGCTTAGCGCTCACGCTCTGTTCTGTTCTGTTCTGTTCTGTTCTGTTCTGTTCTGTTCTGTAAAATTTGAAGAAACACCACGTTGATAATGCCGTCATTAAGTGCCATATAGCGTGAGGCTGAATCCACGAATCAGGCTGACAATAAGGTGTATCAGGATAACCTTGAAGCCAAATCATAAAAGCGGCTAAGTATGAAAACATACCTAGGAAAAACCATGGCGTGTAGGTTCTTGTTAAAGCAGGGCGGCTCGTTGAGAAAAGTGCAGGAACCCAAAATAAGATAATCCACCAGTACTCGACAAGGTTTGATAATATTTCTTGCAGTGAAATACCAAAAACTACAGCGACTATAAAGCCGACAAATCCAGACATCCAACGAAACGTTGGAGACCAAAATTTAAAAAGCACTTCAGATATAATCCATAAACCTATCGACAGACCAAATAAATCAAGCCCAATGCCTAGTCTTCCTCCGAAAAACCATCTGGCTAAAGAGTAGGAAATCACGATTATAAAATACGTCAAGAGAAAGCGACTGACACTCCAGCGCCCCATCTCCTTAAGGTTATACAGCCAGGGGAAAATAATATACATAACCATACTTAAATTGTCCGCCCATCCTCCCCACGCTGTATGCGTGCCATGCATCAGCCATGAACCAGGCCCAAGATAAATGACTGCGACGGCATATAAGACGCTAATTCTATTGAGGCCGGTAAACGCATTGCCCTGCTCGGTGTTCGATTCATTTTCAGCCGTCAGTATCCGCAGCATGAAAAGGCCTGAGATCATGAACCCAATGTTACTTAAGGTGTTTGCAGGTTCTCGAAAGAGACCTCCACTGACTCTTTCGCACCAACCAGAAATCGCGCCTATAGCTTCGCCTGATTCATAAACGAATATCTTGCCTGTAAGCGCGAATACAAGATAAAGGATGACGAATAGGGTGCTAGCGACAAGTGCGAGATAATAAATTCTTATCATAATTGAACTCGACTTATTTAAATTTGGAGTTAATAATTTGCTATTTCATCTATTCCGAGGAAGTAAAATGCGAGTGAACAAGAATAGTATGTATACGGGTGCAATGGAACCATCCTGACTTATCGGGGTGTGCCCCTAGGGTGGGTGCTGGCTGGGTGGTGTGTGGGAAAAGGGGGTGGGGTTAATATCTAGTAAGAAAGTGAGGTGACAAAACTATTTGGAGGTACTTCTATAATCGCTAATAAATATCGGTTAGGCAACTATAGAAGTGTTACCGCGTGTCTGTTTTCGGAATACGGTAAGGGCAGGTAGTGTCGGAGTGGATCGCTTTAAAAGCTAAGACTCCAGATTGCTAGTAGTTAGAAGTACAGCTGAGAAAATACGATATTGGGAGGGTCTTCGCCTTGATCTTATCCGTAGTACTACTGTGATATAAAAAGTATTACTTTTACTGTGTAGGTCTAGCTAAAGTAATACTCATCATAAAATCCATATCACCTTCTAGAGGCCTACTACTTGCAGGCATTCCATTTTCATTAAAAATATGGGCCATGAGCGCTAAGACTTGTGGAATGCCGAGACTACCGGGCTGATCTAAAGGCATGGTATTAGCTATACGCGCATAAAGTGCCGCAGCTGGCACTCCAGCCCAGATCGCATCAAATGACCGACCAGAAAACTCCTGCACACTATGACAACGCGCGCAGAGACTTTCGAACAAACCAGCGCCGCGCTGGGCTTGCTGTGCGGTATAGATGCCGTCCATTGAAGTTTCTGGAACCTGTTCAGAGCAAGTTGCGAACAGTATTAACGCAATAATAAATACTGTTCGCTTCATCCTTGTTGGCACTGAGTTATGCCCTTGGCGGATTGTCGAATTGCAGGGCTGAAGGGCAGGAAGTACCAGTGAAGTCTCCCTGCACCCATGCCTCAAGTGCCTGACGCTCTGGATCATCCTTCGAATACCAGCGTCTACCGCCATTATGCATTAAGTCTCCGCCCGCATTGGGGTGAAGTGGTTTGTGCAGAAAGCGGCTGAAATCAGGGCGGCCAGGGTCGACAAAATTGAGCAGCTCTTCGAAAGCTAGCTGTGACTGTTCTACTGTCCAATAACTATTTGCCGCCGGAGGAATTGCAAACTGACCGCTGTGACACTCTGTGCAAGGCATAGCATTGTCAATTGGATTGACAAATATGGGCTGCACGCAGGAACGGAAGAAGTCGAAATCAACTTCAACTAGAGGGTCCGTCGCTGCAGTAGGGTCACCGGATGCAATCCATTCAGCAATCAAACGATATTCGCTGTGATTGACTGAATCCCAGAATATACCTCCAGAATGACTTTCACCGCCAACAATTGGTGCCAACGGGGCAAGCAGTAAGCGACTCGCTTCCGGATCACTAGGGTTAACCAGCATGGCCACGTTTTCAAAGTTTTGTCGTGACTCTTCTTCAGTCCAAAATACTTCGCCATTTTCCTCAGTTAAAGGTAACAACCCAAGAGGGGCATTGGCCTGAACGGTATGGCAGGCGACACATGCAGTATCGGGGCCGACAAAGCCACCACGATAGCGGATGAAAATCGGCTCGATGGATTCTTTGTAGAAATCATAATCCAAGCCTTTTGCTGCATCCCCAGCAGAAGTGTTTGCCGCAGTTTGCACTGCAGAAGGTGCTGACTCTTCACTACAGCCGATAATAGTCACCGCGATCAGTAGCAGGAGCGCGCGCATTGAACTAATAACGGTCATTGCACTTCCCCTTCCCAATCCACCGGCATAATTGCTGTGAAAATTCGCTTCGGCGCCTGGCCTACTGGAAAGCGCTTAATGACTTCCTGTTTTTCTATATCAACTACCGCAGTTTCATTATGACCGGATACCCCTACCCAGAGATATTTGCTGTCTGGGGTAGTGGTGATCCACGCAGGATTACCGATGTAGACTCTGCCTATGTACTCATAATCCGGGAATGAATAGCCATAAATGTGCGAAGTTGCGCGGCTGGAATGCCAAACCTGGCTGTGGTCGGGCAGCACTACGACGCCGTGGCTTGGTGCGCTCTGAATTCCATCGGCAGTTTGATCCATGCGGTCCCAAGAACCTTCAGGTGGACTGATCTTGTTCATCAGTTCCTGAGTTTCCCAATCAAATTCCCAGAAACCATGCCAGCCACCTACATTCACCAACAAAGAGCGGGTCGACCCGTCTTCATTGGTTGAAAAAGTCAGCGGTCGCACGCCACCGGTAAATGGGTTTTGTGAATAAGGAATAGACATCTCCCATTCTACTTCGTCAGTTTCAGTGTCTATAGCAATAATCTCGCTTGCACCGATCATTCCACCAACCGCATACCGGCCGTCTGGTGTGACGAAGGTGTTGTGAACGCCACCACCAGTTTCGATGTTGGCAATAATTTCATTGGTATCCATGTCAATTACTTGAATCAAAGGCTCTGCGATGATTGCTACATAAATCTTTCGCGCCGTCATGCTGGCAGAAAGATTATGGGGGCCGCTAGCCAAGGGAATACGTTTGGTGACTTCGAAAGTGCGAGTGTCGACTACATCGACCGTATTATCGTGTTCGTTGGTAAAATAGTAGTGAGTCCCATCGGCATGAACTGTAGCACCGTGGTTATGGGGCAGGTTTTCAATATAACCCACTTGCTCCATGGTCGCCGGGTCGAATATATAGACATCATCGCCGGCCGAATTTGTCTGAAGTATACGCACGGGACGATCAGTAATCGGTCCGTTTACAAAATCTGAAATATAAGTTTGAGCAATGAGCGACGTGCTCAGCATGCCCGCGAACACCAAGCCACAGCTAATCAGTTTTTTCACAGGGACCTCCAAGATTATTCTAGTTAAAGGGTTTGTGTGCTTTCCGCCGCATTGTATCAACAGGACAGTCAATAATCCTAAGAAAAGGACAGCGGATCGATGGAAAAATGTCTCATAAATAGGCTAAAAGGGGGAGGTAAAGGGCAAATACAGGTGTTTTGACTAACTCGATCATATAAAGTCATCACACATTTTAATCCTGCCAAACACACAGACTGTGCAAGTTCGAGTTTTTCCCATCAATAACCGTCCGTCCAGAATAGTATGTATACGGGTGCAATGGAACCATCCTGCCTTATCGGGGTGTGCCCCCTAGGGTGGGGAGCTGGCTGGGCGGTTGCTAGGAAAAAAGGCCGCTACTTCGAGCGTACTTTACACCAAGGGTTATAATACAGAGCACTATCCCACTGAGAGGCTCCTAGCATGCAAATTAAGCGATTACTGGACGATAGAGTAGCATTAGGACCAGGAGCATTTTAATTGTTAATAGGTAATTATTTCTTTAAAATTGCCTTTATCAGGATTAAAAACAAATCAAGGAGAAAATTATATGTTAATTGCTGTACGAGCAGAAGTTGAGAGCGTTGATCACTGGAAGGAGCAATTCAAAACTCATAATGATTTGTTTAAGAGTCAGGGCGTGTCTCTCGCATATATGGGAGCATTAGGCGAAGACAAAGTGCTTGGAGTTTTTGAGACTAATGATCCAGATGAATTTATCAGGATATTTAACGATCCGGCTACCGCAGAGGCAATGGAAAACGACAGAATTACTGGTGGTGTTGAATTGTTCCTGCTTGACGAAACATTTATACCTTAATTGTCAGACCCTTCCGAGCATCAAAAATGGAGCGCATTGTAAGTTTGTAGAGCATGAAGGCAGGCTAGAATACTGTAGACCTTATCAATCGAGAGACATAAGGTAGATAACCAAGCAAGCCGGAGCTAATAGCCCCATCAGTTGAATTGTATAAAGCGATAAGAGCATCACGCTCAATTTGCGGAACCTGCGCATAGGACACTCCTGCTATTGAGATAAGCAGAGGGGCAGGGCAACTCTAACGTCATACAGTATAGTCAGAGCTACCAAGCCAGAAGTTACCGTGGAATATATAGGAGTCTAATCTAGAGCCATTTAGACTCCTCTGTGGTTAGAACTTGGTGCAGTTGTAAATTATGGCGGCTACGGAGTCCCTCTTCTAAGATGAAGAGCTTAGCACTCCATACAGCTCAGACATTCCCATCCTGCCCGTGTCTCTACCCATTAATATATGCGTACTAGATAGGTCATCAAGACAGCTAGTTATACGGCCACCAAGAGTAAGAGTGTCTTTTTTTGAGCAATCAAGTCCACGCTCAGTATCCCCTTCTTTATAACTGGAATTCTCACCGTCTATAGTGAGTAGGAGAGGCACAGGAATTATGGCCCTCTGCCTCCAGCTAGAGTTTTCCCAATTGAGCATTGTTCCTGCTGTTTGCTGACAAGCCCAAATCTCTTTCTCTTGAGCTACTACACCAGAACACGCAAGAGCTGCCGCGAGTAGTAGAGTCTTCTTCATTTTGTCCCCTGTGTTTATAGTTTCTTGGCTATCTCTGCAAGCATTGCCGCGTCACTTATTTCACTCTCCTCGCACCAACCTTTACCGCACGTGTAGCTAGTGCCGGTTAGGCGGTCTACCTTGAAGTGAAGTACTGCGAGGTTATCTGTTCCGCTTGATGGCGTTATGTCCCATCTCAACATCCAAGTTGCTATTACCACCACGGCAATGGCTAGGTAGAAGTGTCTGTCACTCATTGTTCTGTCTCCTTATTTGCTACCCAAGGCAAGGGAAGCTCGCAGAGTTATTGTTGCTAGTAGTTTGTTCATTCTACAAGTGTTAATCGGATTTCGATTTTTTCGCCATCATTAGTTTCAATGCGTATAAAAAAGACGTTTTCCTCAGGGCGTTCGTAACTCAGACT
>Ga0302135_10001076_pt1 | contig 16331 bp, 12 predicted proteins | sample CBN3_surface_MG_FD_203119 | JGI IMG/M metagenome (GOLD analysis project Ga0302135, IMG submission 203119) | Marine microbial communities from Western Arctic Ocean, Canada - CBN3_32.1 | ecosystem: Environmental > Aquatic > Marine > Oceanic | place: Canada: Western Arctic Ocean | collected...
GCGGATATCGTTGTACTCTCGTCTACGCTTCGGGAGTTCTTGCCAAATGCAAAGATGGCTGCCGAAGCCCTCCACGTGCTTGAGCCGAGTCCCAAGGTGCTAATTGGTGGCTCCGCCGTTTACACCACTGATCTGGACGTCCACTCACTCGGCTGTGACGGGATCGGCCGTGACGCTTTAGAGGCGTTGGCTGAGGCCCGACGTCTAGTAGGACTCACCGAGCAGAAACTGCCTCTTGAGGACCACCTTATTGCCATGGGCCGGAGGATCAAGTCGATCCGGACAACACATCGGATGACCCAGCAGGAACTCGCCAACGCCTCCGACCTTGATCGTACGTATATCAGCATGGTCGAGAACGGCAAGCAGAACCTGACTATAGGGGCCGTGCTGAGGATCGCAGACGCGCTAGACGTCCCTATCGGCGAGTTGATAGCTTCTCAGCCCGGCTAGTTCCTTGGTCACGAGCCAACCGCCGTCTATGACAGAATCGGCTAAGACACTGTAAAGCTGTGATTGGTGGGTTTCAATACCTTCACCAACACTAGGTCGAGGAACAGAGTCGGCGCCGGCTGCAAGGTTCAGGAAACTTTGACAGCGCCTGCTGGTCTAGCAGGTGAATAGCGAGGATGCTGTTGGGGGTTAGCGCCACAGGTTTTTGGGTGTCCCCCAATAGGGGTTATCGCCAGCGGCATGTCATCCTTGAATCTAGGGGCGCCCCGACCCCAACCGGCCCACGAAACACGACTTGGCGGCGTAGAGCCGCAAGAGGATACTTTGCCGACATACTTGGCAATACAGACCGGTGTGGGAGAGTAGATGAGGGGAACGTGGTCGGGGGTCTCAACTACAATAGAGGCCGGATCGGGCCGGGACAGCACAGGTCGGGGCGGCCTTCTCTACGCCCTCGAAGAAGTCGTTCGAGTATCCGCTGGAGGAGCCGGCTTCACCGACCGTGAATCCGTAGTCACTATCGACGGATTCGTTGGACAAAATCACACGGACAGTCCTCCCTGCTTCGATGTTGAACTTGTCGGGAGTGAACTTGGAGTCGGCCATGGCAATATTGAAATTCCCGTCTTCGTCAGGGGTGTCGGGTTCACTGGTGCAACCAAAGGCCAGCAGGACCAGCCCGATGATCGCCATGGTGACTCTCATGTGCTCCATAACGTCTCTTTCGAGGTGGTAGGTGTTAGCCTATCCTAATGCGTGGGTCGATGATGCCCAAGAGGATGTCGGACAGCAGCGTGCCGATGACCGTCAGGGTGCCCAGGAGCATTACGATGGCCGCCGACACAAACAGATCTTCGGCCAGCAGCGCCCTCAGCAGCAGCGGACCCTCGGTCGGCAGGCTAAGCACCACCGACACGATCACGCTCCCCGACATCAGCACCGGTAACAGGTAGCCCAGCGTGCTCACCAGCGGGTTGATGGCGAGCCTAACCGGGTATTTCAGTATTAGCTTCCACTCTGCTAGCCCCTTGGCCCGAGCAGTGACCACATAGGGCTTGTGCAGCTCGTCGAGCAGGTTGGCCCGCATTACGCGTATTAGGGCGGCGGTTCCTGCCGTGCCAACCACGAAGGCGGCGATCCACAGGTGCGAAATCAGGTCCACCACGCGGCCCCAGCTCCAGGGCGCCTCGATGTATTCGCGAGAAAATAGGCCGCCTATCTCGTGGTCGGGGAAGTATGTGAAGCTGATCCAGAGCAGCCACAGCGCCAGCAGGAAGTCGGGGACCGCCAGACCCAGGAATCCGACGAATGTGACGGTGTAATCCTCGACGCTGTGCTGGCGAACGGCGGAATAGATGCCGATGGGGATGGAGAGTCCCCACGCGAACATGGCCGTGGTCCCCGCCAGGATGACCGTCATCAAGAGGCGCTCCCCGATGACCGAGGACGCAGATTGCTGGAACACCAGCGACTGGCCGAAGTCGCCCCGCATGACCGGCCACACCCACTTGAAGTACTGAACGATCATGGGTCGGTCGAGGCCGTACTGCGTCCGGAGCGTGTCCGCGAGGTCGCGCATCGCCGGGGTGTCCGGGAGGGACAGGTCTCCGCCCTGCACGAGGTCGAGAATATACGTGTCGACGAAGTCGCCCGGGGGCAGCTGGATCACGACGAAGGAGATTACGGAGAGCGCCCATATAGTCAGGAGTGATAGGAGCGAACGGCGGATTATGAATGTGATCATACAGCCGGTCTCCCGTGCTCGTTAGCAGTACTGTGCATGCGCAACGACGGTGACCCACCTCAGCCGGAAGGTGATCTGAGCGCCATTCTACCACGTGTTGAGAGTGGGGGCGGGGGCTGGCACCGGACCGCGCGTCATGGCGGTGAGGTTTTAGTCTGAGCCGGACGAATGTAGTGTACGTGCATACTTGCGGGTAGCGGGGTGTACAGGCTAAACTGAGAGGGTGACGGTGCAGATACGGGAAGGTGGTCGAAATGGGCCTGCTTCCTATATATGTGGACGATCGTGTCCATCGAACGCGCGCTTGTAGCTCAGCTGGATAGAGCGCAGCCCTGCGAAGGCTGAGGCCGTGGGTTCAAGTCCCGCCAAGCGCACTTCACCTCTCTCACGATCCACCCCAACCATCTCCCGTTCACCGCGAGGCAGTTCCGCCACGTGGGGGGTTAGCTCAGTTGGTTAGAGCGCCTGTCTTACACACAGGAGGTCAGAGGTTCGAGTCCTCTATCCCCCACCACTCACTCATTAAGATGTATGACAAGGGACTCCTGCACTTTTAGGAGCACCTTCGCTTTCGCGGATCAATGCCGATGGGGCGCTATCTCGCGGTTGTCTCAGTCAACCACTTCCGTGCCCCCGAACTCGGCACCATGCCCAAACGTTGCGTCCGATCGATGAGCGATGTCGTCAGTGACAGATACTACTTCATTGAATGGTGGAACAAACGCGGACGCAACATGCGGCCCCCCGTTTGACGGCCTTGAGCGTACTGGTGTTCTCCAGAATTCGCCATCCTGAAACCAAAATTTGTATGCTTCGGCACCTGACTTCGTTACGGTATGTTCGATCGTTAGATAGGACTTCTAAGTCTACACTCCAAGCGTCCAGCCAACGCCTGGCTATCAAATTGCGGATCGGGCGTCCTATATAGCCGTCCTTGGTGATCAAGTCAAACCATTCATCATAGCTTCGCTGCTCAACTGTCAAACCGCTTAGGAGCTTTCAACGACTGTTGCAGGCCGAGGGTCGCCTCCCTGAACTACTCCAGAAAATAAGGGACTCATTCGTCAGCCCAATCTACTTTCTTCGAGGCAACCACGAAGATTTTGAGTATCTCAATCAGCTAGAGTCGGAGCATACGCCGCCGTCGGCGCCGGTCGACCCCTTTGATCTATATCGGTCTGTACCAGACGGGACTGTGATGGAATTCGGCGACACGCGCATCGCATTCCTGGGGGGCATCGAGACCAAGGTTCTCGATGCTCGGTCGATAGATGGCCGGTATTACGAAGCGCTGAAGGCTATGGGGGCCGGCTCATTCGACGTTCTGGTTACGCACGATCCGCCGCACGGTATATCTAATCGGCTTCCGGGGCAATCCTCAGGGCTCGAAGCTGGTTACTGAGCTGATTGCGAAGACCCAGCCGGCCTTCCACCTGTCCGCTCATTTGCATCACCTGAACGGACCTCGTGTCTATGGCCGCACCACGACCCTGAGCATTTCGAGTCTCGAAGCGTCGGCGAGGTGGGCTCCCCACTACATCAACTACCGGCCAGGTTGCCTGGTGATCCTGGACAGCGAGACCTCAACTCTGACGACATCTCGCGCGAAGAACTTCGATCCAGACACGTGGTTCGAGAATTTTACTTTGTCCTAATCTGTGGTGCTGCCTATCCTGTTGAGACTTCGTCCAGGTACTGCTCTGGTAGCCTCAGTGTGACCATGGCCCCCGTCTCCATCCGGACCGTCACGAAGTAGTAGCCCTGGTAGAACGAGGGCGCGTTGATACCGCCGATTCCGACGTGCCCCGACATTCCGACGAATCCCATGACAAGCCCGCTGGCATTCTCGTTGATGCGAACCCGATGACCCGGTGTGTACTTCGGTCTGGGCATGCAGGGCAGTGTAGTACAAACGTTCTTGTTAGAGTGATAGTATACGAGCGTTCTAGCCACGGGGTGGGCCGCATCTATAGAAATACCCCGGCCAGTTCGCCGGGGTATTTCTATAGATGCGGGTCGTACGGGACGGGGACTATGCTATACGGGGTTATCCTTGAACGAGATTTTGACGTTCTCCCGTGGAGCTTTCGCGATGTCCACAAGGGCATCGGTGATTGCTTTCGCGACCTTGTCCTTCTGCTCCTGGGTCCTGCCCGCGTTCCACTCTATCTTGACATCTGGCATGTGCATCCTCCTCCTATGACTTCTGGGCCACATTGTAGCAGTCGGGAGCGGGCTGCGGAAACATTAGATTGCGCAGTGAATATTGCCATTTCCGATGAAAGAGACGTGGTGTGCGGCGCGTGTTGAACGCGAAGTGGACAGGTGTTATGCGATTGGATAGCATGTGTCAATTCCTGAGCCTGCGTCTGGTCTTCCCCCGGCCCGCGACCCCGGCCAGCGATGACCTTCGGGTCCGATGTTCGATGCGGGACGCTCCGAGGAGAAGGCAGCAAGAATCCGGTCGCATGCAAGGCTCGTAATTCAGGTGGAGGCAGTCGCCTCGATCTCGAGTCTGTTGCGATAACACCACTCGATAACTACTGTGTGTTCTGTACCAAGGAGGCCCAATTGCTAGCAGTCGAATCAGCGAGGGATGAAGCCACCGGCATAGTGGAGAACGTCAAGAAGGTGATTATCGGCAAGGACTCCGCAGTGGAGCTGGCCGTGGTTGCGCTCATATGCCAGGGCCACATCCTTATAGAGGACGTGCCGGGGGTTGGGAAGACGATGTTGGCGCGGAGCCTGGCCCAGTCCACCAACTGTATCTACCGACGGATACAGTTCACCCCCGACCTGCTGCCTAGCGATATCACAGGCGTGTCTATCTTCAACCAGAAAGACGGGGAATTTGAGTTCAAGCCAGGCCCGATCATCTCCCAACTGGTGTTGGCGGACGAGATCAACCGGGCGACCCCCAAGACCCAGTCGGCGCTGCTGGAGGCCATGGACGAGAGGCAGGTCACAGTCGAGGGAGTCACCCACAAACTACCACGCCCATTCACCGTGATGGCCACCCAGAACCCGATCGAGTACGAGGGGACATTCCCTCTGCCCGAGGCGCAGCTTGATCGCTTCTTCCTTAAGATCACACTGGGCTATCCGACGATGGAGCAAGAGCTTGCCATCGTCAATAGCCAGGAGTCAGTCCACCCCATCGAGTCCCTGGCTGCTGTGGCGACGTCCGAAGATATAGTCAACCTCCAAGAGTCGGTGAAGCTCGTCCACGTGGACGAGCTGATTCGGCACTACATCGTTACCCTGGTAGGCGCGACGCGAGGCCACCCGGACATATCCCTCGGAAGCTCCCCGCGCGGGTCGCTGACTCTGTTCCGCGGAGCCCAGGCACTGGCCCTAATCCGGAGCAGGGACTACGTGCTCCCGGACGACGTGAAGGAGCTGGCGGTGCCTATGCTTGCGCATCGCATCATCGCTTCTGCTGCAGCGCGAATGCGCGGCGACACCGCTGAGATCATCATCGCTGCCCTCGTGGACTCAATCGCCGTACCTGGGACGCAGTCCAGGGGTTGGTTCAAAACGTGATCTGGCGCGCTCTCCGGGTCAGGCCTCAGAGTCGCTTCTACCTCGTGATGTTGCTGGTTGTGGTAACCCTTTTCACGGGCATGGCTACAGGTTTTGGGCTCTTCTACCGGCTGCTGTACGTCCTAGTGCTCACGGTCGTGGTCGGCTATGGATGGAACTGGGCCAGTCTTCGAGGGCTCAATGCCGTAGCTAAAGGGCGCACCAGGCAGGCCCAGGTAGGGGAAGGTATCGAAGAGGCGATCACCATCACCAACTCGAGCCTGCTCCCCAAGTATGCCCTGGAAATCCAGGACTTGACCGATCTGCCGGGCTACTCTGGTGGGATCGTGACCGGCCTATTTGGAGGCAAGACTGGGACCTGGAATATGAAGATGTTGGCGCGCAAGCGGGGGCGCTACCAGCTTGGCCCTCTGAGGGTCTCCAACCTAGACCCGTTTGGCTTGTTCCGGCGCGAGCGCGAGTTCGGCGGTATCGAGCCTGTCCTCGTGTTCCCACGTGCCTATGAGCTTCCCGAGTTCAGGGTTCCTCCCTCGGAGTTGTCAGGGGACAGCTCTGCGCGGCGACGGGCGTACAATGTCACTCCCCAGGTCGCGTCTATCAGGGACTACGCCCCCGGTGACAGCCTGAGCCGTGTTCACTGGAATAGCTCCGCACGCTTGGGCAAGCTGATGTCCAAGGAGTTCGATCTGGGCCGCGCAGCCGAGGTTTGGATAGTGGTGGATCTCGACCGGAATGTACAGGCGGGTGAGTTGCAGGAGAGTACTGACGAGTACGGGGTGTCGATAGCGGCGTCCTTGGCCAAACGCCATGTCGAGTCTGGGCTTCCTGTGGGTCTGTTGTCCGAGGGCGACAAGCGCTACTTCCTCGCTGCAGAAACGGGTGTGGGGCAGTATCAGCGAATCATGCAGTTGCTCGCTCTGAGCAGGGCCGAAGGCACGACACCTCTCGAGTTGATGCTCGCAAACGAAGAGCCACTGTGGACCCACCTCAGCACCGTCATCGTAGTCACGTCGTCGCCGCGGCCTGCATGGGTGGCAGCCCTGCTGGAGCTGACGCGGAGGGGTGTGAGGGTTGTTGTGGTGCTAGTCGATGCAGCCAGCTTCGGCTCGGCCATCACTACACTGGATGCGCGGGACGATGTCGTCGAGGCTGGGATGCCCGTCTACATCGTGGGCAAGGGCGACGATATCCCGTCTGCACTGACACGTAGCCGGCCAGTTCGGGACTTGGCGGGAAGGGTGGTGCCTTGACCATGAGTATGGGCACTGCGGCAGTCTCGTTTACGGAGACTGGGAAACGCCTACCCGAAGATCTGGGCAAGCTGCGTCTGTTCCTCGTCAAGTACACTCCTAGACAAGGCTGGGACACGTTCCTACTCATGCTTGCGTCTACAGGTCTCGCGGCGTTCTCTGTATCCGAGGCAAACTGGGTTGAGGCACCGGGGATGGTCTCCATGGTGGTCTGGTCGAGTCTCGTCGGACTGATTCTGGCAAAGGTCCGATTGCCTTGGCCCATCTTGATCCCGGCCGGGCTCGCTCTGGGCGCAATACCGTTGTCTGTATTGGCGGCGATGATGACCCAGGGCTCGACGATGTTCAGCAGGATAGGCCAGGCGTGGGACCGTCTTGTCGGCTGGTACACCGCAGCATCATCTGGCGGCATCAGCACCGATCTCTTGCCATTCAGTATCGGGTTACTGGCGATGGCGTGGGGTCTTGGGTTCCTCAGCGCGTGGTTCCTATTCAGGAGATCCAATGTCTGGGTTGGGCTTGTCATCGGGGGAGTAGCCCTGCTCACCAATCTGAGCTTTACGTCAGGGGGCGAAACTCGTTTCTTTGCATTTATGCTGGCCGCGCTGCTACTTGTCGCGCGGATGGCTCTTTTACAGCGAGAAGAGGGATTGAAGGCGGCCAACTTCGACCTTTCCTCCAACACGTGGCTGTCGTCTCAAACGACCGCTTACATCAGTGTGGTGATTTTGGTGGCAGCCACGCTATTGCCTCTAAACGTTTTCGTTTGGAGCAAGGCTGTCGACATCTGGGACGTCGGTCGCTCGCCGATTTCGCGCATAGAGGACGACTTTGCGCGCCTGTTCTCTGGAATTGCTTCCCAGAAGAACCTCGCAGGACGCTACTTTGGGGATACATTGCCCTTCCAGGGAAAGATATCGTTTAGCGGCGAGGTGGTTATCCAGACTCAGTCGGAATTTCCATCGTACTGGCTGAGCAGGACCTACAGTGAGTACACGTCCCAGGGCTGGATATCGGGAGATATCCGCGAGGTGAGTGCAGGTCCCGACGGTCCGCCCCCCCCACCCCAGGAGACTGCCAAACGGGTGCCGGTCGTACAGAATGTACAGGTAAACTTCGAAACGGACACCCTTTGGGTGGGCGGCAGCGTAGATTGGATCAGCCACGACGCAGTGGCTTTGACGCTGGCTCCACAGGCATACACTATCGACATCACGACGGCTGGCAAAGATGCGGAACTGCCCCAGGATGTCCAGTCGGTGGCGGCTGAGCTGAGAGAGATACTGAATCCACTGCGGACGGATTTCGCGGAGTCTGAGATCGCGAAGGCACTGCCCGACGACATGACGCTTGTCAACGTTAATCCGGACGCAGGTTACTCTGACAGGAGGAGCATTAATACGGTCCGCATCGCGTATAAGGAACCTGCCATACCAGACGTGATCGGATGGCAATTTGCACGTGGTCTAAAGGAAGACGAAGTCTATTCGATGCATTCCTACGTCTCCAGAGCCAGTATTGAAGAGCTCAAGGAGGCGCCGACAGAGTACACCGGGAGCATAAAGTCTCGATACCTCCAACTTCCGACCAGCCTGCCCCAGAGGGTCAGGGACCTGGCGGCCGAGGTGACCGATGGGGCAGAGACACCTATGGATAAGGCGCTGAAGCTCCAAGAGTACCTGCGGGGCGACAGTTTCGAATACTCTCAAGACATCGACAATCCGCCTCGAGGAGAGGACGGCGTAGATAATTTCTTGTTCGAAACCAGGGTCGGATACAGCGACTACTTCGCCTCGTCGATGACGGTGATGCTGCGAGCGGTAGGTGTGCCGGCCCGAATGGCGGCTGGTTATGCGCCCGGTGAGTCACAGGAAGGAACCCCTTTCCGAGCAGTCCGAGACTCCGATAGCCACGGCTGGTCCCAGGCCTACTTTCCCGGCCACGGATGGATAGATTTCGAGCCCACGTCTGCGTGGCCACTAGCCGCCAGAGGCGAAAGGACCGGGGCGTCAGAATTACTGGCGGACAGCTTGGAGGTCCCCGAAGACCTAGAAGAATCTAATGTGGGCATAGACGACCCCTGTCTTGGCGTCGACCCTGCCACAGAGCTTTTCACTGTCACGGACGAGGAGTGTATTGGCGAGGGCTCTCAGCTCCCCGGCGATCTGGGCGCCGAGGCATCTTCGACGTTCGTCGCTGCGGCTGGATTGGTAGCCGCACTCCTAGCGTTCGCAGCCATAGTAGCGGCGTTGGGATGGTTGATATGGACCCGCGGCTTCTCGGCCGTAAGCTCTCCCGTTGCCGCGTACGCTAAGATGGGCAGACTTGGCACGCTGGCCGGGGTGGGCAGACGGCCATTCCAGACTCCGTCTGAGTACGCTGGCTCGATAGCCACCGCTGTACCCGGCGTCGCGACGGGCGTTCTGGCCGTCTCATCGATATTCGCTGCGGATCTGTACGGCAAGCAGGATGAGCTTACGGAAGAGGATGTCGTTGAGCTAAAGCGACATTGGCGCTCTGTGAGGGGCGGCCTGTTCGGCAGGGCCCTAAGGCGGCTAATTCCGGTTGGAGGATCTTCGCGGACATGACGATCTACCATGACGTTATTGAGACGCGCTTCGGCTGGATGGGGCTGCTCAGGTCAGAGAAGGGTCTGATGCGCACCACACTCCCGCAGATATCGCCTGATCGGTGCATTCAAATACTGGGCGATGAGATGGCAGGTGCTGAACGCGCACCGGAAAGGTTTATCTACCTAGGGGGGAGCCTGAGGCGCTACTTCGAGGGGGACAAGCTCCGCCTTGTCGAAGAGACGTTGGATCTAGAGGGCGCGACGCCATTTCACCGCCAGGCCTGGCAGGCCTGCATGACCATACCCTTTGGGGAGACACGGACGTACAAGTGGTTGGCCACCCAGGCAGGTAAGCCGAAAGCGCCAAGGGCGGCCGGGCAATCTATGGCCAGGAATCGGTTGCCGATAGTGGTCCCGTGCCACCGGGTCATTGCCGCCGATGGAGGCCTGCGCGGTTTTGGAGCAGGTGCCACACAACTCGATCTCAAGCAGAGCCTGTTGTCAATGGAGGCCGACGCTAGCTGGGCACAGCCATGCATGGGACAGGCTAAAGGCGGAGCAGCTTAGTTATCGTGGCTGTCCACATCCAATCGTCGTCTGAGCCAATCTGTTATGGATTCCCAGAATCCTGGTGCCAACGAGCCATCTGGTAGACGGAGGCTGCGATCCGCTTGTGGAAAAATGCGGATAGCCAGATTGGCGTTTCCGGACTTCTCTAGGGCTTCCCGAAACACCGCCACACTTTTTTCGATCGGGACCAGTTGATCGGCCTCGCCCCAGATGGCAAGCAATGGACAAGTAAGATTCTGCAGGGCGGGTACGGGATCGTACTGATAATTGGGATCGCGTCTCAGCACCTCAACGAATGGGTGCAAGTTGGATTCCAGGCTGTCGACATCTGCGAGGGAGAAGGGTGGCATCCACGATGACCACCTCGCGACCCAGATGCTCTGGTGAAGAGCTCCTTCAGTGCAACCCAACCCTCTCCTGTGGCGGCAATGTGCCGACCCAATTCCGATGCGCTTGCCATCTCAGACAATGCATGGTCGATTTCCTCAGTTCTAAGCCACGCTGCGGTCAGCTGGTTGCCAACGGTGAATTCAACTTGCTCATAGGGAGTGACGCCTGGCCCCGAAACGCATATCACAAATACTGGGTCCGGCATGGTAAAAACGGCCAACGGGCCGAGCCAATCACCCTGGCTGAACCCGAAATAGCCCGTCTGGTCAGCATTGATCCCAACTTGCTCCCGAAGAAATTGAAGGCCAAACGCAGCGTCTCTTGCTAAAAGAGTGAAAGATTGCTCAAGGTCTAGTAGATCGAGCCAGTTTCCATCTGAATCGCCACACCCACGCTTGTCGTAGATCAGAGCGGCGATCTCTTGGTTGACGAAGTGAGCCAAGGGATCTGTGGCTGTTGCGAGTTTGTGTTGGCCGGACCCGTGAATGAAAACGACCTCAGGATGGGGTCCTGGCACGTCAGGGAGTATCAGCGTGCCGGCGAGGGCAGTGTGTGTCCTCAATATGGAAAACAATATCCCGTTCTATTGGGGCCAAGGGTCTTCTCCCTTGGGGTCTCTTTGGTGGGGGTACACCCCTGCTCCTCTGTGATCAGTCGTCCAAATCTACGCCCATCTGGTCTTCGAGAAGCTCTTTGGCCCTGGCCAACTCGTTGTCGGCGACGAGCACCCTGCATGGGAGCAGGGTCACTCCCAGGAAGCTTGTCGTGTCTCCAGGTCGTAGCGTCGCGGGTACGCCTTCGGCAACTAGCATTTCGCGCCACATTTCAGCTACTATCTGGTCCGGTGCGGTTGCCAGTGTTACCCAGTTCATCGGTTGATTCTCCACGCTATACGCCATCCTCGACGATGAAGTGTGCCTCGCCACGCAGGGTGTCTCCCAGTATGCTCTCCAGCTCCGGAGTGATGCGCACGCGGACTACCGCCCAGTCCATTGTGAACACCTGACCATTGGAGGCTATCTCCAGGCTGACCTCGTCATCCCCTTGGTGGTCCAGAAGCAGCCGGCTAATGTCATCCAGCAAGCGACGGTCGTCCATGCTGTTCTCTGTCTCCCGCATCTTGAGCTTCAGGCGGCGATGTGTGCCACTGCCGTGGGTAGTGGCTACCCCACCATTGGTCCATGAGCCATTGGGTGCGCCATTCGTGGCAAAGGGCGCTGGCGTCTGTGATGTGGTCGCTGACGTCGTCGGCTCCTCGCCTGGCACGCGGTAGGGTGTGGCGGTCAGGCATGAGATGCTCACACGGTCGTCTCTCGCCTTGACGGTGCCTGTGATTACTACCGTGGATCCGACCTCCCAGAGGCCGGGTGTCACTGTCATCATGTTATCCCAAACGAATACATCTATTTCGCCGTCTAGTAGGGCCAGAGTAGCAATTAGATACGGCTTGCCAGTCTTGGTCGAGCGTTCAGTGGTAGAGGCTATCTGACCTGTCAGGGTCACCTTGCTGCCAGACATCGCTGAGGTGATCTGACCACGAGACATGACGCCATTTGCCTTGCCTCCCGCGGAGGCAATATCGAGTCGTTTGGTGCCTGAGAACGCGACACCGAGCAGTTCAAGCTCCCAAGTCTTCTTTTCCGAGTCTGGGGTGGTTCCTTCGGGGAACTCGATGCTGGCCAGAGGGGTGGGAACGCTTTCTCCAAACAGATCGAACATCGACGTTTGATCCGAGTTCCGCATGGTCGCTTCACTCTGAGCCAATGAGTGGATGCGGTCGATGGATGAAATGATGCCGCCGCGGTCTCCGAACCGATCGAAGGCGCCGGCCTTGACTAGGCTCTCCAGGGTCTTACGGGTCACGCCGCTCATGTCAGTCTCCCTGCACAACTCCTCTACGGTCGCGACCGGTCCGTCGGCATCAGCCCGCGACTCAATAAAGTGGACTACAGAGCCGGCCCCGACGTTTTTGACATTGGACAGGCCGAACCGGATGGCGGTGTTGCCATCACGCTGCTTCTCCAAAGCGAACTGGGACTGGCTTCGTTGAATGTCAGGTGGCAAGACCGCAAAACCCATCCGCTTGCATTCGGCAATAGCCGACGATGTCTTATCAATGTTGCCTGCGTACGCATTGAGCAGGCAGGCCATGTACTCCTCGGGGTAGTTTGCCTTCAGGTAGCCGGTCCAATATGAGATCAGGCCATAGCTCACGGCGTGGGCTTTAGGGAAGCCGTAGCCCGCGAAAGGCTCAATGAGCGTGAAGACCTTCTGGGCCAGGTCCAGGGGGTGTCCCTGGGCGAGGGCGCCTTTTATGAATTTCTCTTTCTCCTGGTCCATGATCGCCTGGACCTTCTTGCCCATCGCCTTGCGTAGTACATCGGCCTCTCCGAGAGAGTAACCCGCGAAGGCCTGAGCGATGAGGAGCACCTGGTCCTGATAGACGATGATCCCGTAGGTTTGGGCGAGGATACTTACCAGGCTAGGGTGAGGGTAAATCGCCTCTGCACGACCGTGCCGTGCCTCAATGAACGTTCCGATTTGTTCCATCGGGCCTGGACGGTAGAGCGCGATCATCGACGCCACGTCGACCATCGAGCTGGGCTTGAGGTTCTTTATGTGGTCGGTCATCCCGCCACCCTCAAGCTGGAACACCCCGACCGTATGTCCGTTGGATAGCATCTGGAGGGTCGGTTTGTCGTCCAAGGGGAGCGCCTTCAGGTCGATATCGATCCCGCGGTTCTCTAATATGAGGTTCTTAGCGCGGGCCAGTATAGTCAGGTTGGATAGGCCCAGGAAGTCCATCTTGAGAAGCCCGAGGGCCGCGACGGGTTCCTGGGCGTACTGGGTCGTCGAGACGCTCTGCTCGTCCCCCTTTGGAGGACGCTGTAAGGGCACCAAATTCTCAAGGGGTTCGGCTGAGATAACGACGCCCGCGGCGTGGATGCTGGAGTGCCGGGTAGTCCCCTCAAGACCTTGGGCGATTTCGAGAAGTTTCCCGATCCCCTCGTCGGTATCGGAGAGTTCCTGAAGTTCAGGGGTTTCGGCTATGGCCTCTTTGAGCTTGATGTTGAGGCGGGTCGGCACTAGTCGAGCGATGCGGTCGACCTGATCGTAAGGCATGGCGAGTGCGCGGCCTACGTCCCTGATCGAGGCCTTCGCGCCCAGTGTCCCGAATGTGATGATCTGGGCCACGTGGTCCTTGCCGTACTTGGAGACGACGTAGTTGAGCACCTCCACACGTCTGTCGTCCTGGAAGTCCATGTCGATATCGGGCATCTCCTTGCGCTCTACGTTCAAGAAGCGCTCGAAGACGATGTCGTATATGAGTGGGTTGACGTCTGTAATGCCTAGAGAGTAGAGGACCAGGCTGCCGGCCGCACTGCCCCTCACGGCGAAGTAAATGTCGTTTTCACGGACAAACCGCGCGATGTCCCATACCACCAGAAAGTAGTCGTCGTAGCTGGTTTGCCGGATGACATCTAGTTCGTATGCAAGCCTCTGCTTGTGCTGGTCGTCTGGCTGCCCGATCCGGCGCTGGAGCCCCTCTTCGCAGAGCTGTGCTAGATACTGCTCGGACGTGAGTCCATCGGGACAGGGGTACTTCGGCAGGTAGAGTTTAGTGAAGTCTAGTTCAAGGTCGCACATCTCGGCGATCTTCATTGTGTTGGCGATGGCTTCGGGGTTGTCCGTGTGCAGCGCAGCCATCTCTTCGTGGCTCTTGAGGTAGTACGAGTCCTCCGTCATCCTCATGCGTTTTTCATCGTTGACGTTGGTGTTGGTGTGGATGCAAACGAGGATGTCCTGGAGGTATGCGTCCTCCTGCCGAACATAGTGTGAGTCGTTGGTTGCAACCATGGGGATGCCGGTATCGGCGTTGAGCTGGACAAGCCCATCATTGATGGCCTGGAACTCGGGAACACCACCATGCTCCATCATTTCGAGATAGTAGTCCTCAAAGGTGTCTCGGTACCACTCTGCGGTTGCACGGGCCTCGTCTAGCTGGCCACTCGCAATGAGCTTGGGCACCTCTCCACTGGGACATCCTGACAGTACGATCAGGCCTTCGTGGTACTGCTCAAGAAGCTCGCGGTCGACCCTGGGGAAGTAGTAAAAGCCCTCCAGATGGGCCGCGCTAACCAGCTTCACCAGGTTGCGATAGCCTTCTATATTCTTGGCGAGCAGGGTCATGTGGTAGGGCTTTTTGTCGGCCTGATCGCGATCGTGGCGGCTCTTGGGGGCCACGTAGACCTCGCAGCCGATGATCGGGTTGATGCCAGCCGCTTTGCAAAGACGATAGAAGTCGATTGCGCCGTGCAGGTTGCCGTGGTCGGTGATGGCCAGGCTGGTCATCCCCTGTTCGGAAGCCCTGGCCACGAGCTTCTCAAGTCCGCTGAGGCCGTCGAGTAGGCTGTACTCGGTATGAACATGAAGGTGTGTGAACAAGCTAATCTCCAGGCGAGCCAGGACCGGATGAAACGGCGGAACCGGGTGGGCTCCGGTGTCCCGAGCCGATCTCCCAGGAACGTTGTCCCGGGGCTGAGTTTCGGGTGCCGCCGGTGCGCCATAACGACGCCGGGGCAGAGGTCATCATACGGTGAATCGAGGGGGTAATCAAGGGTTCCGAGAGCCAATTGTGGGAGGCTGTCACCACTATATATGGTGGGAATCCTGATGCGTACCTACAACCAGTAGCGCAGACAAAAACAGGCCCCGGTTCGCATCGCGAACCGGGGCCTGACTAAGTCGCTACAGTGCCTGTTGGCCTAGTAGTCCATGGGTGGCGGGACTGGGCCGGCCGGGATATCTTCCTTGATGTCGGTGATCAGGGACTCGGTGGTCAGCACCATGGCTGCAACACTAGCCGAGTTCTCGATGGCCGCACGGGTGACCTTGGCCGGGTCCATGATTCCGCGCTCTAGCAGGTGAGTGAACTCGCCTGTCTCGGCGTCGTAGCCCCAGTCGCCCTCGGACTTGTCGCTCTCGGCGAGGATCACGACGCCAGGGACGCCAGTGTTCTCGGAGATGAGCTTGAGGGGCGCCTCGAGGGCGGTCCTCAGGATCGTGATACCGGTATTCTCGTCGCCTTCGAGATTCAGGGAGTCAAGGGCGGTTCGGGACCGCAGCAGGGCTACCCCACCACCGGGGACGATGCCTTCCTCAACAGCCGCGCGAGTGGCGGACAGGGCGTCCTCCAGCCGCTGCTTCTTCTCTTTCAGCTCGACCTCGGTGGCCGCGCCGACCTGAATGATGGCAACTCCGCCGGAGAGCTTGGCGAGCCTCTCCTGCAGCTTCTCGCGGTCGAAGTCGGAGGTGGTCTCCTCGACCTGGGCCTTGATCTGCTTGATGCGGCCCTGTATTGCGTCGTCTTCGCCTGCGCCGTCGACGAAGGTGGTGTCATCCTTGGTGGACACGACACGCCGGGACCGACCGAGGTCTTCCGGTGTGACTGAGTCGAGCTTGCGCCCAACCTCCTCGCTGATGACCGTCGCGCCGGTCAGAATGGCCATGTCCTCGAGCATCGCCTTGCGGCGGTCGCCGAAGCCAGGGGCCTTGATGGCCAGAACGTTCAGGGTGCCACGAAGCTTGTTGACGACCAGCGTCGCCAGGGCCTCGCCCTCAATGTCCTCGGCAACTATGACCAGGTTCTTGCCAATCTGCAGGATTTTCTCCAGCGCAGGTAGCAGGTCTGAGACTGCACTGACCTTTTTGTCGGTGATCAGGATCAACGGGTCTTCGAGGTCTGTCTCCATCCGGTCCTGGTTGGTGACGAAGTACGGGGAGATGTAGCCGCGGTCGATCTGCATGC
>Ga0302135_10001079_pt1 | contig 16321 bp, 15 predicted proteins | sample CBN3_surface_MG_FD_203119 | JGI IMG/M metagenome (GOLD analysis project Ga0302135, IMG submission 203119) | Marine microbial communities from Western Arctic Ocean, Canada - CBN3_32.1 | ecosystem: Environmental > Aquatic > Marine > Oceanic | place: Canada: Western Arctic Ocean | collected...
GGCCGGCTCTCCTCTCCCTCCTCCCTTGCCGGCACTGAGAGGTTAGGCAATTTTCCGGTCTAATGCGTAATAGTTTTATATACCTGCTGATCGTGGTGGCGGTAATCGCCATCTTCTTTACCCTTTTCTCCGACCCTCTTGGCGGGTCGCGTGAAATTGGCATCTCCGAGGTCATTCGTATGGCCGGTAGCGGAGAGCTTGAGTCCATCGAGGTCAGTGGGGATAACCTCACGGTGATCTCCGGGACCGGCGAGAGCCTCAGTTCTCGTAAGGAAGAGGGCTCCAGCATTTTGGAGCTTCTCGAATCCGCCAATATCGACCCTCTAATTTCCCGTACGGACGTGTCTGTTAAGGGGTCGAGCGGGCTGAGCAGCATGTTCGGGCTGTTGCTCAACTTCCTACCACTCATTATTTTCGGCGCCATTTTGCTGTTCATGGTGCGCCAGGCACAGGGCAACTCCAACCAGACGTTCAGCTTCGGGCGCAGCAAGGCCCGAATGACGATGGGCAACAGCCCATCTGTCACGTTCGACGATGTGGCTGGAGTGGAAGAGGCCAAGCAGGAACTCCAAGAGGTTGTTGAGTTCCTCAAGTTCCCTGAGCGTTTCTTGGCTTTGGGCGCAAAAATACCGAAGGGCGTATTGCTGGTCGGACCGCCAGGCACTGGTAAGACGCTTATGGCCAGAGCCGTTGCCGGTGAAGCCGGTGTGCCGTTCTTCTCTATTAGCGGCTCGGAGTTCGTAGAAATGTTCGTCGGTGTGGGCGCGTCTCGTGTGCGAGATCTGTTCGACCAGGCGAAGCGCAACTCACCGTGCATTATCTTCATCGACGAGATTGACGCGGTCGGTCGCCACAGGGGCGCCGGACTGGGCGGCGGTCATGATGAGCGTGAGCAGACCCTGAACCAGATTCTCGTTGAGATGGACGGCTTCGACACTTCCACCAACGTTATTGTCATCGCGGCCACCAACAGACCCGACATTCTCGACCCGGCGCTTCTAAGGCCGGGCAGGTTCGACAGGCGCGTGACGCTGGACAACCCCGATGTGAAGGGCCGCATTCAGATTCTCGCGGTCCACTCCCAGGGCAAACCCCTAAACGCAGACGTGGTCATGGAGACGATTGCCAAGCAGACACCCGGCTTTTCCGGTGCCGACCTTGCCAACCTCGTCAATGAGGCGGCGCTACTGGCCGCCCGGCTCAACAGGACCGACATAAGCCTGGACGAGTTTGCCGAGTCGATTGACCGGGTGATAGCCGGACCGGCGCGGCGCAGCAGGGTGATAAGCCCGCGAGAGAAGAAGATAACCGCCTTCCACGAGGGTGGGCACGCCCTCGTGGGTCACCACCTAGCCCACTCGGACCCGGTGTTCAAGGTGACGATTATTTCTCGAGGCCAAATGGGTGGCTACACCCGGTTCTTGCCAGAAGAGGACCGGACGCTGTGGACCAAGGCCCAGTTCAAGGACCGCATGGCGGCCGCTATGGGTGGCCGTGCGGCCGAAGAGATCGTATTTGGCGAGGTGACCACCGGCGCCAGTAACGACCTGGAGCAGGCGACCAACATTGCCAAGACGATGATTACGCGCTACGGCATGAGCGAAAAGCTTGGGCCGCGCACGTTCGGCAAGCGCGAGGAGATGGTTTTCCTGGGTAAGGAGATTTCCGAGCAGCGGGATTACTCTGAGGGCGTCGCCGAGAAAATAGATGCCGAGGTGTTCGACCTGCTCGACAGCGCCTACCAGACCGCTGTCCGGTTGATTACTACCCACCGGGGAAAGCTGGACGCGTTCGCCGAGTTCATCATTGAGCACGAGACCGTCGAAGGCGACGTTCTGCACAACTTGCTCTCTACGGGCCTGCCGACCTCTGACTCTGACCCAGACTCTGTCACTGGCTCTGTAGACGCCAGCCCCAGTCCCAGTTCTGGACCGGACGATTCGTCTTCAGGGCAGGACGACCCGCCCTCTGAAGAGCCGGAATCGCCCCCGGCCGCCTCTCCCGCGTCGGCTTAGTAGGCCAGCGCCAGCGCCGTTGCTGGCGCGAGGAGAGGCGGAGACGCCCCGGTGGCTAGCCCCTCAGCTTGGCGAAAGTCAGTTCGAGGGCGCTGAACACGCCGTCGATGTCTTCGTCGCTGACCAGGCCTAGATGGCCGATGCGGAAGATTTTTCCACTTAGCGACTGCTGACCCCCGGCGAGCACCACGTCGTGCTCTTCCCGCATTGTTCGCAGCATTTCTGCTCCGTTGATGTCTTCGGGCAGATTGACCGCGGTAATGGTGTTGGATGCGCAACTCAGGTCTGGCAGAAGGTTGAGGCCGAGAGCCGCCACACCTGCCCGCACGCGCTCTGCGGTGCGGACGTGCCTGGCGAAGACTTCGTCCAACCCTTCGTCCAGCATCATGTCCAGGGCTTTGTCGAGGGCGTAGTGCACCGACACGGCCGGGGTCCAGGGTGGTTGGCCTATTTCGAAGTAGCGCTTGTACTCGGCGACGTCGTAGTAGAACCGGGGCATGCGGGCTTCGGCGTGGGCGCGCCATGCCTCAGCGCTGAAGCTGAGGAACGCCAGTCCAGGGGGCACCATCCAGCCCTTCTGGGAGGCGGAGGCCATCACGTCCACGCCCCATTCGTCTGCCAATACAGGCACTGAGCCTACTGAGCTGACGCCGTCGACGAGCAGCAGCTTGCCGAACTCGCCCTTAACGACGGCCCCAATGGACGCCAGGTCATTGACGACCCCGGTGGACGTTTCGTTGTGCGTTACGAGTACCGCCGTTATGGACGGGTCGGCCTTGAGGGCGTCCCGAATCTTTTCCGGGTCGGCAGCCTGACCCAGCGCGAAACGCAGGACCGTGACGTCGGCCCCGTATACATCGGCGATTTTGGCGAAGCGGTCACCGAACGCTCCAACTGTGACCGCGAGAACGCGGTCGCCAGGTGAGAGGGTGTTGACGACCGCCGCCTCCATGGCACCGGTGCCGGACGACGACAAGATGTACATGTCGCCCTGTGTGGCATAAACGCTCTTTAGGCGCTCGGTCACTCGTAGCAATATCTCTTTGAACTCGGGGCCGCGATGGTTCATCATGGGCCGGCCCATTTCCTCTAGAACCTCTGGGGGAACGGGGATCGGGCCCGGTATGCGCAGGTTAGTCACTCGTCTCTGTCTCCTATGGCTCGACGGCCTCAATCAGTCTGGCAAACTGGCGCTTGCCGACCTTCAGGACGCCTTCGGTAAGACCGTCCGACGTTATGTTGCTCTCTAATACGGTACCGTCCAGGCTGACGGCCCGCTGTTCGATAAGGCGCTTGGCATCGGCACCGCTCCCGGCCAGACCGGCGTCTACTAGAAACGCGCTGAGGCGCTTGCCCTGCCTGTCGGCGAGCGGCGGGAGCGAAACTTCCGGCACGTCCTCGGGGGCCTGCCCGGCCTGCACGGTGCGTTCGAAGTTCGCTTGGGACTCGTCTGCTGTCGCTTCGTCATAGAACGTCATCACGAGCGTCCGGGCCAGCCGTTTTTTCAGGTCCATGGGGTTTGTCGCCCCGGCCTCAATGGTCGCTTTTATCGACGCCACTTCGGAGTCGGGCACGTCGGTCAGAAGCTCAAAAAAGGTGCCGACCAGTTCGTCGGGCAGCGACATTGTCTTGCCGTACATGTCCGCCGGTGGCTCGTCCACGCCTATGTAGTTGTTCAGGCTCTTGCTCATTTTTCGCACGCCGTCGGTGCCGGGCAGGATGGGCACGAGCAGGCAGTTCTGCGGGCGCTGGGCCATCATGCCCTGCAAGTCGCGGCCCACGAGCAGGTTGAACTTCTGGTCGGTGCCGCCGAATTCGACGTCGGCCTTGACCATGACGGAGTCGTAGGCCTGGAGCAAGGGATACAAGAACTCTGTGATGGCTATGGGCTTTTGATTTTTGAACCTCTCAGAAAAGTCTTCTCGTGCCAGGAACTGGGCGACGGTGAACCTGCTGGTCAACTCCACCACGTCGGTGAGGGAGAAGTCGGCGAACCACTCGCTCTGCCAGCGCACCTCGGTACGCGCTTTGTCGACTACCTTGAAGAACTGGACGAGGTAGGTCTCGGCGTTGGCCTTCACCTGCTCGGCCGTGAGCATGGGGCGGGTCACCGACTGGCCACTCGGATCGCCGATGCGGGCCGTCCAGTCGGCGATTATGAGCACCACGGTGTGACCCATGTCTTGGAATTGTCGCAGCTTGCGCAACCCCACCACGTGGCCGAAGTGGATGTCTGGGGCGGTCGGGTCGAAGCCCATCTTGAGCCGCAGCGGCTTGCCACCTGCGAGCAACTTGCGCAGTTCGTCTTCGCCGATGACTTCTACGACGCCCCTGCTTAGGGCCGAGTCGATGGCGGACTGGTCGTTCATATTGCTCTGTTCGCTCCTGTCTTGCGTTCGGCACCCAGTATGGCCCGGGTCTGGGCCACGTCGCGGTCGACCTGGCGTTGCAACGCTTCGACGGAGTCGAAACGCTCTTCGTCGCGCAGGCGCTGGACGAACTCCAGCGTCAATTGCGACCCGTACAGGTCGCCATCGTAGTCCAGGACGAACGCTTCTACTGTGCGCTCGGTCCCTTCGAATGTCGGGTTGACTCCGATGCTGGTTGCGCACGCCAGATGGCGGGTCTCTTCGCTGTCGGGGCCGTCAAAATCACCGGGAACATGCGCCCAGACGGCGTAGATGCCGTTGCCCGGCACTGCCAGGCCTTTTGGCGATTGTAGATTTGCGGTCGGGAAGCCCAGCGGACCGCCCCGGCCGACGCCTTTGACCACGGTGCCGGTGAGGGTGAAGTTGCGGCCCAACAGGTGAGATGCTTTGGAGACGTCGCCGTCAGAGAGCGCCTTGCGAACCCTGGTGCTGTCGACTCTGACGCCGCCATCGTCCAGGGGTTCAACTACCTCTACTTCGAACCCTGCCTCTTTGCCCATGGCCCGCAGGAACGCGATGTCGCCCTCGCGGCCCCGGCCGAGTGCGAAGTCAGGGCCTATTACCAGCGCCTTCATGTTTAACCTGTCGCACAAAAGCCGTACGAATTCGGCGGCCGGTAGCTCGGCGAGTTTCGCATCGAACTCCACGTCGATAACTGCATCGACGCCGGTGGCGGCCAGCATTTCGATGCGGCTGTCGACCGGGGACAAATACTTGGGCTCGAAGTCGGGCCGAAGCACCGATAAAGGGTGGTTGCGGAAGGTCACGACCACGGAGCGCAGGCCCCCAGAGCGTGCGTGCGCCATGAGTACGTTGGCGAGGTGTACGTGTCCGCGATGGACACCGTCGAACACCCCGACTGTAATGACGGAGCCGCGCTCGGCAGCCAGTTGTCCCGGTGGGAGCGTTAGCCCTTTAAAAGCGGTCTCTCCGCTTCGCTCTACGTGTTCTTCGGTCAAGGCCTCATCGCCTCGCAATTGGTCGCTTCGCTACCGGTAGCTGGTCAGCTACTCGTGGCGTTCGGCGTGACCACTTGCCTGATTGCTTCGGACCGCTCCATGAGGGCCGCGAAGTTCTCGAACGTTAGCGACTGGGCACCGTCGGACATGGCGGTGTCGGGGTTGGGATGCACCTCGATGATGAGGCCGTCCGCGCCCGCCGCCACGCTGGCGCAGGCCACCGGGCTGACGAGGTACCACTTGCCGGTGGCATGGCTGGGGTCGGCCACTATTGGTAGATGGCTCAGCCTCTTGATGACCGGCATGGCGTTGATGTCCATGGTGTTGCGGGTGAAGGTCTCAAAAGTGCGTACGCCACGTTCACACAGGATGACGTCTTCGTTGCCACCGGCCATGACGTACTCGGCGGCGAGCAGCCAGTCTTCGTAAGTTGCCGAGAAGCCGCGCTTAACCATTACCGGCTTGCGTGTCTTTCCGACCTGGTCGAGTAGCGCGAAGTTCTGCATGTTGCGGGCGCCTACCTGTATGACGTCAGAGTAACGTTCGACAAGCTCGACGTCACGCTCGGACATGACCTCGGTGATGACTGGCATGCCTGTCTCGGCGCGGGCCGTTGCCATTAGCTTGAGGCCGTCTTCGCCCATTCCCCGGAAGCTGTAGGGAGACGTTCGCGGCTTGAAGGCGCCACCTCGCAGCACCTTGGCACCGGCCGCCTGCACGGCTTTGGCCGTGGACACTAGCTGTTCTTCGTCCTCAATGGCGCAGGGGCCTGCGAAGACGCAGAACTCGCCGCCGCCGATTTTCACACCGGCCTCGCCGATGCTCACGACGGTGTCGTCGGGGTGGAACTCGCGGGCGGAGAGCTTGTAGGGCTTGGAAATACGCAGGACTTCGCTGACGCCGTCCATTACTTCAAGTTCGTTCTGAAGCTCCGGGCCGATTGACCCGACTACTCCGATGATCTGGCGCTCGACACCCTCAGAAATGTGTGCCCTGAGGCCGCGGTCGGTCAGGTGTGTCTTGACGGCATCGCGTTGTGCCTGGGTGCTACCGGTGGCCATGACGACTATCAATTGGAGGTCCTTCCATCGTTGTTCGTGTCCCGTTGGCGCATGTTGACCGCGCCTTTGAGGTACACGTTGTGAAGCTCTTTTGCCTGTTTGTCGGTGTTTACCAAAATCATCACCCTTATCGACCGGGACTGGCCGTTGGGTACCTGCATTTCCTGTGCGCACATGAGCGCCACGTCGGTCCAGCCCAGCCGTACCCTCGCGGCCATGGCGGGGAACTCGGCGTTCAGGTCCGTCGTCGCGGTGAACATCGCCGTGGCGATGTCATCGGTTTCGAAGTCGTTTTGGGCCACTATCTCTGTGAGTAGCTCCTCGGTGGCATCGACGATCGCGTCTTGTGTGTTGGAGTCGGCGGTCGTTGCGCCCCGAATGCCGCGAACTTTCATGACGATATCGTCCCCGACGTGGGCTCAGCACTGGCCCCAGTGCCGCCACGAAGACTGCGTACGTAGTCGCCCGCGACCTGGGCAGCGAGATGCGGGGGGGCTTTTCCTACAGCGTCGAGCATGGCGCTTGCGAAGACCGCCCCGTCGGCGAATTTGGAGATGTCATTTACGTGCTTGCTCGTTGAAACTCCGAAGCCCACTAAAACGGGCAGATCGGAGTGTGTTTTGATGCGCTTGACCAGCCTGCGTACACCCTCGGCCATTTGCCCGCGGGCGCCTGTAACACCGGCGAAACTAACACAGTATATGAAGCCTCCAGCACCCGCGCAAGCGGCCTTGATGCGCTCTTCGGTGCTGGTGGGGGCCAGCAGGGGAATGAGGTGCATACCGGCGCTTTTGCACAATGCCTGTAGCGGGCCCGCCTCTTCAGGAGGCAGGTCGGCGACTATGAGGCCGTCGGCGCCTGCACCTGCGGCGTCTTTAACGAAGCTCTCTAGCCCGTAGTGCAGGAACGGGTTCATGTAGCCCATTAGGACGAGGGGCGCTTGGATGCCCGAGTCTCGCAAACTCGTGACCGTCTCCAGGCATTTGCGTACCGTCACGCCGCCCGCGAGCGCCTGGGCGCTAGTTTTTTGAATGGTCGGACCGTCCGCCAGCGGGTCGCTGAACGGCACGCCGAGTTCCAGCATGTCGCCACCGGCCTCCAGCGCTGCCTTGGCCACTTCTATAGACACTTCGAGGTTCGGGTAGCCGATGCTGACGAACGGAGCTAGCGCGGTGGTGCCTGATGCCTTCAGAGCAGCCAGGGTGGTGTCGATACGATTAGTCATCCTATCGATTCTAAGCGAAACGGTCGGGAGAGACGGGCCCCGTGTCCAGTTCGGGCTCGGCGTGGGCGGCGATCTGGGACACCAGGCGGCCAGTGATAGGACCGAGCGTCATCCCGATCATGGCGTGTCCGGTGGCGACTACGAGGTTGTCCAGCGACCCTGGCCTGCCGATTATGGGGAGGCCGTCAGGTGTGCAAGGACGCATGCCGCACCAGACGTTATCGCCGTCGATGGGCGCGTCTTCGATGCCGGTCACGTAGCGACTGAGGCCTTTAACGATGGCCTTCACCCGCCGCCTGTCGATATCTGTGTTCAGGCCCGACAGTTCCAGGGTTCCCGCCATGCGCAGGTCCGGGCCCATAGGCGCTACGCCGACCCTGGCCTCGTGCGCCATTAGGGGGATGCCGGGACTCTTCGCCCCCTTTGCTGGGGTGACGGTGATGGAGTAGCCCTTGGCGGGCTGCACGGGCAGGCTGACGCCGAGTTGCTTGCCGATTTGAGGCGACCATGACCCCGCCGCCAGGACGACTTCTTGCGGCCGATAGCGCACGTTACCGGCGAGCACCTCAGTAATCAGTCGACCATTAGAGGACAGCGCATCAACCGAGAGACCCGACTCGATTTTGCCGCCCATTGCCACGACCGCGCGGGCCATGCCTTGCACGAAGCTGGCCGGTTCGAAGTTGGAGTCGGTCTCGTACAGCACGCCGCCCTTGATGCCGGGCTTCACCGTGGGTTCTATTTCCAGCACCTCTTCGGGTGAGAGCATGCGGGAGCCGATGCCGTGTCGCCGCATGATGTCGGCCTCTTCCATGCCCTCGGCCAGGCCGTGGTTGGAAGAGTAGAGGCCTAGCATGCCTCGTTCCATGTAGTGGCACTCAATGCCCTCTTCGGGGATGAGGTCTCTGTAGATTTTGGCGCTGGCCAACGTGAGGTCGGCGAGTACGGGCACCGACCGTTCCATGGGCCCTCTGCGGGCGGCGGCCTGGAAGCGCCACAGCCACGAGGCGAGGTCGCGACTGAGGCGCGGCTTTACGTAGAAGGGGCTACCGGGGTCCATTAGCCAGCGCAGGCCCTTGGTGATGATGCCGGGCGCGGCCAGGGGGATGGAGTGGCTGGGGACGATGAGGCCGGAGTTGCCGAAGGAGCTACCCGCCGCCACGCCCTCGCGGTCGACGATGGTGACTTCACGCCCGGCCTTGAGCAGGTAATAAGCGCTACAGATGCCTATGACACCGGCGCCTATGACGAGTACGTCTACGTCTTTTTGCTCGTTAGCCAGTTTTAGCTCTTGAGCCAAGTCACGTCTCCATGCAGGTCGGTGGCGTGAGGTGTTTCTGCGAAAGTGGCGTACTCGTTTTTGGAGTCTTTCAGTAGCCCATCGGCACCGTGGCCAGGATAGAAAGTGCCGGCAGGCTCAAGTACAAAGAGGCGTGACTTGATGCTTTCTACCAACTGCTTGAAAGACTCTGGTGAGCCGGACTTGCCGGGGCCTCCGGGGAACAGTGTGTCCCCGGTGAACAGGTGTGACTCGACGACGAAGCAGGTTGAACCGGGCGTGTGGCCGGGCGTGGCTATGGCCGTGAGTTTGATTGTGCCGGCCGTAAATTCGTCACCGTCGCGGATGACTATCTGGGGAGGTGAGGGCATGTCGCCGATGTCTCCTGGGCCGATGCCCGCGGGCGCACCCAGTTCAGGTACGACGTCTTGATACCCCATTAGATGGTCGAAGTGGCCGTGGGTTATAAGAACCGCCTGCACGTCCGTGCGTTTGGCCGCCTCGATAAGATTGTCGGCCTCGCCGGGCGTGTCGATGACGATGCTCCGGTTGGTCTGCGGGCAGACGAGCAGGTAGGCGTTGTTGTTGTAGGTGCCGCTGGGGAACTTGTAGAGCGTCAGGTCAGGCCCGGCGTAATGCGGCGCTGGGCCGCTCGTATCGGTGTTCAAGTGCGTTTCCTCCGCATCACTCCCTCGGGTCACTCGCCTGGGGTCACTCGCCTGAGCCTTTGGGCGAGCCTATCTTAATGGAAACTATGGGCGACTACGTTAATATTGTCTGGCCGTCGCCCCCTCCCGCGATTAGGGGGTGGATCGGCGATTCGGAGTAGACGGGGGTTCGATGAGCCAGTTTGGACTGACGGTCAAAAGTGATTCCGGTGGACACCGCGTCGAGGTTGAATGCAAGCACCAGAATGGCCTGATCTACGTGGTGCCCTCGGAGGCCAGCTGGGTGTGCACGGACGAGCTACGGCACGCCCACTCGCTGGCAGGGTTCTTCAAGGACCTGGTGGAACTGGACGAGCCCCGCGTTCGGGACGCCATGCAGCGGTGGGGAGTTTACTTCCGGCCGAGGCCGCTGGCGGCGGATCCTGAAGAGGCCGCCGACCCCGAAGCGCCCTCCGAGCCTGAAGCGGCTAAGCCTGATAAGGCTAACTAGAGGGAGTTACTCGGCCGGATCGCCGGATGAGTTGATGATTCGCTGAACGTCCGGGGCGGCAAAAACTTCGTCGTCGCCGGGCTCGGAGTCGTCGTTCGACCAGTCCTTGATCGTGCCCATGCTTCGCAGGTCTGCGCTGTTAGTTTCACCGGAAACTGCGCCCGCTCCGCTGCTTTTTGCTTTACTGGAGCCGGTTTTGTCGGCGTCTTGGCCAGATGGGCCAGCCGAAATAGGGAACGATACAACGCCTATTTGGGACGGGTGCTGATAGACCTCTCTGATTAACAGGGTAACGTCGCCCTCGTCCGTCTCTTTGAGTGCGGCTTCGTACCTGTTCCCCCCGGCCATTAGCCTGGAGATTCGAGCGCCGAGCCGTGGCTCGACCTGACCGAGACGAACGCCGTCCCCTGTGACCGCCTTGATGACGTTGCCGGTCGATTCCAACTCGACGGCGTCACCCGGTGCCATTCGCGTTGCGACATCGGGTTTACCCAGATTGACCAGCGGGACAACTCCGGACTTGCCCGCCTCTTCTCTTACTGCGGCTCTGGCGGCGGCCCTTACGGTGGCTCGGGGTGTGCCTGGCGTGCCGCTCTTGCGCCCAGCCCCTTTCTTCGCAGGCCCGGTGTTGCTAGAGAGTTGGCTGCTCAGGCGATCGAGGTTTCTGCGAGCAATGCGGTTGTGGGGCGACAGGGCAAGAGCCTGCTGGAAGGCTGCGATGGCTTCGTCGATGGCTCCGATTTCGGATAGGGACTTGCCCAGGCGGTTTTGGGCTTCGACGTCATCTGGCTGGTCGGCGAGGATGTCCCGGTTCGCCTCGGCGGCCTCGGACCAGTTGCCCGCGAGGGCCAGTTCGACCGCCCGCTTGGACTTGTCGACGCTTATCAGTTCTCTAACAATTGCGGCCTGTGCAGCCCTCATCATCGCGCTCCGTGGGTTTCGCTTCTGGGGTAAAAGTCGGCGAATGTTAGCGCATCGTATATGGGTCCGCAATGAATATTTCACCGTTGTCGCACCCAAAACCGAAGGGGTAACACCCACAACAGAAAACGGGTTCAGGCTGACGGCATGGTCGTTTTGATGCGTAGTAGGACCAGTCGCCATATGGCCTCGACCACTATTCCCAGGTTCATTTTGGACTCGCCGTACAGCCGGTTCGAGAACATGAACGGGTGCTCAAGCACTCTGTAGCCCTGAGACTGACAGGCGAAGGCCACCTCGGCCTGGAAGCCGAAGCCTTTGCAACGGAAGCGGCTCATGTCGAGCCCTCGGAGCGCTTCGGCCCTGAAACCCTTGAACCCGGAAGTCGCGTCACGGACTCTCAGCCCGGCGACCAGGCGAATGGAGAGATTTCCCAGTGCGCTTATTAGCACCCGGTGAATCCCCCAACCCTTCTCTGCCCCCGCTTCTGTGCCCGCTTTTCCTGTGTGACGGGCGTAGCGCGAACCGACGACGACGTCCGCCTCGGCCAGTTCGGCAAGCATGCCGGGTAGCTCTTCGACGGGGTGAGACAGGTCGGCGTCCATCTGGAATACGTAGTCGGGGCCGTTTAGAAGCGCCTGGGCGAAACCCTCTACGTAGGCCGTGCCCAGACCCAGCTTGCCGGACCGCTCCAGGACGCTGACGTGGCCGGGGTGCTGGTTGGAAAGGCCGCGGGCGATGTCTGCGGTGCCGTCGGGGGAGCCGTCGTCAACGACCAGTAATTGCAGGTCGCCGATGTCGAGCGAGAACAGGCGGGCCGCCAACTCGGGCAGGTTCTCGGCCTCGTTGTAGGTCGGCACCACGACGGTGATGTTGGGCCGAGCTGGCGGCGGGCCGTCGTGAATGTTGTCTGAGCCGTTAGCCATTGTTCGTTTTAGTATCGTCCCAGCGCAGAGTTTAGCCGAATTGCCAGGGCGTCTCTTAGCATCAACATTGCATCGATAACGGGTCTGACCTTGGAGTTGGGCTGGTGGTACCAGTCGATGGGAATTTCGATTACGTCGAGCCCGGCCCGAGACGCGAGGAACAGTATTTCCACGTCGAAACCGAACCCGGTGGAGCGCTGGAGGGGGAAGAGTTTTTCTGCGGCCTCGGCAGTAAAGCACTTGAAGCCGCACTGGGTGTCCTGGAAGTTTGACACCGCTACGAGGCGGACGCACCAGTTGAACAGCCTGCCCATCAGGTGCCTGGAAGCCGATTCACCGAACCTGCGCGCGCCCTCAATTTGACGGGAGCCTATGACTACTTCGTGACCTTGCTCCATTGCTTCAACGAAACCGGCTATCCATTCAACGGGCATGGCGAGGTCGGCGTCGCACATCATGCGGTAACGGCCCTTCGCCCCGAGCATGCCCGCCTTGACCGCGCCGCCTTTGCCGACGTGGGGGAGCGGCAGCAGCTGTACGCGTTCGTCGGCGCATTGGGGTTGCACGAGAGAGGCGGTTGCGTCGGTGCTGCCGTCGTCGGCGATGAGCACCTCCCAGGCGTAGTCCTGGGAGGTCAGGTAGGCAATTAGCTTGCGCAGCGAGTCATCTATCCGGGCCTCTTCGTTGTAGGCCGGGACGATGATCGAGAGGTACATTTTGCCGGCCTCTACCCGAGCTCGAAAGCTGCGTGCAGTGCCCGCGCCGCGTCTCCCACGTGTCGCTCTGAAACGATGCAGGTGATGCGGATTTCTGAGGTCGTGATGAGTTCGATGTTAATGCCGTGTTCGGCGAGGGCCCCGAACATGCGGGAGGCGTAGCCCGGCTCGTCGCGCATGCCGGTGCCGACGATGCTGACTTTCGCGAGGCCGCCGGTGCTAACGACGCCGCGGCCCGACATTTCTTCGGTCATTGGCTGCACTACTTCCAGCGCCCTCTCTAGGTCGGCGCTGGAGACGGTGAAGGTGAAGTCTGTAACCGCGTCGGAACCGGCGTTCATGACTATTTCATCGACGCTGACGTCGGCGGCCGACAGGGGCTCAAAGACCCTGGCCGCGAGGCCTGGCCGGTCGGGAACGCCGAGCATGGTTATTTTGGCAAAGCCCTTGTCGGTGGCAATGCCCCGGACTTTTTTCCGTACTTCGCCTACCTGGTTTTCGTCCACGTTTTCATCCATGATGTCCGCCCCTTTGTGTATCAGGGTGCCGCTGGTTTCGCTGAAACTGGAGGCGACGTAGGTGGGAACGTCGTACACCATTGCCAGCTCCACCGCCCGGGGCTGCATTTTGGCCCCGTAGCTGGCCATTTCCAGCATCTCTTCGAAGCCTATCTCGTCCAGTTTGTGCGCCGCTGGCACAAATTTTGGATCGGCGGTGTAGATGCCGTCCACGTTTGTGTATATTTCGCACCGTTCGGCCCCGAGCGCTGCCGCCACGGCGACGGCGGTGGTGTCTGAGCCACCCCGTCCGAGGGTTGTCACTTCCTGGTCGTCGGCAATTCCCTGGAACCCGGCGATTATGACGATGTTGCCGCTGTCCAACTCACGCCGGATTGGCGAGACGTCGATGCTGGATATCTGCGCCCGGCCGTAGCGGGAGGTGGTGTGGATGCCCGCCTGCCAGCCCGCGAGGGACTTGGCGGGCTGGCCCAATGCGTTCAAGGCCATGGCCGTGAGCGTGCAGGAGACCAGCTCGCCGGTGGAAAGGAGAACGTCCAGTTCACGCCGGTCGGGCCGGTCGTTGACCTGGAGCGCAAGCGCGGTCAGTTCGTCGGTACGAGAGCCCATGGCCGAGACCACTGCTACGACGTCGTCTCCACCGCTTCGTCGAGCCGCGATCCGCCTGGCTACGCGCCTGACGGCATCGGCGTCGGCGAGTGAACTTCCGCCGTACTTTTGTACAACCACTCCAGCCATGGGGATTGCCCGTTTCGACCGGCCGGAGCCGGTCTACGAGACCTCCGAGGTGCTGAGGGTCTGGAATGCGAGGGCGGTGGGCTTGGAGATGCGCACGTCACCGGTGATGCCGGACTTGTCGGCGGCGTCGGCCATTTCGTAGCCGACGGTCAGTTCGCGCCCGGCCGTGAGGGCCAGCACACTGGAACCGGAACCGGACAGGAAAACGCCCAGGGCACCGGCCGCACGGGCGGCGGCGAAGATGTTTTTCAGACCGAAGAACTGCTCTACCCTAAATGGCTGATGTAACCGGTCCTCTGTGGCGATGCGCAGCATGGACAGGTCACCGGTGGTCAACGCTCGTACGAGCAGTCCCACCCGGCCGAGGTTGAAGACCACGTCTTGCCGGTCGATCTTGGCGGGAAGGATTTCCCTGGCCTGTTTGGTGGGCATCGGCCGTTCAGGTACGTACAGCACGGCCCGTATCTCGTCTGGCACTGGCACTTCGGCGGTGGCGAAGTGACCCTCGGAAGGCACCACTATGCGGCAGCCGCCGTACAGCGCCGAGACGACGTTGTCGGGGTGCCCCTCTACCTCGACGGCGAGGTCGAGAAGCTGCTGCTCACTGAGCTCGGCCCCGGAGAGGGCGTCACCGGCTACCAGGCCCGCCACTATGGCGGCGGCGCTGGAGCCCAGGCCCTTGCCAGCGGGGATTTCGTTGTGGCACACGATGCTCACCGGGGGCGCCGCCTTGCCGGTGCGGGTGAACGGCAGTTCGACGCAGCGCTGCACCAGGCGGGCGTACATGTTGTCGGGGTACTCCGAGCCGTGCCCGTTGACTTCGTACGTCGTCCCGCTACCGGGCGGGAGAACCTTGACGGTAGTGGTGTTCCAGATGTCCAGGGCCATGGCCATACAGTCAAAGCCCGGCCCGATGTTGGCGGATGTGGCCGCCGTTTTTACGGTGATGTTTTCCAATTCACAGAGTCTCGCGACAGATAAATATGGGTCTTGTTTGTTGCCTGTTGGACCGGGTCCGGTTGGTCGAGCTAATCGCCCTTCAATTGAAGCGGTTATAATAACATGGTCGTCTCCCCCTGATACGCCACCGGGGGCATGAGCACCGCGTTCCCGCCCGTGCACGACGACTCCGAGTGACCCCTTCAGTAACCTTGCCGCCATGACGTTCGTAGTGAGCCTCTCGACCGTGCCACACCCTTCCTCAGTTGATTGAAGAAACTCTAGGTCTGCTCGATTGGCCTGTGATTCGGGCCGACCTGGCGCGACAGGTGCGCTATGGGCCTGCCAGGCACCGGGCGTCCTCACTCGCGCCGTCCTTCGACCCTGGCAGGGTCGCCGCGCTGCACGATGAGACCGCCCAGGGACGGCGCTTGCTGGATGAACTGGGAGACCTCGACTTGACGCTAACCGACGACCCGGCCCTCTCGGTTGGCAGAGCCGCGCTGGGCGGTGTACTGACCGGCGATGAGTTACTAGAGGTAGCCGCCGCCATAGCCGTGCAGGTCCGGGCGGCCCGACTTGGCTCGGCCTCTCTTGCCCTTCTTGCTCCCGGTTCGGTTCGTTCTGCTCGGTCCGTGCGCACGGACACGCTCGCTCCCAAATTGGTCGCCATGGCCGGTCGCATACCCGACCTCTCAGACGTTGAGTCGGACATTCGACGGGCCATTGGCGACCGGGGCGAGGTGTTGGACAGCGCTACGCCAGCGCTCCGACGGCTTCGGTCGAACGTGCGCAAAGCGTATGAGCACGTTACTTCGGCGCTGGGGAAGATAGTTCGCTCGGACCTGCAGTCGGCACTGCAAGAGCAGGTCATCTCCATGCGGGGAGACCGCTTCGTTTTGCAGGTTCGTTCGGATTTACGGCATCGGATTCCGGGCATAGTGCACGACGCGTCCAATACCGGGGCCACCGTTTACGTAGAGCCGCTGGCCACGGTCGACCTGGGAAATAGCTGGCGCGAACTGTCCCTAGAAGAGGAACGCGAGACCGCCAGGGTTCTGGCAGACCTCTCTGAAAAAGTTGGCCTGGGAGGCGATGCCTACATGTTGGGCTCGGAGCTAACAGGTGAGATTGACCTTGTTCTGGCTCGAGCTCGGTACGGGATTCGGTCCAAGGGTGTGACGCCTCAATTGCCAAGCGAACAAGGTCTGAGGTTAGTTGCAGCCCGCCACCCCCTGCTGGGGGATGAGGCGGTGCCCCTGTCTATTGAAATCGGGCCTATTGAAATTGGCTCTATTGAGATCGGCAGACATGAGAGGGCAGAAGACAAAGAGCCCGGATCTTCGGTGCTGCCTGGCTCTTGCGTGTTAGTGGTCACGGGCCCGAACACCGGCGGCAAGACCGTGGCCATGAAGACCGTCGGCCTGCTGGCGGCGA
>Ga0302135_10001080_pt1 | contig 16297 bp, 12 predicted proteins | sample CBN3_surface_MG_FD_203119 | JGI IMG/M metagenome (GOLD analysis project Ga0302135, IMG submission 203119) | Marine microbial communities from Western Arctic Ocean, Canada - CBN3_32.1 | ecosystem: Environmental > Aquatic > Marine > Oceanic | place: Canada: Western Arctic Ocean | collected...
GCCCCGGTAGACAGCACACCACATAGAAGGATCAAACTCGCAAATTTTTTCATAAAGCTCCGCTCCGCTTAAATTGCTAACGTAAATCTTGTTTCACTATTTAAGTTAACAAGCAGGCTAGCATCATGCCAAGGTTTCTCTTTTCCTCATGCTGCAATCCTGCTTAGCACATTTGACAAATCCATAAGACTATTCAAGTTATGACTGGATTTAAAATCATCAACATAAGGAAGCATTGCGCGAATTCCCTTTGCTTTGGGTTCGAAGCCGTCATACCTCAGAAGTGGATTTAACCAAATCAGGCGCCGGGTAGACTTACTCAATCTTTCCATTTCCCAAGCTAACCCCTCCGCATCATATCGGTCAAGCCCATCGGAAATTATCAACGTGATCGACCCCTGACCTAGAACTCGACGAGACCAGAAATTATTGAAGTCTTTGAGGCAACCCCCAATTCGGGTTCCCCCAGACCAATCATTAACTGAGACAGAAACCTTATCAAGGGCAACATCAACATCGCGATGGCTCAGGTGGCGAGTGATATTGCTCAAGCGTGTACCAAAGACGAAAGCATGAATCCTGTCGCGGTCGTTCGTAATTGCATGCAAGAAGTGAAGAAACATGCGCGAGTATTGACTCATGGAACCCGAGATATCACACAGGATGACTAGCGGCGGATGACGTAACTGGGGCTTTTTAAATTTTATAGGAATACCACCGCCAGAGCGTAATGACGCTCGAAGCGTTGAACGCATGTCAATACGAGACCCTCTGGCGTCTTGGCGAAACCGTCGCGTAGGAACATTCATTATTGGTAGTCGTAGTTTTGCGATTGCTTCCTTTGCCTGCTCAACTTCATCCGCAGACATAGTTTCGAAATCCATTTCTTGTAATACTTCTTTGTTTGAAAAAGTGAAACTTGCATCGAACTCTACTTTATCCGCTGCAGGCTCATCTCCAGATTGATTATCCATGCCTAGAGCTTCTGATAAACGCCGGCTCATTTCCTCCAGCTCTTCGTCTCGTTCAACTTTAACCGTTGGCAACATCGCTCCCATCATCCGATCCATTATTCTAGGGTTGCGCCAGAAAATATGAAAAGCCTGATCAAATAATTCTCGCTGCTCTTCGCGATTCACAAATAGTGCAAACATGCACCAATAAAAGTCCTCACGTTGACCGATACCCAAAGTCTTAACCGCCGAAATAGCGTCAAGCACACGGCCTGAACCAACTGTCATACCAGCAGAACGCAGCAGACGAGCAAAATAAAGAATATTTTCCGCCATGCGACCATCGGTTGCAGCAGGAGAAGAGGCAACCACTATTAGTTCACAGCATTGAAGCTGGATACTTCGGATTTCACTTGCTCGAGCAATTGAGCTGCTTCACTCCCTCTAATTTTGGTAATGTCATCTTGATATTTAAGTAAAGTACCAAGTGTGTTGTCGATAGCTTCGCTATCCAATGCAACTTTGTCTAATTGAGTTAGCGCATCAGCCCAATCGAGAGTTTCAGCAACTCCAGGGAGCTTAAACAAATCTTCGTTACGAAGCTTTTGCACGAAAGCCACTAGTTGTTGACTCAATTGAACGTCAATATCAGGAAGTTTAGTGCTCACAATTTGCAGCTCTCGCTCTGCAGACGGATAGTCCACCCAGTGATAAAGGCAACGTCGCTTCAAGGCATCATGAATTTCCCGCGTACGATTAGAAGTTATTATCACAATAGGCGGTTGCGCGGCAGTAATTGTACCTATCTCTGGAATTGTAATTTGGTAGTCGGAGAGAATCTCTAACAAGTATGCTTCAAAGGGCTCATCAGTGCGATCCAACTCATCGATAAGCAACACTGGAGGTCCATTTTCATCCACCCGTAAGGCTTGCAGTAAAGGCCTTTCAATTAAAAATTCTTTAGAAAAAACATCATCAGCCAGATCTTCTTTTGATATACCCCCTGCCGCTTCCGCTAAGCGAATCTCGATCATCTGCCGTGAATAATTCCATTCATAAACCGCCGAAGAAACATCGAGACCTTCATAGCATTGCAAACGAACAAGACGTCGCCCCAAAGAGTTTGATAACACTTTAGCGATTTCTGTTTTGCCTACACCCGCTTCTCCTTCAAGAAAAAGTGGCCGACCCATTTTTAGGGCGAGAAACAAAGTAGTAGCTAAAGGACGATCTGCAATGTAATCGCTTTGGTTTAGTAGCGCCAATGTCGCTTCAATACTTTCAGGTAAGGCTTGCGTCATAATTAAATCTATCCGCAGGCATCCACAGCGCGCTTAACCATGACCTTAACCAGATGCGCGCGATACTTTGCGCTTGCATGAATGTCAGAATTCATAATATCAACAGGAACCTCTACTGTGTCGCAGACGCTGCTAGAGAAATTTTCATTGAGCGCTATCTCAAATTTCACGCCACGATAAACACATGGAGTCGCTCCAGTTATCGCAACTCTAATACCGCCTGCTGTCTTCGCAACGCAAACACCTACAATAGCGTACCGAGATGCTGGATTTTCGAATTTTATATAGGCAGCTTTCGTAGGAATGGGAAAATTCACCGCAGTTATAAGCTCATCCTCTTCCAATGCCGTTTCAAACATACCAGTAAAGAAATCATCTCCAGTTATGTCTCGCTTATTGGTCTTAATAGTAGCCCCTAATGCAACAACCGCTGCTGGGTAATCAGCAGCTGGATCATTATTCGCGACTGAACCACCAATAGTGCCTCGATTCCTTACAGCTGGATCGCCGATATTGCCTGCCAGTTTAGCCAATGCAGAAATGGTAGATTGTACTTCCACTGAAGCTGCTACAGCCGCATGCGTGGTCATTGCACCAATGACGATGACATCACTTTCTTTTGATATACCCACCAAGCCACTTACGTCACCTAGATCAATTATATCTGAGGGAGCCGCTAATCGATGCTTCATTGTTGGCAACATCGTCTGGCCACCGGCGACAAATTTGCCGTCATCTGCATTTCCCATCGCTGCAACTGCGTCATCGACACTGCTAGCCTTGTGATATGAAAAATCGTACATAGTAATTCCCCTTTAATTCTTTAAAGATTTCACTTACGTGATACTCAAGCCACACCTTGGGCTGCGCGCCAGACATTTTCAGGAGTTGCCGGCATATCAATATGCTTAATATTTAAGGCATTTGTTATGGCATTAATTACAGCCGGCGGCGCACCAATTGCTCCGGCTTCACCACAACCCTTCACACCTAATGGATTGTCCGGTGGATCGGTAGGGGCGTAATCCACATCGAAGCTCGGTACATTGTCTGCACGAGGCATCGCATAATCCATATAGGTTGCTGTTATCAACTGTCCTTCGCTGTCATAACGACAGCCCTCTAACAAAGCCTGGCCGACACCATGCACGATTCCTCCGTGAACCTGCCCTTCCACAATCATCGGATTAATCAGCTTTCCAAAGTCATCAACAGCTGAATATTTAACGATCTCGACAACACCGGTATCAGTATCTATTTCCACTTCGCAAATATGGGTTCCAGCAGGAAAGGAAAAGTTAAGCGGGTCAAAGAAGGCATTCTCATCAAACCCTGGCTCTAAACCTTCCGGATAGCTATGAGGAACATAGGCATTGAATGCTACTTCGCCAATATTCATCGCCTTGTCAGTGCCAGCGACAGTAAAATTGCCATCGGTAAATTCAATATCTCCTTCTGCCGCTTCCAAGGCGTGGGCGGCGATTTTTTTGCCTTTAGCAATTAATTTTTCGCAAGCCTTGGCAATAGCAACTCCGCCAACGGCAAGAGAACGGGAGCCATAGGTTCCCATGCCAAATTGCGTCTTAGCTGTATCGCCGTGAACAACTTCGATATTTTCGAAAGGTACACCTAACTGTTCCGTAACCAGTTGCGCAAAAGTAGTCTCGTGACCCTGGCCATGGGAATGGGTGCCAGTGAAAACTTGTACATTGCCAGTTGGATTGAATCGCACTTGTGCACTCTCCCAAAGGCCAACACCAGCACCAAGCTGACCAACTGCCGCAGATGGCGCGATGCCACAAGCTTCAACATAAGACGACAAACCAATCCCCCGACATTTACCCCGAGCAATGGCTTCTTCAGCACGTGCAGGAAAACCCTCGTAGTCCGCGAGCACCATAGCCTTATCCAAGGCGGCCACATAATCACCACTGTCATAGCACTGGACTACAGGCGTCTGATAAGGAAAAGCATCTTTAGGAATAAAGTTTCGGCGGCGTATTTCTGCTGGATCTAGCCCCATGTCCCGAGCAGCTACATCTACAAGTCGCTCTAATAAGTAAGTTGCTTCCGGACGACCGGCGCCTCGGCAAGCATCAACTGGCGCCGTATTAGTAAATACCGCTTTCACTTCCGAATAGATCAATGGCGTTGTGTATTGACCTGCTAGAAGAAAAGCATATAAGTAGGAGGGAACCATGGTAGCAAAAGTGGACAGGTAGGCACCCAAATTGGCTTGTGTCATTACTCGCATGGCGAGAAATTTTCCGTCCTCATCCATAGCCATTTCAGCAGTGGCAACATGGTCACGACCATGTGCATCAGCGAGAAAAGCTTCCGTACGATCTCCAGTCCATTTCACTGGCCGTTCAATTTTTCGACAAGCCCAGCCAACTACTAACTCTTCAGCATAGACAAAAATCTTTGCACCAAAACCACCACCAACATCTGGGCCAACAACTCTTAGCTTATGTTCAGGTGCCAACTGGTTGAACGCAGAAAGAATCAAACGATGTACATGGGGGTTTTGTGTGGTGACGTGCAGTGTTATCTCTTCTGTCCCGGTATTGTATTCACCTAATGATGCGCGCGGCTCCATAGGGTTGGTTACCATGCGGTTATTTATTAACTCTAATTTTGAAACCTTATGGGCCGAAGAAAATGCAGCCTCAACTCCTTCTTTATCGCCAAAGGGCCAGTTGAAACACATATTATTGGGAGCAACATCATGAATTTGCGCTTGATCATCATCAGCGGCACGACCGGTTTCAGTGACTGCCTGTAAAATGCCGTACTCAACTGCAATTTTTTCTGCGCCATCCTTTGCCTGAGCTAAAGTCTCAGCAATTACAATCGCAACATGATCGCCGACATAGTTAACTTTACCCTGGGCAAGAGCCGGATGCGCCGGCGCTCGATGAGGTTCGCCATCATCACTAGTAACTGTAACGCCACAGATGAGCGGACCGATGCCATCAGCAGCCAAATCATCGCCAGTAAATACTGCGACTACACCAGCTGACGCTGCGGCGGCACGGATATCAATACTATCTATAGTTGCGTGACCATGAGGTGATCTAAGGAAATACGCATGGGTCTGCCCCGCCACATTAATATCATCGGTATAGTTACCCTTGCCAATTAGAAATCTATTGTCTTCTTTTCTAAGGACGCTAGCCCCAATTCCATTCGCCACCATGATTATTCTCCCATCGCTTTGGCGCCAGCCTGGACTGACTTGACGATGTTGTGATAACCAGTGCAGCGGCAAATGTTTCCTTCCAACTCTTTGCGAACAGTAGGCTCATTCAAATCATTACCATTCCGATTAACAATATCCAGCGCTGTCATTACCATACCAGGAGTGCAAAATCCGCATTGCAAACCATGGTTATCCATAAATGCCTGTTGCATTGGATGCATAGAACCGTTGCTTGCCAGCCCTTCGATTGTAGTCACTTCGCAACCCTCTGCCATCAATGCCAACATGGTGCAGGCCTTCACTGACTTACCATCGACATGAACTACACAAGCACCACATTGGCTAGTATCGCAGCCAACATGAGTACCAGTTAGGCGTAGGTTTTCCCGCAGAAATTGCACAAGTAATGTACGCCCTTCTACTTCAGCAGAAACTGGCTTCCCATTCACATTCATATTTACTGTTGGCATTTGATTTCTCCCTCTCTCTAAAGCTAATTCGCTGGCTACTCAGCTATCCATATAATGTTTGATTGGAGCCGATCGGACAGTGTCAAAGATTGCTCAGCGCACGTCAAGCCTTACGCTAGATTAGTCGCTTTAAATTAACTAGCAAGAGATAAAAAGAACATTGAAAAGGAAAACCCCTTACTCAAGGGTTCAATTAAGAATTGGATTGAAGTTAAAGAATATCTAGGTCAAATAGACTCCAGCAAGAATAGTTAGCACACTCACACCAACAAGCCATACCCATACACCAAAGCCCGCTTTTTGAGTGGGAGGCATTTGTTTCGCCGCAACTTCAGCTCCCTTTGCAAGTTCACCGGCAACATGGGTTTTATCAGCCTTGACCCCAGAAGAAGTTACTTTAATACCAGCCGACTCGCCGCTAACTATCTGTGAAAAAGTACCAAAAAAATCGTTAGCCATTTTCTGCGCCGTGCCATCAATTAAGCGAGATCCTAATTGGGCCAATTTACCACCAACGCTAGCTTTAGCATGATAGGAAAGTATGGTCTCACCATCATCTTCACGCAGGCTCACTGCAGCGCTGCCATTTGCGAAACCAGCAGCTCCTCCCTGACCCTGACCATTAATTGTATAGCTATTGGGAGCATCAATATCCGTGAGAGTGACATCGAATTTAAATTTTGCTTTAACCGGACCAACCTTTGCAGTGATGTGTGCGTTAAAGCTAGTATTACTAGTCGCATCCAAAATATCGCAACCAGGGATTGAAGCCTTTAGTGTTTCTGTATCATTCAAAGCTTCCCAAACTTTTTCTTTGCTAGCTGAGATACGGCGCTCTACATTCATTTCCATAACAGTTAATACCCAAATTACTTGGTTTCTAACTTATGCTTTGTTAGAAGTTATTTATACATTGAAGTTTTTACACCTCAGCGATCGTTTAAAGAATATCCTAATGTTGCATTGCTAGCTAACTCTAGTTGTTGTCCGATTTTATTCTAACACAGGGACTACTCATAAAAATTAATCAAGGGAGCTACTTTAGAATTTGCTTTGGCCAATTTGTCGAAGTAAATTAGAATGAGTAGAAAGCATGGTGTTTACTCAAAGGATTAGATATGCAGAAGTTTGGAATTGGACAACCAGCAATTCGTTATGAAGACAAAAGATTAACAACTGGCTCAGGCAACTACGTTGACGATGTAGAATTGACGAACCAAAGCATAGCGATTTTTGTTCGGTCTCCTCATGCCCATGCCAAAATTTTGAACATCGAGACCGATGTCGCCCGAGCATTGCCTGGAATTCTTGGCATCTACACTGCTGCTGACTTGAAAGACGCCGGTATAGGCAATGTGCCCTGCATCGCTGCAATTAAAAATCATGATGATTCTGCTATAGTGACTCCCCCCCGCCCAGCGCTGGCTGAGGACCGAGTCCGTCACGTTGGCGATGCTGTTGCCATGGTAGTTGCTGAGACAGTTGCTCAGGCATTAGATGCCGCGGAACAAATCTGGATAGATTACGAAGAACTTCCTTGTGTCATAGATACTGATAAGGCATTGCAAAATGCTACTCAAATCTGGAGCGAGGCGCCAAAAAATCGCTGTTTCGATTGGGCTACTGGTGATGCTGCTGAGGCTGAAACAGCAATCCAAAACGCAACTCACCAAATAAACCTCAAGCTTATAAATAATCGTGTGGTACCAAACTCAATGGAAACCCGCGGCGCCATAGCTTCTATTGAGGAAGGTACCGGCCGCCTAGTTCTTAGAGTTTCTTGCCAAGGCGTTCATATCATTCGGCGGATCCTAGCCAACATGATCTTTAATGTAGCCGAAAAAGAGATCCATGTGATGTGTGATGATGTTGGTGGTGGTTTCGGCATGAAAGTATTCTTATTTCCAGAATATGTGGCCACTCTCTTTGCCGCTAGAGAACTTCAACGGCCGGTAAAGTGGATTTCTGAACGCAATGAAGCTTTTGTCTGTGACTCCCACGGGCGCGATAATGTCACCACTATGAAACTAGGTCTCAATGAAAATGCTGAGATTGTAGGATTACAGGTAAATACCATTGCAAACCTTGGGGGTTATTTATCTAATTTTGCTCCCTTCGTCGCCACAGAAGCCGGTTATTCGATGCTAGTAGGTTGCTACAAAGTTCCAGAAGTCAGCGTCAAGGTCCAGGGTGTGTTCACTAATACTGCACCAGTTGATGCCTATCGAGGAGCAGGGAGGCCAGAGGCAATATATGCCATAGAAAGATTGTTAGATAAAGCTGCATTAGATATTGGTATTTCGCCAGTAGAGATTCGAAAACGAAATTTTATTACTTCTGAAGATATGCCCTATGAAACGTCATTAGGCTCTGTTTATGACTCTGGCGATTTTGCAAAAAATTTAGATGATGCGTTAAAAATCGCCGCATGGGATAAGTTCGAATCTCGCCGTACCGCAGCAAAGGCCAGGGGAAAACTGAGAGGTATTGGATTAGCGACTTACATAGAAAAATGTGCTGGCGGAGCGCCAGAGCAAGCGAGGATGGAAGTCTCCGGCGATGGTCATGTCACTCTTTATATAGGCACTCTTTCCAACGGTCAGGGTCACGAAACTGCTTTTCGACAGATTATTTTCGAATCCTTAGGCGTAGCCTTCGAAGATATAACAATTATTCAAGGAGATTCCGATCGAATAGAAACCGGAGGCGGAACCATGGGTTCTCGCTCAGTGCCAGTCGGTGGTTCAGCTATTAAAGCTACCAGTGGCAAACTGATCGAAACTGCAAAGATTAAGGCTGCCGAAATTTTGGAAACTGCAATTGAAGATATTGAATTCCACAATGGAGACTTTCGAATTGTCGGCACGGACAGAGTGCGAAGTTTTCAAAATATTGCCATAGCTGCCGCTCCTAAAGATGGCGGACCAAGCTTTGATGAGAAAGATACTTTTGCTCCAAGCTCAGCAACCTATCCTAACGGAACCCATATATGCGAGTTAGAAATTGACGAAGATACAGGAAGTGTTGAAGTGATGGCCTACACAGTAGTTGATGATTTCGGCAAAGTAATTAATCCATTACTTTTGGAGGGTCAAGTTCATGGAGGCATCGCGCAAGGATTAGGACAGGCCTTATTAGAATTCTGTGCATACGATGAGGAATCCGGTCAAATGTTATCAGCTACGTTTATGGATTACGCCATGCCAAGGGCAAAGGATTTTTCGGACATCCATTTTCAACGTAATGAAGTGCCTTGCACGACAAACCCCCTAGGCATAAAAGGAGCAGGCGAGGCAGGCGCAATTGGTGCGCCTCCTGCCATTATGAATGCGATCGTAAATGCTTTGAAAGATCTTGGAGTGAGGCATGTCGATATGCCAGCTACTCCTACCAAACTATGGCAGATGATGCAGGTCGATCCTATTAACTAACTTTAATTCACGAGCTTTAATTGCAACCGTATTATCGCGGGGCTGATTTCAAAATTGGCTCCAATTCCAAAAAGTTACCTGGCACTAAATCGTCAATTGAATTGTAAATGCTGGGTAGTTCTCCGCCCCAATAATTATTTCGAGCCGTGACTTTATGTTCTAGCATCCGAAAGGAACCTTTCTCATTTTCCATAATTTGATTGTTCCCCTTACTACCTAATTCACCACCACCAAAATCTACAATTGCTTCCAGCTCGCTCCCACCACCGGGATTATTAAATGAAAAGCCATAGCCACTTGTCCCTACGATATCAGTATTCTCTACCAGCAGAGACATTTTTGCGCCACTATTCTCGATTGGTTGGTAATTAACCGAAATTCCTCCCCCACCCTGACGCGGGTCCCCGCCTATAATCTGCGTGTTTCTGATTTCTAAATCCAGCTCCGAATTTGTCCCTGCATTAGAGAACTGAATAGGGTCTGAAGCGGCACTTTTAATAACCGTATCAATTATTCTGAATTTTAACTTACAAGATGTGCACCAATTTGCCTTATCAGCTCGAGGGTCACCAAACATATACGATTCTATTCCAGTATTAGAGACACTTCCAACTCCTTTGGAGTTTTCAAATTTATAATTTTGCACCAACATCTCTTGCTCTGACTGGCCCATAAGATAGGGAATAATGCTGTCAGAGTTTCTATCTCCATGACCAAGGTTATTAGCCTTTGAATCCAATATAATGGTGGTAACTTTACTGGTCTCACGTGTACGAATAAAATAAGCACGGCCGCCTAATTCCGAAAAGCTATTTCTCTGAAAATGGTAATCACCAATGCTCGCACCGGAATGAAAAACACGTATAGCACCAAGATCAAAACCATCAAAGAATTCACTATCTTCAACTCGCACATTCTCAATAGTCCCCGCTATAGCATTTAAACTAATTGAATAAACCAAACCGCGCTCATCAACTATATGATTCTCGGCATTACCTGAAAAACTATTGTGGTGAATAAATGTGCCAGAATAATTCGTATTGGCGCCTGCAATACCATAACCACGCATATCTAAAAAGTGGATACCTGCAACTTCATTTTCACCTGCTAATTGAACAATGATTCCAGCCTGGTAGTCAGTGGTATTAGTAAGCTTTACCCTATCAACCGATTCAGTGATTAATCGTCCCTCTCGATTGACTCCCAATAGCTTCTGTCCGGTGCGAAGAGAAATCCCTCCATCTAAAACCTTGCTACTACCAATTAGGTATAATATGTCACCTTCATCGGAGATATATTCAGCATCCCTCAAAGAATTGAAAGGCGCACCCAATGAACCATTGCCACCATTAGGAGCCAATGCCGAAATGTAGTACTCGCTTACACCGTCTTGAGCAAATACGACAAATGAGAAACTAAGAAAACCTAGAAAAATAGCTATCACGGCAAGTGAGATTTTCATAAATGCCCGGGTACGATCTGCAGATTTATAGATGTAAGTCACCCCCAAAATACCCTTGAATTCCTGATTAGGCTCCACGTCCGAAAGTCGGCAAAGGCGGAAGCGATTGTGCGTTTGAAGAAGTTGCCCTGATCGAGACCAGTTTGTTGTTCATCCATCATTCATCTCTCAATAATCTATAATCTGTGTTACTAATGCACCTCGCCTAGGTTTGGAACTTCTGGCCGACGGCAATCAACATAGTTACGACTTAATGCATCCAGGGCCTCTCCGCAGTATGTTGGGGGCGTAAGTCGACTGCGCCAATACTTCTGTTGGCACAAAGAGCAGTGCTAGCAACGAGAAGAATATTTTAGTTATTAAATAACGTTTTTTGCATAAGAAGTTCATTATGTCCGCCTTCTAATTTATTAATTCACTATAACAATACGACATAAGGTACTAACAGATTAATTTCCTGTTTTATCCTGTTATTTTTATGAGATTTTTTTTCGTGATTTCTATAGTCTATTAGTTCTTTTGCCAGATTCGGAAACAATAATGATCTCAATAAATATAATAAAAGCTAAAGCCCTCCTAATACTTGTCACGTGCGTAAGCATGAATGCCTGGCCACAAGCTTCATCTGAACTCGACTTCCAACCAATTACGCAAGAAATGCTGAATAACCCCGACCCTCAAGATTGGCTGATGTGGCGTGGCAACTACGAAAACTGGGGATATAGCCCACTAACTCAAATCAATCGAGATAATGTAGGCGAACTGCAGCTGGCTTGGTCTTGGGCCTTTGCTCCCGCGGCGCCTGGCTCTAATGGTATGCAGGTCGAGCCAACGGTTTATGACGGCATTATGTATGTGCGTCATTCCGATGAAAAATATTCAGCACATGATGCCTCCAGTGGTGATTTAATCTGGCAGTACGCACGCCCCCTGCATCCCGATATTTTGGCAGGTGATACGCGACTTACTATTCATCGAGGTCGCGGCGTATTTATCTACGAAGACAAATTAATTTCGCATGCTACAGATGGCATGTTGTTCGCATTGGACCCTCGTACTGGTCGACTACTTTGGGAAGCTGCAATGACCGACCACACAAAGGGCCAACAGCCCAGCGGCGCACCAGTAGTGTTCGGTGGTTCAATTGCTGTTCCTTATAATTGCACCGCATGGACATCCGCTGAGCCCTGCCACATGTCGGCCTATGATGCAGACAATGGAGATTTACTGTGGCGATGGTTCACCAGTCCCACTACTGAAGATCCCATGCATCAAACTTGGGGAGATGAACCCCAAATCTACCCCCTCGAACAACGCCGAAACATGTCCCCATGGAACACTCCTGCAGTCGATAGTGAAAGAGGCCTATTTATCTTCGGTATTGGTTCTAGTGCGCCCCAACAGCCTGACCTTGCAGGCACCGATGGCGAGTGGCCAGACCGTTTATATCAAGGGTCTACAGTAGCTCTGGATTACCGAACTGGCGAGCTGGTCTGGTGGGCTCAACATCATTCGGACATGTGGAATGATGACTCCATCTATGATCGAATTTTAGTCGACGTTCCTCTAAATCCTGACCCACCTAATGCCCTTGGTATTCGGCCTAATATTGACCCAACTGAAAATCGCGAATTGGTCATTGGTTCGTTTTCAAAAGACGCGATCTTCTACGCCTATGATCGAACTGATGGTACTTTCCTTTATGCGCGACCCACCGCTTATCAGAACGTAATCTCTGGATATGATGGGACAACTGGCGCCTATATTACCAACCCCGACGCCATTATGATTGCAGATGAAAGTCATGAGAGAACTATTTGTCGAGAAAATCGTCAAATTCCTCAAGGAGCATACAGCCCATTAACTAACGCCTATTATTTACCAGCATTTAACGGTCCGTGTTCTGTTATGCGGGTAAACTCATTAACGCCCTCAATCAATACCGGCTACAACACCTCATACATAGCGACTGTGCCTAGTCCAGCTAACCAACTTGGCCAACCAGAAGCGATTGATGTGACGACCGGAAAAACTCTTTGGCGCCTCGAAAGAGAAGCACCACTATATGGTATGTTAACTACTGGTGGCGGATTGCTCTTTGCTGCTGACACCAATCGTCGCTTCTATGCTATCGATCAATGGACTGGAAAGACTTTATGGCAAACTATTCTCAATGGCGCCAGTGATATGGCTCCGATCTCATTCGCAGCAGATGGACGGCAATACATAGCAGTTCTGTCCCCCAGCGGTACCCAAGCTGCCGCGCAACATGCGGGTCAATTGGGCATAGGAGCGAATACTGGGGTTGGGAATGTTGGTCATACCTTATTCGTTTTTGCTCTACCAGAATAATTAATTGCTAGCGCGTAGTTTTTGATTTCTATCTTCTTATCACTTATCGGTTAGAATGGGCGCCCAAAATTCTCAGTCGCTCTAATTTTCTATGCCTCTTGTTCGTTTGGATAAAGTTTCTCTAAATTTCGGCACCCACATCATCCTCGATGAAGTAGATTTCATACTGAAAAAAGGATCTCGATTCGGTCTTTTAGGACGTAATGGGGCTGGCAAAACTACTCTGATGAAAATCATAGCAGGCTCGATAGCGCCGGATGGTGGCGAACGTTGGCTGCGTTCAGGAGTTGAAGTCACTTGGTTGGAACAATCACTTCCTGAGGCTGATGGGCAAACAGTCTATGACATGGTTGCTGACGGTTTAGCCGAGATTGGCTCCCTATTAAAGCAATATCATCACCTTACCCTCGACTATGAACATGCTGACATAGCAGAACTCGAAAGAGTACAGGACCAATTGGAGGCTAAGCAGGGCTGGAGTCTCGGTCAGCGAGTTGACTCAGTTATCACTCAGTTAGATTTACCTGCTGATAAACTCATGTCTGAACTCTCCGGTGGCTGGCGCAAACGTGTTGCCCTCGCCCGCGCCTTGGTTCGAGACCCTGAATGCCTGCTCTTAGATGAACCTACCAATCACTTAGATATCCCTACTATCGAATGGTTGGAAAAACAGCTAAAAGATTATCAAGGCGCATTACTCTTGGTAACTCACGACCGGACATTTTTACAAAATGTGGTAAATGGTATTGCTGAAATCGATCGTGGTCATATCTATCAATTTGAGGGCAGCTTTGAACATTTTTTACGCTTTAGGGAACAAGAATTAGCTGCAGAAGAAACCGCGAACAGGCTTTTCGATAAGAAACTTGCGGAAGAAGAAGTCTGGATCCGACAAGGCATTAAAGCTCGACGTACACGCAACGAAGGTCGAGTTCGAGCATTGGAATCGATGCGTAAAGAACGAGGGGACAGACGAAATCTGCAAGGAAAAGCGAAGATAAAAGTCAATACATCTGAAAATTCCGGCAAGATTGTGGCGGAACTCGATCACGTAAGTCATGCCTTCCAAGATAATATTGTTATTAAAGATTTCTCTACCACAATCATTCGTGGTGATCGTATAGGTATTGTTGGAGCAAATGGCGCGGGGAAATCTACTTTACTTAAAATTCTATTAAATGAGTTAGCACCTGACACAGGCAAAGTTAAGTTGGGTACAAAAATGGAAGTAGCATACTTCGATCAGCTCCGTGAGCACCTGGACATGGAAAAAAACCTGATCGACAACGTCAGTGATGGACAAGATTTTATCGAAATAAATGGTAAACAAAAACACGTTATCAGCTATCTAAGCGAATTTCTGTTCACTCCAGACCGAGTGAGAACTCCCGCCAAGGCCTTATCCGGTGGTGAGCAAAACCGAGCCATACTGGCCAAAGTATTTAGCAAACCGGCAAATGTTCTGGTTTTAGATGAGCCGACTAACGATCTCGATATTGAAACCCTCGAGTTATTGGAAGATATTCTGCTCAAATTTACAGGTACTGTCCTGTTGGTAAGTCATGATAGGCGCTTCATGGACAACGTGGTGACATCGCTCATGGTATTTGAAGGAAGCGGGAAGATTAATGAATATGTCGGTGGCTACAGTGATTGGTCGCGAAAAGGAGGTAAGCTGCTAGCCATAGCTGAATCCGAGGAGAATAATTCAGTCGCCATTGAGAAAAAAACTGCTTTAGCTCAACCAAGAGCAGCAAAGAAACCAAGAAAGCTTTCCTATATGGAACAAAAAGAGTTAGACAAACAACCGAAACTCATCGAAAAGCTGGAAGCAGAGCAGTCGCGACTGGAAGAACTCATAGCACTGCCAGATTTTTACGTAGACCCTAAAATAAATGTCGAAGATGTCCTGCAACAAATAGCAATCAACCAGAGCGAGCTGAGGAATTCTTATCAACGCTGGGAGCAGCTGGAAGAATTAAAAAAAGGCTAAAAATTACGGTTCCGATCCAAGGTGACTTACGAGTAAGGTCAAACTAACAGCAAACTGTAACATGCCAATTTGACCGCAAAACATATAAAGGTTCATTCAACCAATACGACATCAAGATTAAAATGCTTTAGCGGTTTAGATTCCCTGATTTCTTTAATAACAAGCCTATTTAATACAATACTAGGTATCAGTTCGCACCTTTTGCCTTAGTTCGAAGCTCATTCAAGTATTTAATCAGAGTTAGCGTTTCTTCAGGATCCATCCTACCGACAGGCGAATTACTATACGTCGAAAACAACACCTTGCCACTTCTTGACAGAACAAACTCACTAGGCTGTATATGGTCCCGACGTGTTTCCCACCAGGCGCCGATACGATCACCGTCTTCTCGAGTCATACCGAAAGCTACAGGAAATTGAAGATTCGCGGCGATTTCTGCTGTTTTTCCTTCATCGTCTACAGTTCCAGCGATAATTGAAACCCCTAGTTCCTGAAACGCAGCACGGCGCTCTTCATAGCCAGCCAAAAGCCGGCGACAATAGGGTCACCAGTGTCCTCGATAGAAAAGCACCACCGTCATCGGGGATTCAAGATCATCAGGGAGGCTTAGATTCTCGCCGCCGACAACTTTTAGTGCCAAAGACGGGAAAAGATCCCCAGAATTTAATTTCTCGGCCATTTTTCTCTCCTTTGAATGGTCAGGTCGACTAGACTCCATAATAGATAACATTGCAAATAATACAATTTCTCACTTTTTTCGTAAATAAGTTCAAATATCCCACATCATGCGTTACTGGCCTTGATAAACCACTATATATCCGGAAAGCCGATAATTTCAATGCTTGCACACCAAATCCCATACCTAATAAACGATAATCATGCCTCAATAAATGCCTAAAAAGGACGATAAAGGACCGGCTTCTAGAGCTCTAAAAATAAGTGTTTTCGCAAGCTAAATGCAAATGATTATCATTATAGAGCGATCGTTCAGATTTTTGCTGTTTTAGGTGGATTTTTGCGTATTTAGGTGGACTTTTGGTTAGTTGGAATCTATCCTCCCGACCAAGATATAACCCTTCTCATTTCAATGCCTTTTGGCAGGATGTTAAGGGTTTATAATTTTGAAAAAATAG
>Ga0302135_10001083_pt1 | contig 16284 bp, 13 predicted proteins | sample CBN3_surface_MG_FD_203119 | JGI IMG/M metagenome (GOLD analysis project Ga0302135, IMG submission 203119) | Marine microbial communities from Western Arctic Ocean, Canada - CBN3_32.1 | ecosystem: Environmental > Aquatic > Marine > Oceanic | place: Canada: Western Arctic Ocean | collected...
GCCGTCGCGCTCCGATGGGTGACTACGACCAAGTCTGCCCGGCGCAGTGCTGCGGGGGACTCACGATAGGGTCCCCTGGGCAGAAGACGTCCGGGAAAGGGCTGCTCCGCAGATATCACCACCAGGTCCAGATCGCGAGCTAGCCGGCGGTGCTGAAAGCCGTCGTCGAGCACCACCACATCCGCCCCTGATGCCGCACTCGCTTGGGCAGCCCGGACGCGGTCCGCATGGGAGTGCACCGATGCCGTAGGATTCCAGCAACGGTGCAGGAGCATCTCGTCTCGGCCGTACCCGCTCACAGCTACCGCAGGTCGTCTGCCCGCCTCCCCGAGAACTCGCACCACCCAGCGGACCAGCGGGGTCTTACCGGTCCCTCCCACGGTCAGGTTCCCGACGCAGATCACCGGGACCGTAGCTTGGTGGACGGACAGCAGCCCCCGATCGTACGCCGCACTACGAAGGGAAACAGCCCCGCGAAACGCCAGCTCTGCGGGAATGGACAGGACGGACAGGAGTTGGCCGGACATTCCCGCCTCTCCTGCCCACCAACCACGCGCGTAGCGCTGGATCGCCGACTTCATCGTTCCACAGTGTCGGGCGACGGAAGGGCCAAGCGGTCGGCCAGCGCGTTGAGCTCCGCTCCCAACTCCCGGGAAAGAAGGTCACGCTCCTCACGGCCTACATCCCGGTCAACCCAACGGGGCTCCCCGTGCGCGACTCGTACATCCGCGAACGGGCGTGGCACCATGAAACCATCCCAGGAGTTGAAACGCCACGCCGCACTCGCCCCGGCTGCCAACGGTATGATCGGCAGACCGGTAAGCTGGGCAACGAGGAGCGCTCCTTGCTTGAAGGACCGAGCAGGGCCACGAGGGCCGTCGGGGGTGAGGGCCAAGTCGTGCCCATCACGGGCTGCGCGGATCAAGCCTTTGAGGCCTTGGATCCCCCCTCGGGTGCTCGACCCCCGCACCGTTCCAAATCCCATGCCTTCGATCACGCGCGCAATGTACTCCCCATCGCTGTGCTCGCTCACCAGCCCCACCGTACCCCGACCCCGCATCTGGTGCACCAACGGAAGTAGTTGTTCATGCCAGAAGACCAAGATCACTGCCTTACCATCGCGCCGGAAGCGCAGCCGGTTCGCCTCGCTTTCCACCCGCAAGCGCCAGGTTGCTGAGAGTGCTCCCAACAGGCCCCGACCGAGGATCCCTGCCACGCGAAAGCGCGCCTCTCTCATGCGCTTCTATCCGTCAGTAGATCGGCAGCGAGCTCTGCCACCCTATCCGAGGCACCGGGCGTGCCCAGGGCAGACTTCACCCGGCCGAGCCCGGCCACCACGCGGCGGCGCTCGCGAGAATCACCATCCAGGAGCGGTATGAGCTTACCGGCCAGACGCTCGGGAGTCACTTCGTCCTGAAGCAACTCCGGTACTACCCGCTCCCCCGCGACCAAGTTTGCTAGCGCCACGTAAGGCACGCGCACGAGCCGGCGAGCGAGCGCATACGTGATCGGGTGGGTGCGATAGGCGGTTACGAACGGAGTCCCTTCCAGCGCCGCCTCGAGGGTGCTCGTCCCGGACTTTACCAGCGCCGCCGAAGCGTGTCTCAGGAGCGCGCGCGTCTCGCCGGTCACCGGCAGCCCGACCCGGCCCATAGCGTCAATCGGGAGCGAGGCAGCGCGGGCCAGCACCGGTTGGACGTCGGGCCTGGACAGCCTTACCTGCCGCGCCGCGCCCGCGAACGGGGAGAGGTGCCTCTCCACCTCCTGCTGACGGGAACCGGGGAGCAGCGCCAGTAGGGGCCGTGCAGGGTCAATCCCGATGCTCTTCGCGAAAGCCTCTCGGTCGGCGACCGCGTCGTCGCGCTCTAGGAGAGGATGGCCGACAAAACGAACGTTGGCCCCGGCCGCTGCCAGGATCGAGGCCTCGAACGGAAGGATGACGGCGACCATGTCGGTGTCCTCGGCCAATCGACGAGCGCGCCGCGGTTTCCAGGCCCAGACCTGGGGAGCGATGTAATACAGGACGGGGATCCCCCGCCGGTGGGCGTACCGGGCAACCCGGAGGTTGAAGCCTGGGTAGTCCACGGGTATCACGAGGTCCACGTCACCCCCATCGACGAGGTTCCGCACGCGCTTTTCCAGGCCGTGGAAGAAGCGCAGGTGGGAGAGCACCTCCACAAACCCCATCACCGCCAGTTGGTCGAGCCCCGAGAGCAACTCCACACCCGAGGCCTCCATGAGCGGACCGCCGATCCCGATCAGCCGTGCCCCTGGCAGGCGTCGACGGAGCGCCGCCGAAAGTGCGGCCGCGTGTTGGTCCCCCGAGGCCTCACCCGCAAGAAGCAGAATCGTGGGAGCAGAGTTCATGTCACAGTCGACTCTGGAATGGATCGGAGCGGCACCTCGCGTCGCACGGTTCGGCGTCAGCAGCCCGACGCGAACACGCTAGCCAGCTGGCTCCGCGCTGGCACCCGTCAGCGACGGAGACCCGTAAACCGTGGACTGGATGCGTTCCTGGATCGCGAGCGTGACCGCCAAGGCAGCCCTGCCACCATCCCCGGAGACTACCGGCGGCGAAAGCCCCAGTGCCGCATCCCGAAAGCTCTCGAGCTCGCGCCGAAGCGGATCGCTTCCATCACCCTGAATGGGGATCCGTTCGACGATGGCAGACAGATCGAACGCATCTGCTGCCCAGGAGGCCCCACTAGCGCCCCCTAGCGCAGGGAGTTCGCCCTTCAGGCGTAGGAACTCACCGGTACCATCCGCCAGGTTGAGACTCAAGTAGCCCGATCTCTGGAAGATCCGGACCTTCCTCATGCGCTCGAACGAGATGCGACTCGCGGTGAGGTTGGCTACCGCTCCGGACTCGAACACCAACCGCGCATTCGCGATGTCGACGCTGCTCGTCAGGACCGGCACTCCAACCGCGTCGATATCCCGGACAGGCGTGTCCACTAGGCTCCCGACCAGATCTACGTCGTGAATCATGAGGTCGAGCACCACCGCAACATCGGTACTGCGCCGAGAAAAGGGGGCCAGGCGGTGCGATTCCACGAACAACATCTCGTCCAGAAAGGGCTCGGCCGCGACCACCGCCGGGTTGAAGCGCTCGACGTGGCCGACCTGGATGACCGCCCCACTCCTGCGAGCCTGTGCCAAGATGCGATCAGCAGCGTCCAAGGTGGGTGCGATCGGCTTCTCGACGAGCACCGCGAGGCCGCTCTCCAAGGCGGCCACGGCTACCTCCTCGTGGGCAGTGGTTGGAACCGCCACCACCACCGCGTCGGCCACTCCCAACAGCCCTTCGCGGGTCTGGAGCACGGGGACTCCGAGCTGCCGGCCGACCTCCTGGGAGCGCTCACCGTGGATATCGTACACCCCTGCCATGGTCACCCCGGGCATGTCCGCCAGGATGCGTGCGTGGTGGAACCCTAGGCTTCCCACCCCCACGACTCCCATCCGCAGAACCGGAACGGACGTCGCACCCTCCATCATGCGATCGTGATGCCCCGCTCGCTACTCCGTATAAACGTGAGCAAATGGCGCACCTGGGGGAGCGGCTCCACTTCGGCCTCGGCCCGCGCCAACCCCTGGGTGACGTTCAATCCGGACAGAAACAGTATGCGGTACGCCGACTTGAGCGCCATCCGCACATCCTCAGAAAGCCCCCTTCGATCGAGCCCTACTGAGTTGAGGCCATAGAGCTTGGGTGGACTACCAGCCACGCACACGTAAGGAGGCACGTCCTGGGAGATCCGTGACGCACCACCAACGAACGCGTGAGCACCAATGCGAACGAACTGGTGGATCGGCGAAAGTCCGCCCACGATCACCCAGTCCTCAATGACCACGTGGCCAGCCATGTTCACGGCGTTGGAAAGGATCACGTGATTGCCGATTTCACAGTCGTGAGCGACGTGCGTGTATGCCATCAGGAGGCAGTCGCTCCCGACGACCGTACGCCCTGACGCGACAGCACCTCGGTTCAAGGTCGCGTACTCGCGGATAACCGTGCGGTCACCGACCACGAGGGTGGTCTCTCCTCCCTTGTATTTGAGGTCCTGCGGGTCGCTTCCGAGTACCGCCCCGTGTGAGATCTGACAACCATCTCCCACCATCGTGTTTCGCTCAATCAGGACGTGTGCGCCGATCGTAGTGCCCGTGCCGATCGTCACTCCCGGGCCGATGATCGAGAACGGTCCAACCACAACCCCGGCGGACAGTTCCGCGCCTGCGTCTACTAGGGAAGTGGGATGAACACCGACCGCAGTCCCTTCTTGGACGCCAACCCTTACTTCGCTCCTGCGTCCACTATCTGTGCCATCATCTCGGCCTCTACCACGACGTTGCCGTCCACCGTTCCCTTCCCCCGCAAACGGCACGTCCGACGCCTGATCTGGAGCACTTCGACCTCCAACACCAGCTGGTCTCCCGGAGTCACGGGACGACGCCACTTTACGTTGTCGAGGGTCATGAAATAGACCAGCTTGCCTTTCGTCTCCTTCCCTTCCATAAGCAGCAGCCCACCCACCTGCGCCATCGCCTCGATCTGGAGCACACCAGGCATGACTGGATGGTTAGGGTAGTGGCCCTGGAAGAACGGTTCGTTGATGGAGACGTTCTTGATCCCCACGATGCGCACACCAGCCTCGAACTCGATGATCCTGTCCACCAGCAGCATCGGGTACCGATGGGGCAGGTGCCGCAAGATTTTAGTCGCGTCCATGATGGGCTGCGCGGGGATACGAGAGGCGCTCTCGGCGATGGCGCGCGCTAGTGCGACGTTCCCCTGGTGGCTCGGGCGTTCCGCTATGACGTGACCTCGTATCCGAGCGCCCAGGAGCGCCAAGTCCCCTACGACGTCACCAGCCTTATGGCGCAGGAACTCGTCGGGAAAGCGAAGACCTTCATTGAGGACTCCGTCCTCATCTAGTACCACCGTGTTGTCGAGCGACGCACCCTGTGCGAGGCCCCGCGCAAGTAGCGCTTCAGAGTCGGCGCGGAAGCCGAATGTCCGGGCCGGCGCAAGATCACGCTCGAAGGTCTCGGGTGTGATCTCGAAGGAACCGTACTGACGTCCGATCGCTGGGTGTGCGAATTGGATCGTGGCCGACAGGCGAAAGGTATCCGCGGGAGCTGCCACGTAGGACGCACCACTCTTGCAGTTGACGGTAACCGGCCGCTTCACCTCTATCACCCGGGCTGGCGCGTCCTGCTCGACCAGGCCCACGCTCGCGACGGCACGTACGTAGTCCTGGAAACTGCCGTCCCGGATAGGCGGCTCTGGCCCGGAGAGATCCAGCACAACGTTGTCGACACCCCCACCAGCCAGCGCAGCCAACACGTGCTCCACAGTGAGCACTGTGGCGCTCCCCACGCCGAGGCTAGTGCCCAGATCGGTCCCCACCACGTGCTCGAGGGTAGCCGGAATTTCGGGAGCACCGGCCAAATCGGTCCGCTTGAAGCGGATACCGGTGTCCGGCTCGGCCGGGCGGAGGGTCATGACAGCCGCTCGACCGGAATGGACCCCCGGGCCCTCCAGCGTGACCGCCCCGGCGAGAGTGCACTGCCTCGACTCTGTCATCGAAGGCCTAATGGGATCGTGGTGACGGACGTGGGACCACCCAGCCGTAGCGGCGGGTCTAAAGGGGCCACCCGGGCTGCCTAGGGTAATGTAACCATGCTCGCTCCGCTCGACTAACCCGGGCCGCCTTCTTCCTCACCCGGCGGTATTGCACCAACTGACGCCCCACTCCCACCCTCCAGCGCTCGGAGGCGCCGGAACATCTCCGGGAGCCTCGGGAACAGGGTGAATGCACGCATCATCGGGCGATGCTCCGATGCCGGGATACCGACTACCGTACTTCCGGCCGGCACGTCCTGGAATACTGCGGACTTCGCTCCCACGCGCGCGCCATCGCCAATGGAAAGGTGGCCGCTCACCCCGGACTGACCCCCAAACGACACCCCTGCCCCCACGTTGGTCGACCCCGCTATCCCGACCAACGCGGTCAACACGCAGTGCGGTCCGATGCAAACATTATGAGCGACATGCACGAGGTTGTCGAGCTTGCTCCCGCGACCGATCACGGTATCGCCAATCGACCCTCGATCCACACAAGCGTTCGCGCCGATCTCCACATCGTCCTCGACGATGCACCCCCCTACCTGGGGCACCTTGAGGTGGCCCTCGCCAGAAGAAGCGTAGCCGAATCCGTCGGCGCCGATCCGAGCACCTGAATGGATGATGGTCCGCTCGCCCACCAGAACCCCTGGGTAGAGGGTCACCTGGGGATGGAGAACGCTGTCGGCACCGATCCGGCACCCGCGACCGACCACTGCGTGGGCGCCGACTCGTACGCGGTCCCCTACTTTGGTGCCTTCCCCTAGGACGGCGTAAGGCCCCACCTCGACCCCGTCTCCCAGCTCTACACCGCACCCCAAGACAGCGGTCAGGTGCACACCAGCGCACGCCGGCAACTCAGGATGGAGGTGTTCCAGGATGGGAATCAGTGCAGCGTGAGGATCTCCCACCACCACGCGGGGACGGGTGTCGTCCAGTCCCTTCTCCAACCCAGCGGCCACCAGCAGGGCTCCAGCCTGACTTGCTGGGACGTCGGCTCGATAGCGCACCGCCATCACCAACGCGATCTGGTCACCCTGAGCAGTTGCCAGGGGGGATACGCCCTTGATCTCGAGCTTCGCGTCTCCGATCAGGTGACCACCCACCAGGGACGCAAGTTCGCCGAGAGTGAGCGTACGCAACGAAGGTGCACCGGACGCTCCGGCCATCGTTCGCCCTCGGGGCAGAGCGACCGGCTAGTTCCTACCCGCAGTCGGATCTGCCACGGCGTCGACCTGCAAGCGCGCGAGCACCTCCTGGGTCAGGTCGAGCAGAGGATCGGCAGCCACCACAGCGCCGGAGGATACGTCTACGATCAGGGCGTAGCTTCCCTCCGCTCTGATCTCTTCGATCGCCGCGTTGACCCGATCCATGACCGGCTGCACCAACTCCTGCTGGCGAAGGCCGGCACGCTCATCGATAGCGGAGACCCGTTCCTGGTACACCTGCTGCTTGGAGCGAATATCCGTCTCGCGGGTTTGCCGCGCAGCGGGCGATAGAAGGGTCTGCTGCTGCTCGTACTGCTGGACGAGCTTCTCCAGATCAGCGGCCAACTGTTCGACCTCGGTCCGGTAGGTCACCATATCCGCGTCGAACTGGTCCTTGGCCTCTTGCGCACCGGGAGCCGCCGCCAAGATGTCCTGAGAGTTGATATACCCGAGCTTGAGGCCCTGGGCCGCTGCCTCTCCGGGCAGGAACAGAACGAGGGTCGCAACGAAGAGAATGCGCTTCATTTTGATGCTCCAGTCAGCGGGTCTCGGCCGCTCCGGCCGCCCGAATTATCGTCCAGTCCGAATCAGACTTTTCTGACTCGGGATGGCAGAAGTCCTCCTCTGCCTGTGGGGATCACAAATCCCCACCCCCTATCACCCTCCCGGCTACTACCCGCCGCCGGGTCCCATCTTGAAGTGGAACTGCCAACCTGGTACGGCCTTGTCGAAACCGTATCCATAGTCCAGCCCGATGGGTCCGAACGGAGTTACCAGTTGTACTCCGACGCCAGCGCCACGGAACAGTCGGGTGGGATCTATGTCTTGGGGCCTGTTCCAAACATTCCCCGCGTCGAAGAAGGCAGAGATCGAAGCCATGGCGGAAAGCCTCAGTGCGTACTCTGCCGAGACGGCCAGGAAGGCATCGGCGAGCCGGTCCAAGTCCCGGATCCCTGCTGCATCCCGCTCGAAGTAGCCCAGCGGAGTGATCGCCGTCTCGTCGTATCCGCGTAACTGCTGCCCGAACTGTACACCACCCATCCAGAAGCGGTCGAAGGGAAAGGCGCTGTTGTCACCGAAGATGGCGCCCCCGCGTATGGACAGTCCCATGGCCATCTGCGACCCGCCCCCCCCTCCCAGGCCACCTCCCCCAAATCCACCTACCGGAACCCACCAGTTCCCATCGAAGGTATGCTTGTGAAAATTTCCGTCTCCCCCCAGCAACCCACCGTTCAGTTCCGCGTTCCAACTCATGCGGGAACCGGAAGTCGGAAACACCGGGTGGTTTACTGTGCTGCGCACGATACCAAAGAGAATTGTGCTCTGCGTGCCCGGGGGAAGCCCGAATAGAGACGTGTCGTCGTCACTGCTGAACTGTTCGTACTTCGTACGTGCGATGGAGTAACCCCCGAATATGCGGGTACGGGTGGCACCGGGCACCGGAAAGCCCAGATTGACTGAGGCTCCCGCCCGCTTCCGGCGGCCCGACGAGAACTGGAAGAAACGGTCGCGAGCGTTGAACAGGTTGAAAGATCCGCTCACCGTACTCATGAACAACGCCGGGTCCGATAACCCTAGCTCGAAATTGCTAATAAAGCGCCCGAAATCCCAGCGCAGGCTCCCTGCCTTGGCTTGCCCGAACAGGTTTGGCTGCTCATATCCGACGAAGCCCGACAGACCCACCCCACCCCCCAGTGAGGTCCCAAAATTGACCGATCCCGTCTGTTTCTCTTCCACACTAAATGTTATGTCCACGTCGCCTGTCTCAGGATCTGGCTCGATGTCCGGAGGTGGCAACGGCGTTTCGAAGAAACCCAGGGAACCGATGCTTTGGTAGCTTTGGATGACAAGCTGCTGGCTGTACCGATCACCCGGCAGCAAGAGCAGGGAATTACGCACCACCCAGTCATACGTGTAGTCGTTACCCGTTACCGTCACCCGGCGTACATAGGCCGGGAGACCCTCCTCTATTTTCCAGCTCACGTCGACGGTCGCAGGCTGGCCAGCAACGACCGGGTTCTTGACCACCACAGGCGACACTCGGACGTACAGGAAGCCCTGGTTCGAGTAGAGTTCGCGGACGTCCTCAGCAGCCTGGTCGAACGCGACCGCGTCGAACAAGGAACCCACCGCATCTTCTTCAGAGTCTCTACCGAGGAGTCCGGCGAGAAGCCCCCGTTCCTCCGGCCCGAAGTACCGGGCCAAGATGGAGTCCCCGAATTCCTCGTTGCCTTCAATGGTGAAATTGGCGAGACGGTACTGGGGCCCCTCTTCCACCGTCATCACGAGTCGCGCCTTACCGGTCGCCGGGTCCACCAACAGGGTGTCGTGAACCACGCGGAAATCGAGGAAGCCACGTGCGCGGTAGACATCAGGAATAGCGGCGGCGAGGTCAGCCTCCAGGTTGGCCTGATCGTACGACCCTTCCTTGAACCACAAGAACCCTTCCGGGCGCGTGGTCATCGCTCCCAGGATATCGTCACTCGATACACGCTCGTTCCCCTGCACAACCACGTCGGTGACGGTCACTCGATTGCCCTCATCCACGTCGATGACCACGTCCACGACGTTGACTACTCCTTCTACCGGCTCTATCCGCTCTTCGATGCGAGCGAATGGAATACCTTTTTGGGCAAGCTCAGACCGTATGAGCACTCCCGCACCACGCACTTCCTGGGGTGCGTACGGCTCACCGCCATTGAGGTTGACACTGTCGCGGATACTGCTCGCGTCCGCGTGCTCCAGGCCAGTGATCACAACCCTGCGGACCTGGGGACGCTCCTCTACCTCTAACTCCAGGACGGCCCTGTCCCCCTGCGTGTCTCGAGCCCGCACCTGGACATCCGCAAATTCGCCAGACGCCATCAGGACCTTGGCTCCCAGCTGGATCTCGCGAAATGACACAGTGTCGCCCGGCAGCACTGCGAACATCGCCAACACGGAACTTAGGGGGACGCGGAGGTTGCCGTAGACCGTGATGGAATCAACAGCGACCCTGCCCGGCGTCGAGCCCTGCACTCCGCCGGGCAAGATCTGCTGCCCCGCGCCCTGAGCAGGCGAGAGCGCTATGCAGGCGGTCGCACCCAAGACAGCTACCCGTCCCGCGACACACGTTAGGCTACGAATCTGAATCACGTCTTCGTGTGTGAGACAGCTCTAAGCGACAAGCCATCCCCTCCCTCCACCAACCCGGCTTCGATCTCGTCGCCAGCGCTAAACTCAGCGACCAGAATCTGGTCGGAGAGTGGGTCCTCGAGGTAGCGTTGGATTGCCCGCTTGAGGGGCCGAGCACCGAATTTATCATCGTACCCCTTGCCCACCAAGAAGTCTATCGCCTCAGCAGTAAGCGTGAGCGTCAAATGCTCTTCGGCGAGACGACCTTTCACTTCCTTCAAGACGATGTGGACGATCTCGCCAATCTCATCTCGGGTGAGCGAGTGGAAAACAATCGTGTCATCCACTCGGTTCAGGAACTCGGGATTGAAGGCTCGATCTATCTCCTCCTTTACCTTGTCCCTCATCACCTCGTAGCTGCTCTTGGCATCGGCTTTGTGGAAACCCAGCCCGCCACCCTTGGATATGTCCCGAGCACCCAAGTTCGAGGTCATGATGAGGACCGTGTTCTTGAAGTCGATCACCCGCCCGTAGTTATCTGTCAGGTGCCCTTCGTCGAGAACTTGTAGGAGGATGTTGAACACGTCTGGATGAGCCTTTTCGATCTCGTCCAGCAGCACCACCGAGTAGGGGCGGCGGCGCACCGCCTTGGTCAGAGCACCGGAGTCTTCGTAGCCCACATATCCTGGCGGGGCTCCGATCAGGCGCGAGACCGAGAACTTCTCCATGTACTCGCTCATGTCGACCCTGATCAACGCCTCGCGGTCGGCGAATAGGAATCCCGCCAGCGCACGCGCCAGCTCAGTCTTGCCGACCCCTGTGGGACCCGAAAAAATAAAGCTCCCGATCGGCCGCTTCGGGTCCTTGAGGCCGGCCCTGCTCCTACGGATCGCACGGCTAACAGCCGCGATCGCGTCGTCCTGACCCACGACGCGCTGGTGGAGCTCCGCCTCCATGTTGATGAGGCGCTCCGTCTCAGCCTGCCGGATGCGCGTCACGGGAATACCGGTCCAACGACCCACAATGAACGCGACGTCTTCCGGCGAAATTTCAGGGCGGTGGCGCTTACGCTCCTCTTCCCAAGCTTCCTTTCGCTCTTTTATCTGTTGAAGCAGGTCGCGTTCCTGATCCCGCAGTTCAGCCGCCCGCTCGAAGTCCTGGTCCCGGATAGCCTCTTCTTTGCGCTCGTTGATGGCGGCGAGATTTTCCTTCAGTTTCTCCACCTCGGGGGGCGGGACATGACTGGCGATGCGGGCACGCGCTCCGGCTTCGTCGATCACATCGATCGCCTTGTCCGGTAGAAAACGGTCCGTTATGTAGCGATCAGACAGTTTGGCGGCCTGCTCCAGCGAGCCATCCGGAATGGTCACCCGGTGGTGGTCCTCATAGTGCGTACGCAGCCCCTTCAGGATCGCGACGGTCTCTTCCGGCGAAGGAGGATCAACGATCACCGGTTGGAACCGCCGTTCGAGGGCCCCGTCCTTCTCGACGTACTTACGGTACTCGCTCAGGGTGGACGCCCCTATGCACTGAAGCTCGCCGCGGGCAAGCGCCGGCTTGAGCATGTTGGAAGCGTCGATCGCCCCCTCGGCAGCGCCCGCACCCACGAGCGTGTGAAGCTCATCGATGAACAGGATCACGTTCCTGTTCTGTTGGATCTCATTCATCACGGCCTTGAGCCGCTCCTCGAACTGACCGCGATATTTCGTACCGGCGATCACCGCGGCCATGTCGAGGGCCAGAACGCGATGACCATTGAGCACATCGGTAACCTCGTCCTTGGCAATAAGTTGGGCCAAACCCTCGACGATAGCGGTCTTCCCAACCCCGGGTTCACCGATCAGTACCGGGTTGTTTTTCTTTCGGCGGCAAAGGATCTCAACTACCCGTTCGATCTCGGACGTGCGGCCGACTGTGGGATCGAGTTTGGCCTTGTGAGCGAGCTCTGTCAGATCGCGACAAAAGTGGTCGAGCGCCGGGGTCTTGGACTTCTTCTCACCTTTCCCGCCCAACTGCTGGGTCTGGCCACCACCTATACCTGCCGGCTCGGACTGATTCACGTCCGAACCCAGGACCTTGAGCGTTTCGACGCACGCTTCATCCCGTGTGACACCTAGGGAGTTGAGCACCTGCGCAGCGACACCCTTCTCTTCCCTGAGCAGCCCGAGTAACAGGTGCTCGGTGCCCACGTACGAGTGGTTGAAGTCACGTGCCTCGGCCATTGCGAACTCGAGGACTTTCTTGGCTCGTGATGTATAGGGAAGCTCACCCAGCGCAATCGTCGCCTTGCCCTTGCGCACCGACTCCTCGACCCCTTCGTGAATTTGATCGAGATCCACGTTCAGGTTGGCGAGGACGGCGGCGGCTACTCCCTCACCTTCGCGGATGAGCCCGAGCAAGATGTGTTCGGTCCCCACGTAATCGTGCTGGAGGCGAATCGCCTCCTCCCTGGCCATCGCAAGGACTTTGCGCACGCGGTCGGTGAAGTTGTAGTTCATGCTCTAGTTCCAAGTGTCCCAGGAGGAGAGGTCATGCGACCTCCCCGGCAGCGCCGCCAGAAAAATTATCCGGCGCGACATCTCCTTCGATCGCCAAAATGCGTCTCACGTAGGCCGCTCGATGCGCGTCACCTTCGTGCGGAGGAAGATCCCGACCCGCGGCCTGCTCAAGGTGAGCCGACTGCGTAAAAAGCATCAATTTATTGAGGGTGTATACACGGACCCCAGGGAGGAGTTTCAAGCTGGTCCCGAGCCGAACCCCGCTCAGGAGATTCATGAGCTCATCAAACGACAAAGAACGGGCATACCTCAGCAATCCGTAGGCTCTGCAGATTTTGTCCTCGGTGACAGCCCTGGCATCCCTCAACAGCACCTGGCGGGCGTGCGACTCAAACTGGATCACCCGGCGAACCATCTTGTCGAGGTGATCGACCAGGTCCTCTTCTCTCTTCCCCAGCGTCGTCTGATTAGACACCTGGAAGAAGTTGCCGACCACCTCAGAGCCTTCCCCATAGAGCCCCCGAAAGGTGAGTCCTACCTGGGTGAGGCCCTGTAGCACCTTACCGATCTCCTTCGTGAGCACGAGCCCCGGCAAGTGCATGAGCACGCTGGCACGAACCCCGGTACCGACGTTGGTAGGACAGCTCGTCAGGAAGCCGAATTCATGATGGAAGGCGTAGGGAAGTTGCTGGCCGAGTTCCTCGTCCAACCCGTCCACCAGATTCCAGGCCTCCTGGAGCCGGAGACCGGCCAACAGGCCCTGAAGTCGGAGGTGGTCCTCTTCGTTTACCATGACGGAGAGGGGCTGGTGTCCTGACAGCACCAGCGCCGTCCCCCGGGCTGGGCCGGACCCGTCGCCAAGAAGCTCCCTTGAAATCAGGCGACGCTCTAGCAGAATGCGCCTCGAACGAGTGTCCAGCGCCTGCAGATTTACGACGGTGTATCCCTCCAGCGAAACGACCTTGGTTTTGGCGTCCCTGACCTGGTCAAGAACGGCCTCACGGTCGTTGACACGCGCGCGCGCACCGAAGGCATGGCCTTGTAGGTTCCGGGCCAGCCGCACCCGGGTGGAGAGAACGATGTCGGCATGGTCGCCGCTGGCATCCAGCCAGCTCAGACCCGAATCGGGGACAGCCGTCAGGTCCTCCATGGGATCCCGCGCCTTCATTTCACTCTTCTCTCCTCAGCGATTGCTCGGCCGCGGTCAACCTGGCTCCATGGTACGAATCAAGTCGCGCATTTCCGCTGCTCGCTCAAAATCCTCGGACTCCACCGCACGTCGTAGACGGCGCCTGAGCCCTTCCAGGCGCTTGGCGCACTCGGACGCAGTGGGGTCTGAGGTGAGGTACACCTTCCCCACATGTTGCGTGCCTCCGTGGATGCGCCGGAGTAGCCCCCGCAAGTGGCTCTCGAAGGTCGCATAGCAGTGGGGACACCCCAGTCTCCCCGTCTCCCGAAAAGCCGCGAACGTGAGCCCACAGTAACCGCACGTTGCTTCCGAGGAAGAGTCCTCCTCGGGGGCCTCGCCCATCTGGGCGAGAAAATCGGTCAACGCGAAATTGGGTTGTCCTTCAGCCGTGTCGAGCCCTTTTGCCGCGGCGCACTGCTCGCACAGATGACTGGTGGTCATCTGGTTGTCGACGATCTGAGTGAGGTGGACGACCGCCTCGCCTTGGCCACAGCTGTCACAGACCATCGTCATCCTCATCCACTGGTGGAGGGCCCCCTACCCGCGATCCTTGGGATGGAGCCGTCCGCCATCGAGACAGAGTATCCGATCCGCCCTATCAGCCAGTTCCACGTTGTGCGTCACCAACACCATCGCCAGTTGGTTTTCGCGACGTAGTTGGAAGAGCAGGTCATGCAACAAACCGCTGGAGTGGTAGTCCAGGTTTCCCGACGGCTCATCCGCAAGCAGGATCAGGGGCTCGTTCACAAGCGCGCGCGCCACGGCCACTCGCTGCTGCTCCCCTCCTGAGAGCTGCCACGGTTTGTGAGCCAGGCGATGTTGCATCCCCGCCGCTAAGAGCAGACACCTGGCCCTTTCTTCCGCCACCTCCATGGGTATACCCCCGATGAGAGCGGGCATGAGAACGTTCTCAAGGGCCGTGAACTCGCGCAGAAGATGGTGGAATTGGAAGACGAAACCGATGTGGCGGTTGCGGACCTCTGCCAGGGTATCATCGTCGAGTCCCGAGACTTCCCGACCGGCCACCATAACCTCTCCGGACGTGGGCCTGTCCAGTGCGCCTAGCAGGTGGAGTAGGGTGGACTTGCCGGCTCCCGAGGCGCCGACCACTGCGACCGCCTCCCCCGGCTCGACGTGCATGTCCACACCTTCGAGCACGGCAAGTTCGCTGCCGTCGCCACCCACGAATGTCTTGTGCAGCCCAACCGCGGTGAGTGGCATAGTCACGGCCGGCACCGCAGCCGGCACGGGAGTCGCGAAGCGAGGAGGGGCGACATCAGACACGCCTACTCGTGCCGAATAGCTTCGACCGGCTGCAACCGGGCAGCCTGAAGAGCCGGGTAGATGGTAGCCGCGAGCGCGACCGCCATACTGACGGATATGATGAGGAGGACGTCCGCAGCCTCGAGGCGTATCGGCAAGTGGTCCACGAAGTAGACATCCGGAGGAATCTTTATGATTTCGTACTTGGCCAGAAGCCCACAGACCAGGACCCCGAAGAATGCGCCCAAGCCGGTACCGATCAGGCCGATCCATACTCCCTGAAGCACGAACACCCGCAAGATCCCGTTGCGCGTCATCCCCATGGCCTTGAGAATGCCGATCTCGCGCGTCCGATCTGACACTACCATGACCAGTGTGCTGACAATGTTGAGCGCCGCCACCAACACGATCAAGAACAGGATCAGCCCCATGACCACCTTCTCAAGCTTGAGGGCACTAAACAGAGCCTTGTTCGTCGTGATCCAGCTCTCGACGAAGTAAGGGAAGCCGAGGCGACGCTGCAGCTCGTCCCCAACGGGACCGGCGCGATCGGCGTCCACGGTGCGCACGCCGATCCCAGACACTACGTCAGGAGCGAGACCCAGGAGATCCTGGGCTGCGGCGAGCGTGGTGTAGAGATTCTTCGTGTCGTAGTCGTACATTCCGGTCGTGAAGGTGCCGGTGACCTCGAACATACGCAGTGTCGGAGTGAGCCCACCGAAGACATCGGGCCGCAGGTGCTCCATCGACACCACGAGCAAAGTATCCCCCGAGAACACCTGGAGGCGGTCGGCCAGGCCGCTCCCCATGAGGATGGGCGCGAGCCCCGAAGGCGGCGTCTCGAGGCTGTGGACGCCCGAGCGGATTTGCTCCTCGATCACCGTGACCGACCCTGGGAGGTCTTCGGTGGAGACGCCGTAGAGGTCGGCGGCCTGTGCGTAATCTTGGCCGTCGCGCCGGATCGTGACCTGGGACAGTACGAAAGGAGATGCCGTCACCACCTCGGGCACAGAAACAACTGTGTCGAGGACCTCCTGCCAACCATTCATGCGTAAGGCGGTTCCCTGCTCAAGCACGAGCACGTGGGGTGTCGACCCCAGGATTTTGTCCCGCAGGTCCTGCTGCATCCCCGTCATCACGGCAATCACCACGATCAGCGCGGTGACCCCAACCATGACTCCGCCTAGGGCGATCCAGGTGATGAGAGAGAGGAGCCGCCCGCGCTTGCGGGAGGCCAAATACCGCCTCGCTATATACCAGTCTAAGTTCACGTCGACCGGGCTCCTGAAATCAGTGCAGAGGGGCGTCTCAGTCCGCTCGTCACCCTGCGGCGTACTCTGGAGTACGCCGCAGGTGCCGTGCTCCCTCTCCTACGAAGTTCGCTACCCT
>Ga0302135_10001091_pt1 | contig 16225 bp, 14 predicted proteins | sample CBN3_surface_MG_FD_203119 | JGI IMG/M metagenome (GOLD analysis project Ga0302135, IMG submission 203119) | Marine microbial communities from Western Arctic Ocean, Canada - CBN3_32.1 | ecosystem: Environmental > Aquatic > Marine > Oceanic | place: Canada: Western Arctic Ocean | collected...
TTGATATACGGCATTGAGATAGACGCTGAGAACAAGGTTGAGGTCACCATGACCCTGACCGCTGCTGGCTGCGGCATGGGCCCCTACATCGCCCAACAGGCTGAGTGGGCCATCGCTGAGATTGAGGGCGTGCAGGACGTCAACGTAGACATTGTCTTTGACCCACCCTGGTCCCCGGACAGCATCACTGAAGACGGCAAGAAGCTCCTCGGTATAGACTAGGTACATCCCATTTTCTGACCACGGACTCTAAGCCGTTCGTCCGGAACAACGGCATAGGTAAACATGCAAGAACATGCCCCGCACACACCCCCGCAGATGACCAAGGAACAGCAGCAAGCGCGGCTGGACTCCATCAAAAAGACCTGGGAACAACGGCGTCAGATAAGCCGTCAACTCGGCAAAATCAAGACCAAGATAGGCGTTTACAGCGGCAAGGGCGGTGTGGGCAAGACCACAGTGTCCGTGAACCTGGCCGTCTACCTGGCTCACAAGGGCTACACCGTTGGCCTGCTGGACGCTGACATCGACTGCCCAAACGTGACCAAGGTCATTGGCATAGCCAACCGGCCTGAATACGTAGAGGGCCGCCTGAACCCCGCTGAGAGCTACGGCGTGAAAGTCATCTCCATGTCCTTCTTCCAAGAGAAGGAGGATGAGGCCATCATCTGGCGCGGCCCAATGGTGCACAACGCTATCAATCAGTTCATTCAGATGACCGACTGGGGAGACCTGGACTTCCTGCTGGTGGACCTACCGCCTGGGACGTCTGACGCGCCTCTAACCGTGATGCAGGTGCTGAGCCTGGACGGCTTTGTCATGGTGACCACGCCGCAGAAATTGGCCGCCTTGGACGCCAGGCGCTCCATCAACATGGTGCGCAAGATGAACGTAGACGTGCTGGGCATTGTGGAGAACTTCAGTGGTGAGGTCTTCGGTAGTGGCGCGGGTGAGACTCTCGCCAAGGATCTTGAGCTGCCCTACTTGGGCGCCCTGGAGCTACGAGCCGCTTATCGCGACGACTCCATGCCGTCCGTGTTGGCTGTCTCCGACATCATGAACGAGTACGACGCCATCTGGGGCCGCCTCAAGTCCGTCATGAGCGACGCCAACAAGCTCCCTGAGCAACGTGACGCCGCCCCGGAGGCCACCCCCGCGCCCAAGGAACCTACCTCTTAGGCCGCGGGTTATTTTTAGCAAACGAAAGGCGCCCTCATGGGGCGCCTTTTTATGTGTCTAACAAACAGGGGAGTAAGAGCGCACGGCTGCGCGTCCATCCGTTGGGTGTGCAGAGGGCAAGCCCTCTGCCGGGAGATTGAAAAGCCTGTCCTTCGGCTGTGCTCAGGACAGGCTGAGTCAACGCCGCCTCCCGTCATTGCGAGCGAAGTCCCTGAGTGAAGCAATCTGGCGGGGCGGGGCCTTCTCGCAACTCCCAAACGCTACGTGATGCAGCCAGAGCCTACGGCTCCTCCTCTAGGTCATCACGCCGGTACAGCACCTCACGGGGCTTGCCAGACTCACCAGCCCCCACAATGCCAGCATCCTCCAGCTCATCCATGAGCCGTGCCGCCCGCGGGTAACCGATGCGCAACCTGCGCTGCAATAGTGACGTTGATAGTTGGTTATTGCGTGACGCTATATCCGCCGCCTTCTGGAAGAGCGCGTCCTGGGGCGCATCGCCAAACTCGCTGTCGCTATTACGAACGGCAGCCTCAGCCTCCTCCGCCTCACGGATGTACGCCTCCAACGGTATCTCCGGCAACGGTGGCCCCTGCTGGTTACGCCAGTAGTCCGCCAGTATCTCCGTCTCCTCCTCCGTTATGTACGCCCCCTGCACGCGACGTGGCTTTGCTGCCTCCGCCGACACAAATAGCATGTCACCACGACCCAGCAGCCGTTCAGCGCCGCTCGTGTCCAGAATGGTGCGAGAGTCGGTCTGGGAGGCCACCGCAAAGCTGATGCGGCTGGGGAAGTTGGCCTTGATAAGCCCCGTCACCACGTCCACTGATGGCCTCTGCGTCGCCACCACCAGATGTATACCTGTCGCGCGGCCAAGCTGTGCCAGGCGACAGATGTTGCGTTCAATTTCATAGGAAGAGGCCATCATCAGGTCGGCCAACTCATCAATGCAGATGACCAGGTAGGGAATGGCCTCCTTGGCCTTGGGACTGCGGTTGTAGGACTGGAGGTTGCGGACGCCTATCTCCTCAAGTAGCTGGTAACGGCGCAGCATCTCCTGCACTGCCGCCTTCAGCAGACGCACCGTCTTGTCCACCTCAACCACCACCGGCGTGGCCAGGTGCGGGATGCCGTTGTACGGCGTTAGTTCCACCCGCTTGGGGTCGATTAACACCAGCCGCACCTCGGACGGCTGCTGGTGCGTAATGATTGAGCCAATGATGCTGTGAATGCAGACGCTCTTGCCGCTGCCCGTAGCCCCTGCGATAAGTAGGTGAGGCATGCGTAGCAGGTCGAGGGCCATCGCCTCGCCCACCGACCCCTGCCCTAGCGCCACCGATAGTCCGCCGCGTTGCAGAGTCTCGTTATAGGCAGTCGATTCCATGATTGACCGAATGCTCACGACGGATGCTGATTTATTAGGCACTTCAACGCCCACCACCGACTCACCAGGCACCGGAGCCTCAATGCGCAGGCTGGGCGCGGCCAGAGCCAAGGCAAGGTCCTTCTCACGTGCCAGAATGCTGTCCACTCGAACCCGCTGCGGGTTATCTTCCTGTGCACGTCCAGTACGCCGCCAGCCTGGCACCAACCCAAACATGGTGACTGATGGGCCAGGGCGTATCTCCGCGACACTGACCTCCACGCCGTGCTGTCCCATGGTGCTCTCAATCAAGCGCGCGGTGGTGTTCAATTCCTCTTCGTCTGCCTCCGGCGGGAGGCCGGCAGTAAAGATGTCAGCAGCTAACGGCAACACCCACGGCAAGCGAGCCTGCATCGGAGCGGGCTTGGGTACTGGAGCCTTTACTTCAGGCGTAGGCGCGACAGCCTGAGGGCGCGGAACGGGTGGCGGAGGTTCATCCGCTATCACCGCTGGGGCGTCGTCCAACTCATCCTCAAGCTCAGCAACAGGTACGGGCTCTACCTTGACCACATTCGGGACCGCAATTGGCGGCGCTTCCTTCACCTCATCCCAAACCGCGTCCTGAATATCCTGGATGTCTTCCAGCATGTCCCTGGCTTCGGGTGTCAGCGTCGGCTCGTCGTCCCACTGGTGCTCGCTGCTGGCCACAGGCTCCTGCACCACTCGTGGGGGCGGAGGTGGCGCGGCGGGCATCACCTGCGGAGGAGGAGGTGTTGCCTTGGGCGGCGGGTCTCGGCGGGGGGGAGGAGGAGGTGGCAGCGGTTGTGGGTGAGCGGCTTCCCATTCCTTCTCTAAGGCACGTTCTCGCTCCTTGGCTTCCCCCTCCTTCAACCGCTCAATGGCAAAGAGCCTATCAAGCTGGGAGACCATCTCTTCACCGTCCAGATGCTCGTCGGCAACAGCGCTCGCAGCCTGTGGTTTTGGCTGCCGTGCAGCGCGCTTCACCTTCGGCGGCTTTTCGCGAGGCGCTCGCTTTTCTTCAACCACCAAATCTTTATCAGTGTTCCTGTTTCGAATCAGACCGAACCCGTGAGGAACGCCGGTAACGACCCACGCCACCGACTTGCTGACAATCCTCACAAGAAACAAGGACCCGTGAGGGGCAAGGATCCAGATACCCAGACCTGCAATGGCCGCGACTCGTATGTAGCTCTGGTAAACGATGCTGCCGTGGACAAGCTGCCCAAAGTCGCCGCCCCAGTTGGCGTCGTCAAGCCACAGCAACGGCCCATCAAGGTAAGCCAGCGCACCTTGGCCAGCCACCACCAGTGCGGCGCTGCCCAGCACCAACCGCCATCGCCGGACCAGCGTTCCAAATCGGTAGTAGAACAGGAGCAGAAATATCGCCACCCAGAGCATGAAGGGGGCCGCCCCCAGGCCAAAGGCCTCCAACACCGCCTCTCCCAGAATGCGGAAGGGCGTGGCCAGCCAGCCGGGACGGAAATAGGCCACTGCGACAATCATGGTGGTAATAGCCACGGCCACACCACGGCCACCGCCCGTCATGAAGAGCCATGAGAACGGCAGCTTACGCAGGCGCTGGCTTATGCTAATGCGAGAGGAGGGCTCCACAACGGCCGCCTCTATAATCTCTTCCTCAGCCTCATCCCACTCTTCAGAGGGATGTTCTGAAGCATCATTGGTCTCTTGAGAGCCTTTTTTAGCTTGAAACCGGCGCAGGAGGTTCATGGTTTAGACCTCCACTGCCACCGAGATTATCATGGGCCGCCGCCCAGTCTGTTTGTGAAGGTAGGACCCCAGCACCTCACGCACCTTGGATTGAATGTAGCTCCACTCCATGGGTTTACCCTCGTCGTTGTCTAGGCTTTTATGCACCAGTGCCGCGCTGCTCTCCACAAGCTCTGCCGTCTCTGACGCATCAACAAAGCCGCTGGTGACCACCTCTAGCTTGCCAATAACCTTGCCGCTGGAGCGGTCAAACGGCACCACCACTACCACAAAGCCCTCTCTGGACAGCGCGCGACGATCCCTGAGCACAACGCTCTTCATGTCCCACTGTCGTAGCCCATCAACGTAGATGTGGCCTGCGTCTATGTGATCCACCACCTCTGCCCAGTTCGTCGACACCCCAAGGATGTCTCCGTCCTCCAAAATGAACACATTTTCAGGCGAAATGCCAACGGCCTTCGCCAGTTCAGCGTGGGCCACCAGCATCCGGTACTCACCATGGATAGGCACAAAGTACTGCGGTTTCACCAGGTTGAGCACAGTCTTGAGCTCCTCCTGGCTGGCGTGCCCATGGACGTGTACCAATGCCGTCCGGCCGTGGAGGACGTTTGCCCCCTGGCGGTGGAGGTTGTCTATCGTGCGTGAAACCACCCGCTCATTGCCTGGAATGGGTGAGGCCGACACAATAACCGTGTCGCCAGGCCTAATCGCTATCTCGTGGTGGTCATGGTTGGCAATGCGCACAAGTACAGAAGTGGGCTCTCCCTGGCTGCCCGTGGTCACAATCACCTGCCGCTCAGGGGGCAGGTTACGTAGCGTCTTATAGTCCACAACCGTACCTGGCGGGGCCTTGATGTACCCCTGCGCGATAGCCATGCTCACGTTGTCCACCATGCTGCGGCCCACAGGCGCTACTTTGCGACCATGCTTTACCGCCGCGTCCACCACCTGCTGGACCCTCGCAATCAGCGATGCAAAGGTAGCCAGAATAACCCGGCCCTTAGCCTCACCAATCGCCTGGTCCAAAGCCGTGCTTACAACCTGTTCTGAAGGCGTGTAGCCAGGGACCTCCGCATAGGTGGAGTCTGAGAGTAAGAGCATCACGCCCTCTTTCCCAAGCTCCCCCAATCGTTGCAGGTCTACCTTCTTGCCGCCAATCGGCGTGTGGTCAATTTTGAAGTCGCCCGTATGCAAGACAAGACCTGCAGGCGTACGCAGCGCAATGGCGCAGGCATCAGGAATGCTGTGGCACATCTGGACGAATTCAGCGGAAATGTTTCCTAGTTGGATGACGTCCCCTGCGTCAACTTCATGGAGGTCATGACCACGGAGCGTGCGGTGCTCTCGTAGCTTGACCTCAATCAGGGAATAGGCCAACGGCGGCGCGTACACCGGCACGTTCAGGTCCCGTAGCACGTAGGGAAGCGCGCCCGTGTGATCCTCATGGCCGTGAGTTATCAGGATGGCCCTGACTTTGTCTCTATTCTCTTTCAGATAGGTAATGTCAGGGAGGACCAGGTCCACCCCAAGCATGTCCTGCTGAGGAAACATGACGCCAGCGTCTACGACCACGATGTCGTCGCCACATTCAATGGCCATCATGTTCTTGCCAACCTCACCCAAACCGCCAAGGGGTATAACCCGCAGTTCCGGCGTTGACTGAGTGTTACGTGAAGAAGAACCTTGGTTAGCAGCCATCCCACATCCGTCCCACTACCCTCGTCACCCCTTCGTGCCGCGGACCACTGTTGGCGGGGAGGAGCGATAGTTCCGTTTTATTATCGCCAAGTGCTTGTGAAATATGCATAAACCTAGCGCCTACTGGTTAGCTTAAAGCATAGGAAGCTGTTGCCCGCCTGACTCCTCAGCGGTCTCAGGCTCCGCCGGGATGTCTTCCTGGTGCAAAAGCTTTCCCATTTCCTGGAAGTCATGCTCAAGAGCCGGTCGGATAGCGGGATTGTGAAGGGCCGCAGCCGGGTGGTATTGAGGAAAGAGCGTAAGCTCCCCCACGCGGCGGGGACGGCCATGTACTTTGCTGATGGTGTCCTTGGGGAACCACTTTGCTAAGGCGTGGCGTCCCAGAGGAATGACCACCTTCGGATTGATGAGCTTTATCTGCTCTTCCAAGTACTTCGCGCAAGCTTGAATCTCGTCAGGCAATGGGTCACGGTTATCAGGCGGACGGTGCTTCACCATGTTGGCTATGTACACGTCTTCCCGCTTCAGTCCAATGGAGGCCAACAACTGGTTCAGCACCTGCCCTGCTGGGCCAACGAAAGGACGCCCCTGGGCATCTTCTTTGGCTCCGGGGCCTTCACCAATGAACATCAACTCAGCGTTGGGAGAGCCTTCACCAGGCACGGCATTAATGGCGCTCTTGTAGAGAGCGCAGTCCGTACATGAAGCTACACGAGCATGGAGGTCTTCGAGGTCCGGCACCTGTAAGCCTCCCGTAGGGAACGCTTTATTGGACTTTTCTTAAACTATGACCAACCGCCACCCAGCTTAGCACTAGGTAGGGCCAGCGTCCAATCAGCGAACGTGACGAGAGCTACGCGGAATGTATGGCGACAGTTACCAGCGCCCGTGACTACTCGTCCTTGAAGCCTTTTTCCGTGATGTAGTCAACTGCGTTCTGGACGGTGCGGATGACTTCAGCATCTTCGTCAGATATCTTCAGACCGTCTCCACCCTCAGTGAACTCCTCTTCAAAAGCCATGATCAGTTCAACCAAGTCCAGGGAGTCAGCCTTCAAGTCATCTACAAAGGAGGCCTCCGGCTTAATGTCGCCTTCCTCCACTCCAAGCCTGTCCACTACTACCTTGCTGACGCGTTCGAAAACGGTCGCCATTATTCCTCCTTCACATCGTCTGCTTTGCGTGCATCACCCGCTTTGGGGTTTTCTGCATCTTCTTTTGGGGCCATTGCCTCCAACGCGGAACCAAGGACTCCATTGATAAACTTGTAGGATGTATCACCGCCATAGGACTTGGCCAGTGCTACAGCTTCACTGATAGCCACTTTTGGCGGCGTGCTGGGCACATAGTGTAGCTCATAGAGCGCCAGCCGGAGTAGGTTTCTGTCCACCGCTGAAAGTTGGGAAACGGGATACAGGGGAGCAAACCTCCCAATGAGGGCGTTCATCTCATTCATGCACCCCATGACGCCGGTCACCAATGTCTTGACCAATTCCACCGCATCCTGCTGCGGTGAATCGGGAAGCCTCACCAACTGGTTCTCCAGCGCGTCTTGCCATGAATGGCCCGTCAGGTCCACTTCATATAAAACTTGCAGCGCCATCACCCGGCCAAGTCGCTTGGCGGATGGAAGGTTCTTATTGGTAGCCTTTGGCGCGCTAGCAGCCATATTAAAGCTCAGTTGGAAAGTTACTGGGTCTGCCCTAGCTTACCCGCAGATTCATAATAGCGTCTAGGTCTCCCACGGACACGGCTTGCGTATCCTGGCTGACCCGCTTTGCTATACCGCTCAGAACGTTGCCGGGGCCTATCTCTATGAACCGGGTGACTCCCTGAGAGGTCATGTACTCCATCGACCGCTGCCACCATACGCAGGTGCATAACTGCTTGGCCAGCTCATCCCGTATCTCACCAGCCGTGGTAATGGGCAGAGCAGTGGTATTGCCCACCACAGGCACTGAGGGGGACTGAAAGTCCACCTCCTGCAGCACCGTGTCCATACCTGACTGGGCCGGACGCATGACCTCTGTATGAAATGCACCATTCACGTCCAGCGACATAGCTCGGCGAGCGCCCCGTTGCAGCGCAAGCTCCTTGGCACGCCCAAGGGGTCCCAAGGGCCCACCAATCACCACCTGACCGGGGTTATTCACGTTGGAGACCTGCGCGCCGGTCTCTTCACACACAGCCAAGGCCGCCTCCAACTCAATGCCCAAAAGCGCAACCAGACTGCTGGGTGTCATATCTGCAGCTACCTGCATCAATTCACCACGTTTCTGTACCAATCGCAGGCCCGTGGCAAAGTCCAAAGCTCCGGCAGCCACCAGCGCTGAGTATTCACCCAAGCTGTGGCCCGCCATGAAGCTGGCCTGTGGCATGGCCTCAGGGCCTAGTCGCTCCTCCATGGCCCGGAGCAGCGCAATGCTTACGCAGAAAATGGCAGGTTGGGCGTTCTCCGTGCGGACAAGCAGGTCCGCAGGGCCGTGCATGATGATGCTGGAGAGGTCATTGCCAAGGGCTGCATCAGCCTCTTCAAATACCGCACGGGCAGCAGCCGATGCCTCATAGGCGTCAGCGCCCATGCCCACAACTTGAGCGCCCTGGCCAGGGAACAAAAAGGCCGTCTTTGGGGTATCAGGCATGGTCACGCAGGTGAAATGGAGCCTTAAATCAGCGGTGTCAGCGTCGTTCGGCAGTCATCAGCCACGGGAGCCGTTTATACGTCGGCCCCTTCAATATGCATAACATCCTGTCCGTTGTAGTACCCACAGCTGGGGCATACACGGTGCGGCAGCACTGGCTTGTGGCAATGCGTACATATAGACAACGACTGCAGTTTCAGTGCGTTGTGTGAGTTATGCGTGCCCTGTCGAGACTGTGATCGTCGGCGTTTTGGTAGCGGTGGCATATGATTCGCTCCGGTTCTCGGCTTAAGCTACCCCTGGTTGCCTTTCAGCAACTGTTGCAAGGGCGCCCAAACCGGGTCTATTTTCTGAATCTCATGGCACGGTCCCTCATTGAGGTCTGCGCCGCATACCTGGCATAGGCCCAGGCAACCTGTCCGGCAGAGAGGGTTGATGGGAACAGCAGCCAAGGCGTGCTGTCTGATGGCCTCTGCCAAGTCTAGTACGTGATGCTCATCTACGGTGAACTCGTCGTCCGTTGTCTCACCATTCATGCGTAAACGCCTGCCAACCGCAATGTCCACAGTGGGAAGAAACGTCTCCTCAAATTCCACGTGGACCACGTGTCCAAAAGGAACCAGACATCGGCTGCAAACGCTCTCCATCGTGGCGTCCACCTTGCCTGTCACCCAAACTCCGTCAACGCTCTTGGTCAGTCGAGCATTGCCACGGGCATGGATAGCAGACTGCTCATCATCCAACGGCTCAAAGCGCTGGTCAAAGCTGTGGGAGCGCGTGGAGCCGGCTGACTCCTTCATCAATTGAGCGACATTAACGCGCAAACTCACGGTTACACCACCTACCCAACCCAGCTATTATACCGGCGTTTTCCGCTATTGTGTCAACGAGAGGGCATATTGGGTGGATTGTTAGCTTGAACATAGCGCACATCCCTACGCCCGCTTTCGCCGATCTTCCACGGCCTGTTGTATGGCCGCGTCAATGTCGCCAGTCCTGGAACCGGGGCCAAAGACAGCCATCACGCCCATCTCCCGCAGTGCTATCCGGTCAACCTCAGGGATGATGCCGCCCACAAAGACAATGGCGCTCTCCAGCCCTCTCTTTTCAAGCGCGTCCATGACCCGCGGCACCAGCTCCATATGCGCGCCAGAGAGGATGCTCAGGCCGACCACGTCCACCTTATGCTCAGCGGCGGCGTCAGCAATCTGCTCCGGCGTCTGCCGTATGCCCGTGTAGTAGACCTCCAGGCCAGCGTCCTCCAAAGCGCGCACCACCATCCGCGCGCCGCGGTCGTGACCGTCCAGCCCCGGCTTGGCTACAAGCACCTTGCTCCGGCGTTCCGTCATTTGGTCTCCTTGGGGTGCGGCTGCACCAACTCCACCAGCACGTGCTCCACAGCCTCCGGCCTGATGAAGGCAATGCTTCCCGTAAAGCCGTGGACAGGCTCCTCATTCACCAATGGTATCCCCGCCTTTTTCAACGAAGCTAACCTCTCTTTGACATCCTCCACCTGGAAAGCAATGTGGTGTAGGCCCCCGCCACGAGAGGCCACGAACCTGCCGATAACGTTCTCAGGGTCTGTGGACTCCAGCAGTTCGATGCGCGTCTGGCCTATCTCCAACAACGCCGCCCGCAGGTTACGGCCTGGATCCTCCAAGATTTCGGCATCAGGGGCGCCAAAAAGCGTCTGGAAGAGTGCCTTCGCCTCCTCCACGTTGGTAACTGCGATGCCGACGTGGTCAACGTGGCGTACGGTGCAGATGGGTGCGTCGGTGGTCATGCTCTCTCCATGGCGCTGCGTTGGAATTTGAGGACGCGGCCATTCTAACTCACTCATGCTGGAGGCTCACACGTTACACAAATGGTTGAATCACGGAGTAAACTAGAGCCAGTTTCAGCGATATGTCCAAGGACAGGCCATTGGAGGCGTAATGGGTCTTCTGAAAGCACTGAGCAAGATAAGAGGCGGCTACCCCGGCGGCTGGCGTCAATACGCCCGTGGCTACCAGGGCAATAAGACGCCTCCTTTCCAACAATCGTCCGACCCCAAGGACCGCAGGAGCCTCATCCCGCCAACGGGCCTGCGTGAGTACTGGTACCCCGCGTTGCCCGCAAAAGACATCAGCTGGAAGAAGCCCGCAGGTCTACGCATGTTAGGAGAGGACCTCACCTTCTTTCGCGACAAAAATGGTGACATCCAAGCGCTGTGGGACTACTGCCCGCATCGCGGCGTCTACCTTTCGTGGGGAGATTGCTTCTGGAAAGGCTACCTGAGCTGCCCGTACCACGGCGCAACGTTTGACGGCGACGGCGAGTGTGTGGAGTTCATCACTGAAGGCCCGGACTCAAAGATGGTGGGACAGCTCAAAGCAAAGAAGTTCCCCACCGTCACCCTTAAAGGGCTGGTCTTTGTGTGGATGGGTGAGGGTGAACCCGTGCCGCCGGAGGAAGACATCCCGCCAGAGTTCTTTCAGGAAGATGGACAGGTCCTCACGGCCTGGCGCTACTGGGACTGCAACTGGATGGTGGCTCTGGAGAACGCCTACGACTCTCACGTGGGCTTCATGGTGCACCGTAACTCGCTCAGTGGTCTGCGTGGCAGGCTTGGCGTGGCGCCCCGCTCACCAATAGGCTCCCGCCCGCGAGTGATAGGCAATAAAACAATTGTCCCGCTACGCGTCACGGGAACAGGCAAAGAAGATACACGCGCTTACTACAACAAAACCCAGAAGCAGCCGCTGCAAATGCACTACCCGCGCATCAACGCCAAGTGGCCCAAGTACACGTGGCGCAGGCTGTGGATATGGGCCACTGAGCCCATGGACCGCAAGATGCTCAAGCTTCCGCTCTTTGAGACCAATGGAGAGTGGATAGGCCAGCGACTCCCCGGCATGGTACGGAATGACTATCGTGACCACATGTATACACGGTGGGTTATCCCCGTGGAACCAGGCTTGTCACGGCTTGTCTACTTCCACTCCGCACGACACACGACGGCCTTTGGCCGCTTCTATGAGACTGCCAAGTTCCACCTGTTCCACAACTTCATTCATCATTTCAACTTCTCTGATCAAGACTATGACGCCCAGCGCTCGGCCAGATACCAGTACCCCGAATACCTGTCAGCCACAGACCTTGCAGTGGTGCAACTGCGAAAGCTGGTAACGGAGCACGCTCGTGGCGTGACGAAATCTGCTGATATGCCTGAGGTGACCACTTCTGAGGAGAGCATGGTGGAGGCGTACCAGGAACTGGAAGCCCAAAGCACCGACACAACCCCAACCAGCGCCGGTTAACAAGGCGCAACAGGGAACCCTTTCTTGGAAGAAGGTGTTCCCGCACCTTCCCAAAGAATTTCGCAGACTAACAGGAAGCCCTGGGCATTAGTGCCCAGGGCTTCCTGTTCCATCATGCGGTTTTCTGGAAGGGGTCTCGGGAGACCTCTTTGCAAAAGCCGTCTCCCTTAGTCCTGCCCTGCTAGCCTGCATCACGGAGGACGTGACGAGCTATGACCATACGTTGTACCTCACTAGTACCTTCGTATATCTCCGTCACGCGCTGGTCTCGGTAGTAGCGTTCCACCGGATTGTCGCGGAAGTAGCCGTAGCCGCCAAATATCTGGAGCGCCTTATCGCAGGCGAAGTGCGCCGCCTCCGATGCGAACAACTTGGCCATAGCTGATTCCTTCCCGTGAGGGAGCCCCGCGTCCTTGAGTTGCGCTGCACGGCGGGTCAGCAAGCGTGCCGCATCTAGTTGCGTGGCCATATCCGCAATCATGAACTGGATTGCCTGGTGCTCCTCCAGCTTCTTACCGAAAGCCTCCCGCTGCTTGGCGTATTTGGCCGCTGCCTCCAGGGCCGCCTGGCCTATGCCTACAGCCTGCGTGGCGATTGATATGCGGCTTGAGTCCAGCACCTTCATAGCCAGCTTGAAACCGTCGCCTTCTTCGCCCAGCCTGTCCTCGACAGGCACATAGCAGTCCGTGAACACCAGTTCCGCCGTGCTGGAGCCCCGCAGCCCCAACTTGCCGTGCTGAGCGTTGGCCTGAAAGCCGGGGTTGTCACTGTGAACAATGAACGTTGAGATGCCCTTCGCGCCCAGGGACCGGTCAGTGGACACGAACACCACAATGACCTCCGCCTCAACGCCGTTGGTAATGAAAATCTTGGCCCCGTTGAGCACATAGCCGCCGTCACGGGGCGTGGCCGTCGTCTGCATGTCCGCCGCGTCGCTGCCGCTGCTGGGCTCCGTCAGCCCAAACGCCGCTATCTTCCGGCCCGCAGCTAGGTCAGGCAGGTACTTCATCTTCTGTGCTTCACTGCCACCTGCCGCGATGGTCGACACCCCCAGCGATAGGTGCGCCATCTGCACCACAGAGGTCGACGCACACCCGCGGGCCACCTCCTCGCCAGCAATGGCAAGCTGCTGATAACCAGCGCCTGCGCCGCCGTAGGCCTCGTCCACGGTCAGCCCCATGAGGCCAAGCTCGCCCAGGCCCTTCACATTCTCCCAGGGGAAGCTCTCCGTCTCGTCAATCTCCTTGGCGCGGGGGACCAGTTCACGGTCTACGAAGTCACGCACCGTCGCCTGGAGCAGTTTTTCCTCTTCCGTCAGCAGCAAGTCCATGGCTGTCCTCGTTTCACGTTACGGCTGTAGTTTGCGTATCCAAAGCACGGTGCGGGGGTCTTGCCCTCGCCGCACCGTATAATGCTCCGAGAGATGGGCACATTATACGTAGTCACCACCCCTATCGGGAATCTTGAGGACATCACCCTACGCGCATTACGAGTGCTGGGTGAGGTATCGCTGATTGCGGCTGAGGACACGCGGACGACGCGCAAGCTGCTGACGCGATACCACCTCCACGTACCGCTGGTGAGCTACAACGAACACAACTCCGCTGGCCGCACGCCTCGCATCCTGGAAGCGCTGGCTGGGGGTGACGTGGCGCTGGTCTCCGACGCAGGTGCTCCTGGGGTGAGCGACCCTGGTTCCTCGTTGGTGCGCGACGCCGCAGAGCATGGCCACACCGTGACGCCGGTGCCCGGCCCATCCTCCGTTACAACGGCTGTCTCTGCTGCTGGACTGCCGGGCGACGCCTTCTGCTTCCTTGGCTTCCTACCACGAACGAAAAAGGCGCGGCGCGCCCTGCTCAATAGCGCAGCGACTCTGCCATGGACGCTCGTCGCCTTTGAAACGCCCCACCGTCTACGCGCATCGCTGGAGGACATACTGGCCTCGCTGGGCGACCGCCCCATGACGGTGTGCCGTGAGCTGACCAAACTTCACGAGGAGCTATACAGAGGCGTTATCAGTGATGCCCTGGAACACTTCCAGACCCCTCGCGGTGAATTCGTCCTCGTGATAGAAGGCGCATCTTCCATTCGTGGAGGGGCTCTAGAAACACCGATCACTGAGCCTATCGATGACAACGCCCTTCGTGAACAACTCACGACCCTCAAAGCCCAGGGCGTCACCGCCCGTGACGCCGCCGCCCAGCTTGGCACGCCAAGGGGTGTCGTCTACAAGCTGTGGCGGGACATAAACTAGGCAGGGTTAAACTACGGTGACCCGGCCTCGAGCTTGCGCGTGACATCCTCCCGCAACAGCCCTTTGTTGACCTTGCCAACCGCCGTTAGCGGGAAGGAATCGACAAGTTCCAACCGCTCAGGGAGCTTGAACGTCGCCAAGTCACGCTTACGGAGGAAGACCACAAGCTCTTCCAGTGTCAGTGCATCACCTGGGTACTGTATGACATAGGCACACGCGCGCTCACCCATGACCTTGTCCGGCATCGGCACCACTGCCACGTTGGAGACCTTGGAATGCGCCAGGATGAGGTTCTCAATCTCCTCTGCTGATATCTTCTCGCCGCCACGGTTCACGAGGTCCTTTATCCTGCCCTCCACCACCAGATTGCCGTCGGCACGCCTGCGTACGACATCGCCGGTGCGATAAAAGCCGTCTTCTGTGAAAGCCGTCCGGTTATGCTCCTCCGCCATGTAATAGCCACGGATGGTGTAAGGCCCACGCGTCAGCAATTCGCCCATCTCGCCATCAGACACGGGGTTGCCGTCCGTATCAACGATACGAAGCTCATCGTGGGGCGAAATAGGCCGACCCTGGGTGTCTTCCAGTGCGTCGTCCGGGTCGTCAACGCGGGTGTAGTTCAGCAGACCCTCTGCCATGCCAAAGACCTGCTGCGGAGTGCTACCCAGCAGCGGCTTGATGCGTTGCGCGACCTCCGGGTTCAGCCGCGCGCCGCCCACCTGCAACAGTTGTAGGCTGGAAAGGTCGTGTTGTTCGCGCTCCGGCGCCTCCAGCCAGCGGATGGCCAATGCAGGGACAAGCGCGGTTATAGTCACGCGCTCACTCTCAATCAGCGGGAACGCGCCGGCAGCGCTGGGGTCGTTGTTCAGCACGACACGCCCGCCCACGTGGAACGTTCCCAGCGCACCTGGGCAGCCCAAGGGAAAGTTATGGGCGATAGGCAGCGACACCAAGTACACGGTGTCGGCGTTGAAACCGCACACCTCACCGCTGGCGCGTAGGTTGTAGGAATAGTCGTCGTGAGTCCTGGGGATCAGCTTTGGCATGCCCGTGGTGCCACCCGACAGCAGAAAGAACGCAACGTCGTCCGGCACGGGCGCGTAAGGCGCTACGATTGCACGGGCTGTCACCACGTCAGGCGCCGACTCCAGCAAGTGCGTTATCGACATGAAGCCGTCGTCAGGAGCGTCGCCCACTACCAACAAGTACTGCAGCGATGCGACCTCCGCCTGTACATCGCGAGCGAGGGCAGCGTAGTCGAACCCCCGGAACGTCGTGGGCACGGCGTAGGCCACGGCCTTCGAGAATTCGGCCAGGTACGCGGTCTCATACTTGCGGTGAGCAGGCAAAGCGTGGACAGGCAGCGCGCCAATGCGTATGAGGGCCAGGAATAACGTCACGAACTCATGGACGTTGGGCAGTTGCACCAGCACCCGGTCCCGGGGACGAATGCCAAGCCCCACCAACGCCGCTGCCAGTCTATCTACGTCCTCGTCAAGCTGGACGTAGGTCAGCCGAGTATCGCCGTCCACCAGCGCTATGCGGTCACCATACTGCTCAGCCCACGTCCGCAGCATCTCGCCAATGGTATCGCCACGCCATAGCCCCTCGCGGCGGTAGCGTTCCGCTACATCAGAGGGCCAGGGCACGAAGCCTTCAAGCGTCATCGTCCCTCTCTATTGGGCCAGTCGCCACCCGTCAGTAGCGGCCTGCCAGCGCACAAGTCCACACGGCCTGACATGATAGCCGTATTGGCGGCATCATTGCTTTCTATGCCACCCTCCAGCATAACCGCGACGCCATGCTCAACGCGTATGCACTCGCAGGCCAGCAACGCACGCCACGCGCCCTCGCCAACCACGTCAGCGGAGGCTCTGGCTGGCAACTCGACGACGACCATCCGCGCACCCTGTTCTGCCATTGCACTGGCGGCAGCGACACAACGGTCGACGTCCAGCGGACTGTTGTTAGCAACGGCAATCCTCACGGCAATGGGGCGTTCAGCGGGCCACGCACCTCGTACGGCATCGAGCGTACCGGCA
>Ga0302135_10001092_pt1 | contig 16220 bp, 15 predicted proteins | sample CBN3_surface_MG_FD_203119 | JGI IMG/M metagenome (GOLD analysis project Ga0302135, IMG submission 203119) | Marine microbial communities from Western Arctic Ocean, Canada - CBN3_32.1 | ecosystem: Environmental > Aquatic > Marine > Oceanic | place: Canada: Western Arctic Ocean | collected...
TGGCGCTCGCCGCCGACAAGACTTCAACGATACAGCTCGGAACCGGGGTCGCGGTATCCGGCACGCGGCCTGCGCCGGTCAATGCAGCGTCCATTGCGACGATCAATGCTATCGCGCCCGGACGCACGTTCTTCGGTGTGGGCGCTGGCAACACGGCGATGCGCGTGATGGGCCTGAAGCCGCAGCGGATCCGGGAGTTTGGCGACTACCTGCGCGCCATCAAACCGCTGCTCCGGGGCGAGGAGGCCGAGAGCAACGGCAAGCCGATCCGCCACATCATGCCGGATCGCGGCTTCGTGAACTTCGATGATCCGATACCGATGTACGTGTCTGGGTTCGGTCCACGCTCGTTGGGGCTTGCCGGTGCGCTTGGCGATGGGGCCGTGCTCGGGGGCGTGCCGAATACGCCGGGCCTGATGGAGAACACCTGGCGCATGATCGAGCAGGGCGCGACGGACGCCGGCCGCGAACTTGATCGCAGCACGTTCTATACGACGGCGCTGACCGCGATTGCGATTCTTGAACCGGGCGAGGCGGTGGACTCGGTGCGCGTCAAGAGCGAGGTCGGCGCCATGGTAATGGCGTCAATTCATTATCAATACGACCAGTTCCGAAATTTCGGTCATCAGCCAGGTGGGGCAATGGCTGAGATATGGGAGGACTACACGGCGATGCTTGAGGCTGTGCCCGCCGAGCGACGTCATCAACGAATCCACGCAGGTCACAACTGTTGGGTGATCCCGGAAGAGGAGCGCTTTGTCACCCCGAATCTCATCGAGAGAACCTGTGTGGTGGGCTCGCGCGATCAGGTCATTGAGCGGCTGTCGATGGCGTTTGAGTCGGGGCTCGATCAGGTAATGATTTTGCCTAACTTCGACACCCGATTTGCCGTGCTGGAGAAAATCGGCAAGGCGATTGTCGGCAACGTTGCCTGATAGCCTGCGGGCTCAACTTAGGGTTGCGCAGGGTCGCCGGTTAAGGTTCCGGGGTCTGGTTTGGGCGGGTATTGGGGGCGGTAATGGGGCGGGGGTAGTAGGCGCGCATGTCAAGGCTTGCTCAGACGCTCCATGCGGATGCTGTTGGTGACCATCAGCGCATTTAATTTGTTAGTCGGCGCGAGCTTTTGGTCAGGATCTGTCTCGTGCGTGAGCCTGGCCCGGATCTCTGCAATCTGGCCCCGCGCCTGCAGCTCCGGCGGCTTGAGCCCCGCATTCTTGAGCACCGTGTAGCCCATCCGCAGGTGAGCGGGCGTCCGCTTCCAGGCAGAGAGGTCGATCCGCTTGCCCTTCATTGATGATTGAGAAGCCGAGATTGACGGTGGAGAAGGTGAGAGATTGTCGAATCTCGCCGCACTCGATCGCCTCCTTGATGCGTTGTTCAGCGATATTGTAAAGGCTCATGTAGCCATTCGATGCAAAACCGGGCCGACCGCCAGTACCCGGAGCGCCGGCGAACCGGCGGGCGCGCTTGAATTGCAGAGCGTATCTGAGCGAGACTGCGCCCCCGCCAGGGCGGGACATAAAGACCAAATTCCCAACGTTTCAATTGAAGGAGCACAGCATGGCCCTAGAGGTCGGAGACAGCATTCCAGACGTAACCCTAAAGATCATGGGCGAGAAAGGACCCCAGGACATCACCACCGCCGACCTCTTCAGCAGCAAGAAAGTGGTGCTCTTTGCGGTCCCTGGCGCTTTTACGCCGACCTGCAGCATGGCGCACCTGCCGGGCTTTGTGGTCAACGCGGACAAGATCAAGGCCAAGGGCGCGGACAGCATTGTGTGCACAGCGGTCAACGACGCCTTTGTCATGGACGCGTGGGGCAAGAGCGCCAACGCTGAAGAGTTGCAGATGGTCGGTGATGGCAACGGTGATTTCGCCAATGCGATGGGTCTGACCATGGATGGCAGCGGTTTTGGGCTTGGCACCCGGTCCCAGCGTTATTCGATGATTGTCGAAAACGGCAAGATCACCCAACTGAATCGCGAGAAGGGCGGTGCGCTTGAAGCCAGCACGGCGGAAGTGATTCTCGAACAGTTGTAACCGCTTCATGTCAGCGATCTCGCCCGCCAGGCACACTTGCCAGGGAACAGGGATTGGGATTGTCAGGAAGCAGGGATTGTCAGGAAGCAGGGATTGTTAGGAAGTAAGGAGGTCGCTGACTCGACATTGCTCTCCGCTGGCGGCTGCGCGGATGCCGGCACTAATTTCGATAAGACGGCCCGGTACGACGTTGTGCGGCAGGTGGATACCGCATGACGTCGACCCTCATCGAGCCGTGGGTGTTGTGGACGCTGCTGGCTGCGGCCATGCAAGCCGTGCGCACCGCAGGCCAGAAACAGCTCGCCGAACACATCTCGGTGCATACGGCGACAATGGTTCGCTACCTTTTCGGGCTGCCGTTTGCGCTTGTTTATCTCAGTGTTCTGGCACATCAGGGGGCGGGTCCGGAAGGACCGTTGGCGGCGCTGCCCACGCCGGGTCGAACGTTCTGGTTGTGCGCGCTCGCGGCTTCGGTGCTGCAGATCATTGCGACCATTGCCCTCGTGCACCTCTTTACGCTCAGGCACTTCGCGGTTGGCACAACTTATGTGCGGACTGAGATCGTGCTCACGGCGATCATTGGCGCGGTCTTTTTCAGCGAAGTAATCTCCTCGATCGGGTGGGTAGCGATCGTTGGTTGCGCCATGGGCCTCGTCCTCGTCAACCTTGCCCGGAGTAGCAGCGTCTCTGGCATCTGGAATCAGTCGGCAGCGTTCGGTCTCGCTGCGGGTCTGGGTTTTTCGCTGACGTCGCTTCTGATTCGTAAGGCGAGCCTGTCGCTGTCGCTCGACTCGGCGATGCTGTCGGCAGCGTATACGCTTGCCTTCATGGTGATTGTGCAAACGCTCATCACCGTGGTCTGGGTGACCGCGCGATATCGACACGAATGGTTTGCACTCGTCAATCATTGGCGGCCGGCGCTCTTTGTCGGGCTGACCAGTGTAGTGGGCTCGGCTGGCTGGTTCACCGCGTTTACGCTTGAACGCGCTGCCTACGTGAAGACGCTGGGGCAGGTTGAGTTTGTGCTGACCCTGCTCATCGGCATCTTTTATTTTCGCGAGATTCCGAACCGGCTTGAGGGTGCCGGTATGGTGTTCATCGTGTTCGGCGTCATTGTATTATTGCTCGCCGCGTAAACGCGGCCGACGATCCCTGACAATAATCCCCAATCAGAATGCTCAACCAGAAGGTCATGTTTCATGCTCAAACTCTACGGATTCCCGCTTAGCAACTACTTCAACATGGTCAAGATCGTGCTCATCGAAAAGGGCATCGATTACGAATACGTGAATGTCATGCCAAGTCAGGAAGCCGACTTTCTGGCGAAGAGTCCAATGGGCAAGGTGCCCTGCATTGAAACGGACGACGGTTTTCTAAGCGAGGCGAGCGTCATTCTCGAGTACCTCGAAGACCTGGGGCAGGGCCCGTCGTTCATGCCGTCAGATCCGTATGCTCGCGGCCTGGTGCGCGAACTGACGAAAGAAATGGAGCTCTATCTCGAACTTCCGGCGCGGACGTGTTTTCCGGAGGCGTTCTTCGGCGGAAGTGTGAGTGACGACGTCAAGGCAAGCGCCAAGGCCGCACTTGCCAAGGGCGTCGCGTGCCTCCAGCGGCGTGGTTCTTTTTCACCGTTCCTCGCTGGCGATCAGATTAGCTTTGCGGACGTTCTGTTCATGTACAGCGTGCCGCTTGCTAACAGCGTGTCGAAGAAGCTGTTCGGCCAGGATCTCTTTGCGGACGTGCCCGCGGTCACGGCGCTCCTTTCCGCGCTCAGCGAGCGCGACTCGGCGAAGCAGGTGGCGGCCGACCAGCGCGGCTGATTGCCCCCCTCCCCCGGGCCGGGATGAAGGTGGGATGTAGCCCGGGATGCAGGCAGCGTCCCGGCTGCGGCCGCCGCGACAGGTTAGGCGAGGGTCTCTTTGAGGGCGGCGATGCGGTCCAGCATGGACATGATCTTGTCGGGTTGGTCCTGGGGCAGACCAAACACAAACTCGGTAAAGCCCTGCTCCATGCGACCCTGGATTTGCTCGGCCACGGGCGGTGCCCCAAACAGGGCGAGCGTCAGGGAGTCCGGGTCCCGCCCGGCGCGTTCCATGGCGGCGCGGACTTTGGGAATGCCACCGCTGCCGGGCCCGCCTATGGGCAACCAGCCGTCGCAGTAGTCCGCCACGCGGTCGTAGACCCATTTTGAGTTCGCGCCCATCCAGATCGGTGGCCCGCCTGCCTGAGCGGGTTTCGGCCACGACCATATCGGGTCAAAGTCCACGAATTCGCCGTGGTATTCGGCCTCGTCCTGTGTCCAGATTTGCTTCATTGCCAGGATTTTCTCGCGAACAACCCCCCAGCGCTTCGAGTAATTAGCGCCATGGTTTTCCATTTCTTCGCGGTTCCAGCCAGCGCCGATGCCGAGGACGAGCCGGCCGTTTGAGATCAGGTCTAGCGATGCACATTCTTTGGCAAGGGTGATCGGGTCCCGCTCAATGACGAGGCAAATGCCGGTTCCCAGCTTGATCCGGGTCGTGACTGCGGCGGCAGCGGTCAACGCAACAAACGGGTCGTGCGCTCGCCAGTAATGCTCCGGCAAGTCACCGCCGCCCGGGAATGGCGTTTGCCGCGCCACCGGGATATGTGTGTGCTCCGGAAAGAAGAGCGAATCGAGGTTGCGCTCCTCAACGGCTTTCGCTAGTTCAATGGGGCCGAGCGTCTTGTCGGTTGGAAATATCATCGCGCCAAAATTGGGCATTGGGTCTCCGCGGTGCTGTGGGTGTTGCGGGGACTATACGCCCCCCGTCGCTCGGGGTGGCATCGAGTGAGCCTGCGGAAAAGGGTGGGGCCCGAGTGGGCTGCAGATCGGAGAGGATGCGCCAACGGGGGCAGATTCCCTCGCCCATCGCGAAACCGTGTCTATATTTTTTCTAGCGGTCGAAGGCGCGTCGAAAACGGTTCACCAGGATGGCCTATGGATGGCGTCACTCCGGGACACGTCAACGAGAGCCGCATTGTCGCAATAAACGAATAACCCTTCGGGTGAGGCATGGTAGCCACTGATTCGGCGAGTAGGATGATGGAACTCTATTTGCTCGGTCTCATGACCGGACTCCTGATCTACAACGTGATCGTCGCGATGTTCTCGCATCGTCGTCCGCATATATTGCACACGGCCGTGACCTTCGGGCTTCTCGTTTTGTATGGCTGGGGCATAACGACGCCTGACGTGCCGGCGTTCTTCGAGTTCTCCGTCGTCGTTGGTGTGGCCGCGTTCAGCGTGTTTGTACACCAGCGGTTTGTCCTTGAATTCGTCACGCTCTCGAACGCGTGGACGGAGCGGACCATCCGGCCGAATACACTCGCTGTGTCGCTTGGGGCGTCCAATGACTGGTTCGCAGCGATCTCGATGGTGGGCGTAGTGGGGTATATCGTTGTCCTTTCGGTCGGGCTTGGTTATCGCTTTAAGGTTGGCCGTGACGTGGCTGATCAATGGTCTATCCGGTATCGGGAGGTGCTGGAGCAGATGGATGCGATGTCGAAAGAGAATGATCGCCTGCAAAAGGAAACAACGACCGATTCGCTTACCAAGATCGGCAACCGAGCGCACTTTGATGTCACCTATCAACTGGAGTGGGATCGCGCGTACCGTGCGCACAGCAACGTGTCGTTGCCGCTTGTCGATATCGATCATTTCAAACGCGTTAATGATCGGCACGGACACGTTGCCGGCGACGAGTGTATCGTTGCTGTGGCCCTCGCACTGCGCCGCTGTCTCCTGCGACCGACCGACCGCGTTATGCGTTACGGGGGTGAGGAATTTGTCATTGTCCTCGGCAACTCAAACATCGAAGGCGTCATGATGATCGGCGATCGCATTCACAATGCGGTCAAATCGCTGCGCTTTAAAGAGGGATTTCGCATCTGCGTGAGCGTCGGCGGGGGCTGCACAATCCCGAGCGACCAGTTCCAGAGCCAGCAGTTTTTGCGGACGGTCGATCAGGCCCTGTACGAAGCGAAACGGCTGGGGCGTGACCGTCTGGAACTCGTTGATGAAGACCGGTATTCGCCCCCAAAGCACGTTGCATTTCGGTAGCCGGACGAGGCCTACCCCGCTGGTCTGTGAGGGGCAGTCTATGCGACCGGGTCACCGGTGCTGACCGGTGGCGCCTCGACGATGCCCTCGTCTGTGATCTGGTAGATCCTGGCGTCTATGCGCCGGTCTTGATTGTCCCCGTCGATGTTAAGGAAGCCGATCGTGCCGAGGCGCGTTGACATGTTGCGCGGCAACGTGGGCGAGCCGGGGTTGATGCAAAGGGTGTCATCCATCATATCGATCGACTCACGATGCGTGTGTCCGTAGACGATGACGTCCGGGCTCGTCTTGCCGAAGTGACGCGTGATCTGACGTCGTACGTCGTCGTCGGTTCGCCGCCCGGGTCGCGGAAAGGCATGCACCATGCAGACGCTGACGCCCTCGAACGTGAGGTGCCAGGTATCCTGCAGGCGTTCGTCGTCGAGCCCCCGGTCGCCATTGCCGCGGGCGACGTAGACCGGCGCAATGGTCTGCAGTTCATCAACCAGCCTGAGTGTGTGCAGGTCACCGGCGTGCAGGATCACATCGACGTCCTCGAACGCAGTGTAGACCTGCGGCCACAGTTCCCGGATGGACCCCGGCATGTGGGTGTCTGCGATCAGTCCGATGCGCATGGAATGGAAGATCCTGAGGTTGGGCGGGCCGGATCATAGCGATGATGAGCCCGCGGGGTAAAGGTCACAGTTTGTCCGCGCTCTTCAGCCAGCGGTGCAGGCGACGTTGCATGCGCCAGATGCGTGCCTGCAGGTAGTTGGTCTCCGCGGGTTCGCCGCCATCATTAACCAGATTCCTGATGCGCAGGCTGCAATCGAGATCCTTGCAGACCGTTTGCCCGATGCGGTGGCGGCCGCGGCTGCCGGCTTCATCAATCGTGAACATGGCCGTGCCGCCCGTCTCGTGGTTCTGGTAGCAAAGCGAGCACATCTCGAGCCTGGGGTAGCGATTAACGACGTGTGAACGGTGCAAAGTGGTGCCCCGAATTCGCCCGTCAAGCGGAGACTCGTGGACGAGGAAGCCCCGATGACCAGACGGGTGGACCCACCCAAGGTAGTCGACGACGTCCCAGTCGATGTGCTTGAGGTTGGGCAGGACGAGATGTTTGCTGGCGCCGAACACGGCAATGATCTCATTTCTCGCGAGGGGCTCCATCATTCGCGGGGTCGCACGCGTCGGCTCCCGACTTGCAGTACACGATTACTCAACACTGTGACCCGGTTGTTGGTTCTGAAGGTCCGCAGGGAGATCAAAGCGGTTGATGGACATGACAGATGCGGGCGCCGTGTTGTCGTTGGTGGAGATTCTACCTGACCTTTGAGCGGGCGATTGTCGCGCAGATCGTCACCAAAACCGTCGGGAAATTATACAAACAGCCAACCGTTGGATAGCCAGTTTGCGGCCGTTCGTCCGTAAGTGATTGAAATTGATCAGCAATGAATTTTACGGCGTGATTATTGCTGGATTTCGGTCGTTCACAACGAATTATATTCAAAGGAAAGAAAAATGAAAAAGACCTTAGAGCTCCTGACGGCGATGCTCCTGGTCGTTGGCACGACCCAGGCGTTGGCGGCCATCATGAGGTTCAATGCGGGGACTGCTGCTGAGAATGCGGCAAAGCGCGCTTTGTGGCTTGCGGCAGCCGGCGAGACCGCTGACTTCATCGAAGACTTCGAGACATCGGGTTTCATTCACAACCAGAACATTCACGGTACAGGTCTGACCGGTGGTCTGGTTCTGAGAGACACATCGGGTTCCGCATTGGTACGTACACGAACGGCCATCGCGGGCTCGATACCGGCGGGCGCCCTCGCTGCGACCCACAATGAGCAAGCCAATCTGGTGCTCGATTTTTCCGGCACTGCGGGTGGCGGTGTGAGCTACGTTGGGTTTCTGGACATTGATCACGCTGGCGTCAGTAGCACCATTACCACGGTTGGCGGCACGGCCTTGTCCTTCGACGGGACTGCCGCCGGCGGGGCGTCGGGTGAGTTCTTTGGCATTGTCAGCTCGGGCGCGTTGATCTCAACGATCGCCATGGACGCATCTGGCGATGGCCTCTGGGGCGTAGACAACATCGAGTTCGGCGTACCAGCACCGGGTGCCGTGTTCATTCTCGGGCTGGCTCTCGTCGCTCTCGGTCGACGCGCGCGCGTCTGATCGCAGAAACGATTGGAGTACCAATCTGGGTACGAATCTGAGTACGAAGAGTGCTGTAAGAAGCACGAAGAAAAAAGGCAGGTTAACCTGCCTTTTTTGCCTGCGATTTGGCGGGGGCCCGCCCGTGCTCTGTCTGCCTGCCTTCCTGCCTGCCTGTTATCCATCTATCTTTATCTGCGGGCCATTTTCTGGCGGCGGGCTCGCGGATTGACCCGAACGCTAGCCGAGTAGCTGATAGTCGTCGATATTGGGTCGCCGGGACTGTTGCCAGAATTCAACCAGGCTGAACGGCCAGTTCTGGGCAATTCGGCCTTTCTCGTTGCGGTACCAGGTCGGCGCTTTTGAAATGCCCCAGGCCATCTCCGCATTGCCTGCATCGATCTTCTCGTTGTACCGGTCGTGGACATCAGGCCGACAGTCGATCGCCTTTGCGCCGTTGTCCATCAACATCGCAAGGCAGCCCATCACGTAGCGCACTTCGCACTCGGAGAACATGATGATGCTGCCGTTGACCACAAGATTCGTATTGGGGCCGTACAGACAGAAGAGATTGGGAAAATTGGGAATAGTGATGCCGAGGTAAGCCCTCGCGTCGCCGTCCCACTGGTCGTCGAGGCGTGTGCCGTCGCGACCGGTAATGGCGATGGGTGACAGAATTTTGCTGGCTGTGAAGCCCGTGCCATAGATCAGAACATCCGCATCGATCACCGTGCCATCGGTGGTCACCACGCCTGTTTCGGTGATTTCCCGGATAGGCTCGGTGACAAGATCGACATTGTCGCGGGCGAGCGCCTGTAGCCAGTTGCCGTTGTCGATCAGGATGCGCTTTCCTGCCACCGGGTAGTCGGGAACGATCTTTGCAAACAGTTCGTCGTCCGGGCAAAGGCTCCGCAGCGATGCGGTCATCATCTCGCGCATCTGATCGCTCGCTTCGCTGATCGAGCGGTCAGTCTCATTCCACGCCGGGTCACGTTTTGCCGCGCTGAGGATGCCTTCGGATGTTCGCCAGAAGCTCGCAAACTTGTACCACTGGGCGTAATAGGGCAGGTGTTGCAGCAGCCAGTGCTTACCGTCCGGCACGTCGGCATGGTAGTCCGCGTTATGAAAAATCCACGGCGGCGTGCGCTGGAAGATAGTCAGATGGCCAGCTTCCCGGGCGACCTCAGGTGCAAACTGGAAGGCAGATGCGCCGGTACCGATGACGATGACGCGCTTGCCGGACAGGTCCTGAGCGTGGTCCCACTCCGCAGAGTGAAAGGTCACGCCTGCAAAGCGGTCCCGTCCGGGCAGATCGGGCCACTTGGGACGGCTGAGTTGGCCGACGGCGGTGATCACGCCATTGGCAGTTGAACTGTGTTCGCCCTCTGGGCTCCGGGTCACGACGTGCCAGAGTTGATCGGTGTCATCGAATGTTGTCGAGACCACTTCGGTGTTGAAACGGATGTGTTCGCGCATGGAATAGGCATCCGCGCAGTCTTCGAAGTATTCCTTGAGCACCGCCTGTGGGGAGAAAAACTGGGGCCAGTCTTTTGGCTTGAAGCTGTACGAGTACGTGTGATTCGGACTGTCCACACGGCAGCCCGGGTACGTGTTCTGCTGCCAGGTGCCGCCCACGTCGCCGTGTCGCTCATAGATCTCAAAAGCGATGCCTGCCTCTTTGAGTCGAATGCCCGCAAGCAGGCCTGACATGCCAGCGCCGATGACAATGACCTTGAATTCGGCCCGGGTTGCTTCCGGCACAGCGTCCATGCCGGGCGAGGCATAGGCGTCCGTACCGTCCAGCGCGAGTTCAGAGAGCAGAAACTCGCCGTAGTCGCTCGCGACCTCCTTGCCGATCATGAATTGCACCATGTCCTGCACTAGTGCCTGATCCGGAGGCGGTGGCAGCGGGTCGCCGCTGTCCCGACATGCGGTGATCATCTGAAATGCCTGGTCCCGGACGTAGGCCTGGTCGGTTGCAGAAATGTTGCCCTGCGGATCGGTCAGAAAGCCTGCCTCCGGTCGAATGTCGCCGTGCAGGAATGACCTGTCACCGGTCAGGTGAATCAGCGCGTTCATCAGGGTGGGAACGTGCGCGTGTTCGAGGGCATCGCGGATTACATCGTCGCCATCAGTGATAGGCGCGAGGCCCGGAATCTCGATTTTCATAGTGTTGTCCCCGTCTTGCCGGCACATCGTGCGAGGCCTGAGAAAGTGGATTGGACGTCCGCCTGACTGCGGCGGTTGCAGATTCGTATTGGCGCCAGGTCTGGGGTGGCGCTGCGTCTGAACGCGTGTTGCGACGCTGCCTTTGGCGCGCTGGACATCATGTTGCGCAAGTCGCATCACCAGGACTTGAGGTGAAGAGTGTTTGATCAGCCAGCGGCCTGATGACACTGCGCTCAGCTTGCAAGGGCGTGCAATGTCGCACTTTGACCTGCTTTTGACAAATGTGGCTGATGAATCAAGCTTTACTATGAGAGAGGGCGGGAGCCTGACGTCGCGACAGATTTCCGGCGCTCGATGCCTCCAAGGGAGTGAAGTTGTAACGCGCACCTGAGATGTTGCAAAACCTGTTGGGCGGCGTGTGATGCTACGAGACCTGTTGAACAAAGCGAACGAGCCGTACTCGGAGGACAGGGCCCTCGCGCGGCGAATGCTGCGGCAGGATGACCGCGCGATCACCGAGTTCATCGATTCGTACTTTCCGCGGCTCTACCGTTTTGCACTGACCCGAATGGGCCGGGACAGCATGGCGGCGGAAGATGTGGTGCAAGAGACCGTGATGATCGCGGCGCGCCGGATTGAAACCTACCGGGGTGATGCGTCGCTCCTGTCGTGGCTGACGCGCATTCTGATCCGCGAACTGGTCAGGCACGAAAAACGCCGGGAACGGCGCGAAACCGTCATTCGATTGTTCGACGACGAGGAGATGATGGCGGGGCTCGCGGAGTCGCAGGACGGCGCGGCAGACATCGGGACCGATCATGTTGAGCAGGTGCACTACGTGCTCGACCGCCTGCCTAACCGGTCTGGAGACCTGCTGGAGTGGAAATACATTGAGGGTTTAAGCATCCGGGAAATCGGCGATCGGGTGGCCCTGGTGGGTCGTGACGACAACGGTGATGACCGCATCGCTCGCACCCGGCACGATCAGCCACTCCTGTCGTGTCAAAACCCGAACTGTCAGACGGTGATGCGCGAGCGCCCGGGCGAATTCGGTCGACGTTGGCGGTCGTGACGGGTCCGCAATCGCAAGGTCCAGGCCCGGGTCGATGGTGTCTGGCGAGAAAATGACGTGAACGTTGTCCGCCTCGAATCGCGTCACGACATCGGCAAACGATTCGGCACGCCCCATCGTTGGCGCAACCAGAAACCCAAGGCTGACGGTCGCGGCGAGCAGGCCGGCAACGGCATCTTGGTAGCGGGCCCGCAATTCAGGCGATACCGAGCCGTTCGAATTGCTCGCTCGGCGCTGACACCGAGGTGAGCGCCACGTGGAGCATTTCGATCATTCGTTTTTCGACCGGTTCGCCGATTCGATTCTCTGTTTCACCCGGGTCATCCCGTGTCACGTAGACGTGATCATCGCCGATCTTCGGGCTCATCGCCCAGAACGGCAACAGATCGCCGGCGCGAAAAGGCTGGCGGATGACCGGGATGTCGGAGCCGGGCATGAAGTCGAGCGTGGCGCGTTTGTCCGGATTGGGCAGGCGTAGGCCGGGACGCCCTGGAATCGGCATTGTGGACCAGCGATTGGACCACATTGATAGTGGCAGCCCATCACCAACCGGAGCCTTCATTAGTTTGTTGGTGCCGTCCTGGATTTGCACCCACTGACCGTAGGTGCCGCCGATCGCCCACTCGCGGATGCTGGTGGCGGTGCCATTGACAAGCGGCATGAGCGAATGCCCGTGGGTAATGTGCGAGACCTCGACAGCGAAGATGTCGCGCAGTGTTGCATTGATGTCGACATTGGTGGTCAGCGCGCCGCACTCGCGTGCGGCGACTCCGGGCGCCGCGACAAAAAGGGGCGTGTGACCCATCGGTTCAAAGTTGGGAACGCCTGGCTTGCCGAAGATGTCGCGCTCGCCGAGGTAGTGGCCGTGGTCTGTGCACAGGATGAGTGTCGTGTCCTGCCATAGGTCGTTTTTGTCCATGACGTCGAGGACCTTGCCCAGCCAGTGATCGATCATGGACAGCTTGGAGCCGTAGTTGGCTCGCACGTGTTGCCCCTGGCGCTCGGTTATGACGCCGTTTTTGACCGCGTCGATGGCATAGGGCGGCCAGATCATGGTTGGCTCGTCCCAGTCCGGGTCATAGCGGCCGGCCCACGGTTTTGGCGTGTCGAACGGTTCGTGCGGGTCAAATTCGTCGACGAAAACCAGGAATTCATCGTGGTGGGGCGCGTGTTGTTCGAGCCAGTCGGCAGTGGCGGCCATCGTGCGCGGCCCCGGGAAATCGGCTTCTGAGCGAAACCACGTTCTTGACAGCTCCGACGGCCACTTGCCGCCCCGAATGTCATCGGCCGCTGGAACCGCGGGCGTTCCCGCCCACGACGGGTCCGCGCGTGTCTTCCAGGGGTCGCCCTCGTGCCCGCGCAGATAGTCCCAGGCGGCGAAATCGGTGTGGTAGTTCTCGCCCCCCGTTTCAAAGAGGTGCGGGTGGTCGGTGATAAGGACTGTCGGGATGTTTTTGCGGCGCAATTGATAGGTGATGGGCCGCTCCCACAGCTCAATTGAACCCCACGGCTTCCACAGAAAGTCGAGGGCACCTACCAGGATGTCGTGCCTGGCCGGCAGGCACGGCAGCGACCCTGTGTAGTGGTTGCTAAAGCGCACGGAGCGTGCGGCCAGCCGGTCCAGGTTCGGTGTGTCGAATTCGTCGCTGCCATAGGCGCCCAGCAGGTGGCGATTCAGGCTGTCCAGGAGGATGACGACGACCTTGCCGGTCAGGCCTGCGGCAGTGGTTGGAGTGTTCGATGGCAATGGGGACCTCGCGCGAGCTTTATTTTTAGTGGTGAGTCATATTGTCCGGGATTCGCATCGCCCGCAACGCGCGTTGGCAGATTCCGTCATCGACGGGCGCTCGCCATTCAGGTGCCGGTGGTGACGGTGACAGTCGTGCTTTCTTTAGATGCAGCCGACGCTGGAAATCTGTCGCCGACAATTAGCAGCATTTCACGGTGTGGGATTATCGCGCTGTCGCGCCGGGAACTCACGGCACCTTGCTTTAGTTCCATGAAAGGTGGCCGAAAAAGCAGCCTGATAGTCCGATACATGGATTTCACGTTCGCTTCGCGAGCGGGCTGAGGCCCGCGACTCTGAAAAAGTGCGGGAAAGCACTTCTTTAGCACCCTGTTAGTGTGGAACAGATGTCTCGCCGTCAGGGGGCCTTGGCATCCTCCTGATTTGGCCTGGCGGTCAGGGTGCCGCGTTGCCGGGTTGCCCGGGCCGATGCGGAAACAGTCGGCTTAGTATGTCCCGGAGCGGCGCGAGTACGCCAACCTCTGAGTGGTCCGACTTGAAGTACCCGGTGAAGACGGCGACCAGATCTCGCTCCGGGTTGACCAGCAGGCCCTGGCCGGCCCATCCCCCCTTGAACATGTCGTTGTTGTCAAAGATAACGTCCCACTGATTGATGTTGTGACGGACCCCTGGCGCGGACTTGCCCCGGTGGGCGTTGCGCATCAGTTCGGGACGGCCATCCTGCAGAAGGGCCTGCACGTAGCGCTCGGAGATGATTCGGTAGTCACTGACGACCGAATAGCTCGGTGTAAACAGCAAGCCGAAGCGCAGCACATCCCGCATTCGCGCCATCAGTCCACCGTGGGCGTTCGGGACGCCGAATCGTGGTGCGAGGAACATGGCGTCACTTTCCGCGCCCAGTCGGGTCCAGAGGCGCGCGCTAACCGCGTCATTAAGGGGCATGCCGCTGACTGACTCGACGAGCCAGGCGAGGACAAACGTGTTCAGCCCCGAGTAGGCAAACCGCGTGCCCTGCGGCGCGATGCTGGGCGCATTCAATGACGCCACGAACGCGTACGGGTCTGCGGGGGACGACTTGGTAAAATGGCCATCGCCGACCGTGACCGAATAGCGGTAGTAGCAGGAGTCCTTGTCAACATACTCTTCGCCGCAGTCGATGCCGGTCGCCATATCGAGGATATTCTGCACGAGAATGCCCTTGAAGCTGCTGTCCTGAAGCGCCGGTAGGTAGCCGTCGATGGGCTTCGAAGTGTCGATTTTCCCCTCGTCTTCCAGTATTCCGATCAGCGCTGAGACAACCACTTTGGTGACCGACCAATAGATGGGTTTCTCGTAGGGCTGCATCCGCGGATAGCGCTCGAACACGATGCGGCCGCGGTGGGCGATCACGAGCCCCATTGTGGTGGAATGGTCGCTCGCGAGCAGCGATCCGAACGTCATCTGTCCAGCTTTGGTGTCGACGACAGCGGTCGCGATGCGCTCGTCAAGGGCCGTTGGCACCTCGCGGACCGGGCCGTCCCGATAGACTGGGACAGTGGGATAAATCCGCTGCAGGTTGCGGAAGTTCCAGGCCATGTCCGGACCGTTGACCGTCCACCAGATGTCGTCCTGGGGCAGGCGTTCGATCTGCCGCCTGGTTTCATGCACGCTCGTCGCGGACTTGAACCCGGCATTTTTCATCGCAGACATTGCGGCCCCTGGACTGTGCGCGGCGGCTTGCGCCAACGATGCTGCGACCAGCAATCCGAGAAGCCCAAAAACCTGACGATGAGACTGGCTGGTTACTGCCACGAAAGCGATCCTGGCGATTGGATGGTCGAATTCTGCCGTTTCTGTAGACTGAACACACGGCTCGATCGACGGAGAAGCCGCGATGATGCGAGCGGTGGCCACACCTGGCCGGGAAACACGAAAAAAACATAAGATGGACAGTTCACGGAAATGAGGGGAGCACGATGACGGGAATGAAAGCGATGGGAAGGGAAGTGGGCGTGCGATCCGTGCGGGCAATCAGGACTCACGCGGTTGTAGCAGGGGTTGCGATTGCGCTCTGCGGCGCGTCTTTTGCGGTGACAGCCGGGGGACATCTCGCGTGGGAACGCTACGAAAAAGCGCTCGCTTCAGACGAGCGTGCCGAAGCAGACCGGGCGCGCGACAAGGGCCGCAAGCCGGCACGTGTTCTGGACTTTCTGGGCCTGAAGCCCGGTATGACGGCGATGGACCTGCTGGCATCGGGCGGTTACTACACCGAGGCGCTGAGTCGTGTGGTCGGTCCGAGCGGCCGGGTCTACGCGCAAAATCCGGCGATGCTGTTGAAGTACCGGGATGGTGCGAACGACAAGGCACTGTCGAAGCGTCTGGCAAATGATCGTTTGCCGAACGTCACGCGACTGGATGAGGAGGTTGATGCAATATCGATTCAAAAAGGGAGTGTTGATCTTGTTGTCACGGCACTCAATTTTCATGATCTGTACAACGGTCCGGGTGGAGTCGAGGTAGCGACCGGCATGTCAAAAGCGGTGTTTGGGTTGTTGAAGCCCGGCGGTGTCTTTGGCGTGATTGACCATGCAGGCAGTGCCGATGGTGACAATGCGGCGCTCCACCGCATGCAGATGCGTGATGCTGCGGCGGTTCTGCGTAACTCCGGTTTTAAAGTCGAAATGAGTGATCTGTTACGCAATTCTGGCGATGCGCGGGACAAGGGCGTGTTTGACCCTTCGGTACGGGGAAAGACTGATCGTTTCCTGCTGAAGGCGACCAGGCCGGGCGCCTGATCGGAGCATTGGCGTTGGCGGGGACTGGCAACTGTTGATCCCCGCCAACTGCCGCTGATTAGCGAACCTCTCAGATGCCTCAGATGTCTCAGATGTCAGTAGTTGTCTGCGCACGACGTCGAATGCGGTGTGGTTAGTTCTTGTCCCAAAATTGTCGTCCTGACAATTCTTGGGAGTCGGTTTGCAAGCAAACCTCGCGTTCTT
>Ga0302135_10001094_pt1 | contig 16206 bp, 12 predicted proteins | sample CBN3_surface_MG_FD_203119 | JGI IMG/M metagenome (GOLD analysis project Ga0302135, IMG submission 203119) | Marine microbial communities from Western Arctic Ocean, Canada - CBN3_32.1 | ecosystem: Environmental > Aquatic > Marine > Oceanic | place: Canada: Western Arctic Ocean | collected...
TCTTTGAATGGCGCACCGCCGCGCAGCACATCAAGCCGATTCTCCGACTCGACGCGAACCACCGACGCGCCGTGGTCCGCCAGATACTTCGATGATATCGGCCCGACGCCCACCCACGCGAAATCGGTCACTCGGACGCCCTCAAACGGCAATTCGTTGTCGCTCTCATCCGCGCTCTGTGCATCCAGAGCAGATGCCGCCCACGCCCGAATCTCATTCGTGTGCTCGCCCAGGCCCGGCGCGTTCCGACGAACCTCAAGCGGCGAATTCGTCAGCTTGCCCCAAATGCCCGGCGCTTTGACCGATGTCCCGTTCGGTAACGGCAGGTCGCGCCAGTAATCCCGCGTTTGCAGGTGTTCCAAATCCAGGAGCTCGGTCAGGCCATTGACAGGCGCGAATGTGATGCCGTGCTTGAGCCCAAACTCAAACAGCTCAAACCGCGTATGTTTCACCAGAAAGCGGCGCAGGATTTCGATACCACCAGCGACATTCAAGGGTTTGTTGTCAGGCTCGCGGGCACCCATGTCGTACGCCAACCAGTCCATGTCCCGAAACGGCGCATCGACCACGCCATCTGCGATCATCCACTCCGTGCAACCCGAAAGCACCGCCGACATCGGCAACGCAACGATATAGCCGTCGCTCGTCGGATGGACAATTTCTATCCCACCCATCCCCGAGCCGCCCTGCTCAAAGTCAAAGCCCTGGATGGCGTAAGCGTCCATCGAATTGAGCATGGTCCACGTCATGCAGCTCTGTGCAGACAAGTCCACAAACCGACCGACGCCTGTACGGCGCATCTCGGCGTGCGCGACGAGGGCGCCGGCGGCAGCCTCAATACCCGCATGGCGCCACACCTGGGGCACGCTCACCCGAATGGGCTGTCGGTCCGTTGCACCCTGCAGGGAAACCGGACCACCCATAGCCGCGATCACCAGATCATTGCCGACGAAATCGGCGTGGGGCCCCGCATCACCAAACGCCGAAAGGCGAACGTGAACGATCCGCGGGTTTATTGACCTTGCTTCAGCGAAACCGATGCCGAAGGCGGATAGCGCGTCAGACGGTGAACTTTCAAAGATGAAATCGGCGCGTTCGATCAGCTGTACCAGCGTAGTGCAATCCTCATCGACAGCGGCATCCAGCACAATCGAGCGCTTGTTTCGGTTGAACGCGAGAAACTGCAGGCTGCCCATGTCCGGCGGCGCGCCCGTGGCAATCTGCGGCGCTGCAGAGCGGGCGGCCGACCCGCCTGGCAGTTCCACACGAATAACGTCCGCTCCCAGGTCGCCCAGAATCATCGGACCGATCTCGCCCCGATGGTCGGTAAAGTCGAGGATGATGTATGGTTCAAGCATCAGTTGGCTTCCAGGTTTCTTGTTATTAGCGACAGCGCACGGGTCATCAGCATGGGCCCGCTGCATCGACAACGCATGTGACCCAAGACCCGTCTGGTGTATCAGATGGTACCGCGCCTTGCGTCACAAATAGAACTCAACACGCGGCGAGGATTCGGGTTCGCCTGTCCCGTTCACCGATGTAGCGAGTGACGAATCCGGCGCGATATCCGTGTGCGACTCCCCCGCGGGCGCAAGCGCCGCTTGCGCTTGTTCTTCCGCAGCCGATTCAACACGGGCCCGGCAGGGGAACAGACGCTCGGCAGCGACTTGCCGGTTCACCAGATACGCAGTGACTTCTGCCGTTCGGGCTTCGGCCAACTGCTGCAGCGCCGTGTCATCGACAGTCACTATCGGTGTCTGTTGCTCGGCCTCGCCACCGTCGGGGCTCGCTGACGCGGCACGCGCTGCTGCGATCGCCGTTCGATCTGCCTCGGCACCAACGCCACAGAAGGTCAGTCGCAGACCAGGTCTCGACCTCAGGAGGCCCGCGATCTTCTCCAGATAGGGGTCTGGTCGTTCCAGTTCGATCTGCCCCGGTGCGAACGCCAGCGGCGCAAACCGCGGACGGGCCGCTTTGCTCGCGAGATTGCTCACCAGCATGATGGTGCCAAGAGGCTGCAACGCGTTCTTGGCGTACGCAAAGGCCGCTTTTTGTAGCGCGCCGCGCATCGCGCGCCCCATGACCTGGGCGAGCCCGAAACTCGGGTCATCAATGCTCCCGGTCACGGCCACCGACAACTCGATGAGATCATTCCGATTTCTAAGAAGATTAAGCGCCATGTCGACGGGCATGCTGAGGCCTGCTGCCAGCAACGGATCGTCGCCCTCGCCCGCTGTGAGTTTCAGGCCATCGAGTGCGATCGCGTTCTGAACATCGAGCACGCCACTCGTGACCTTAAGTTCCGTATCAAGCGACAACTTGCCGCGCTCGATCTCGTAGGCCGGCAGGTATCCGGAAACGGCAGGCAACGAGAACCCTTTAATGTTCACGGAGACTTCTGCGCCGGGTTCTTGCGACGGCGTCACCGTCCCGGACAGTGTGATCTCACTGTCATTCAAACCCAGGCTAACACTCACTTGCGCCGATGTTTGCGCAGGATACTCAATGCCCGAGACGCGGACATCCAGAACCTTTGATACCAGCGCGACACCTGGCTTGACCGACGCGTCCGCGACGCGGAGCCAGTCGTTGCCATGGATCGACAGGGACCCAATGCTAATCGGCAGCGGCGGCTCGACAGACCCGGAATCAGGACGGGACCCGCTTGCTGGCTCAGGCGGCGCGCCGCCACCCTTGTTTTCGAATCGCGCCGTAACCGCAGCGATCCAGTCGCTTACCGACACGACCGAACCATCCACTGCGCGGGAAAGGTTAATGACGGGCCCGACAAGCGCAATCGTGTCAACGTGCACGGCAACCGGCGACGCGACAAGTCCGTCCAGTTGCAACCGGTCGAAGTGACCGACTGCGTCCATCGCGCCATCCCTGCCCGGGCCCGGCAGAAAGTCGAAGCCGGTGATCGACGCCGTATCGATCACCAGTTGCTCTGCGTATCGAGCGGATGCCTGCACCGTGTCCAGTACCAGAAAGGGCTCACCAGGATCGAACTCAACCGACAGTTTCGCCACATCGATGATCGCGCGCGCCGTCGGCGCGAATGTGTCCCCGACACCACCCTTGAGGCCGACCGAGCCGCTCCAGGCGACGGCGTCACCTTGAAGACGCGTTTTCCGCGGATACAGATCCAGGCCCCGCGCGGAGACCGAGCCTTCCGCGACAAGGTCAATGGGCAAGATCACTCCCTTAACGGCCAATGCCACATCAAGGTCGCCAGCGATATCAAGGTCCGGGGCACCGGCAGCTCTCACGGCCGGCACCACCTGCGACAACGGAAAGCGATCCACGGCAATCGTCAGATCGATGCCTGGCTCCGCCGCGATGGGCGTCGCATCGCCGGCAATCTGCAGGCGACCCCCCGCGATCGCGAGGGCAAGATCGAAGCGCGTCACCTGCTCGGGCTCAACAGTCCGGAACCTCGCGATGGCAATCCGGTCGATCACGATCTCGCGCTCCCACGGTGTGCCCGCAACCCTCGCTCGACTCTCGCTCATGACGAACTCATCGAGGCCGAGGTCCCACGACGCAGGGGCCGCTTCCTCCTCGGTCGGGGTGAGATCGATGACAAGCCCACCGATCATCAAAGTGCTCGCCGCACCACCAAATTGCAGCCGCAGGTCAAGCCCCGAAACCTCGACGCTCGACAGAAACACTTCACCGCCGATGAGCGATAGAAGTGCGAGGTCAGCCGTCAGATGATCAAGCGCAACGCCACTTTCGCCATCGCCAAAACGAAGTCCACTCAGTCCTACGACACCCGTGAACAGATTGAGGTCTACATCGGCAAGCTCGGAGTTTATGGCACCCGCGTCTTCAAGCGCATCATTGATCAGATACCGTGCGAGAAAGGGGATAACGCTTAGCACCACCAGTACCACCGCAGTCGTCGCGACTAACCAGCGCGCTTGCCTCGCGCGAGCACGCCTTGATTCTTCCGTCATTGCAGATCGCCTTTAGGCCGGGACCCACATTAACAGCGCGGCCGGCGGCGCATCATCGCATGGTGGTCTGCGGCTTGCCGTCAACAGCCAGCGCAACGGGTCCGAAACCTCATCGACACACCGATGTGCGATCATCCCCGGCAATGTGGCGGACCATCCGCTCGGCCACTCAACGCGGGCGAGTTATGAAAACTGTCGACGATCTCACGCACACAGTCGCGTATGACCTTTCCGGGCGAGTCGCACCGGTCGTCCTGCAACATGGCCTTCTCAGCAATCGCACCACCGGGCACACGGCGGTTTACGTCGACGCGCTGGCCGACCGCTATCCGGTCATCTGCATCGACTCCCTCGGCCGTGGCGACAGTGACAAGCCGACCACGCAGGATCGTTACGCGCGCCCCGATCGCCCTGCGGACGTTGTTGCCGTGATGGATGCGCGCGGCCGGCCTCCGGGCATTTCTGGACGAGGTCCTCTCGTAAGGGCTTACATCAGGGGTGTCCAGTCGTGAAGGTTTACATCAGCGTAGACATGGAAGGTATCTCCGGCCTCGTTCGCTGGCCCGATGTTTCTCCAACCGGCATCGACTTTGCGCGCAATCGTTCGTTGATGACGGCAGACGCCAACGCTGCGGTCGCAGGCGCATTCGACGCGGGCGCAGCCGAGGTCATCGTCGAGGAGAATCACGGCGTTGAAGATTTGTGCGTTCTGCTCATGGATGAGATCGATCCGCGCTGCTCGGTCATTCGCGGCGCCGGGCGCGGCGGTGCAACGACCATGGCCGGTCTTGACGCCAACGTGGACGTCGTCATGTTGATTGGACATCACGGCCGTGCTGGCTCCTACCCGGGCATCATGGCCCATACCATCTCTGGTGGATTCAAACTGGTATTACTGGCAGGCGAACCCATCGGTGAACCCGACTTCTTTGCGATCCACGCAGGCGAAATGGGCGTCCCCGTGGGTATGGTCAGCGGTGATCAGGTAGTCGCCGAGCAGGCAACCGCTCGCTGTCCGTGGGCAGAAGCGGTCATCGTCAAGCAGGCGCTCGGTAATCAATCAGGTCATTGCATTCCGCCTTCCCGCGCCCGCGAGATGATCCGTGACGCTGCAACACGCACCGTGCACCGCACGCGCTCGGGCGAGCTGCAAGCTCTGGATCAACGTGGGCCCTATGAATTCGAGGTTGAACTGCGCACGCCAATTGGCGACGCCATGCGCGCAAATCTTGAATCCCTCGATGACTTTACGATCGTTAATGACAATCGCGTCGCCATCCTTGCGCCGGACATGGGCCTCGGTTTTCGGCGGGTCGCCTATCTTGGATATGCTGACAGTCCAGGCGTGACCAAACACTGACGCGCCCTGAACGGCGCGCCAGATAGTCGACGTCCATGAACGATCGGGGATAGCCCCGTCAGTCATGCCCCAACGGCTATTGATCGGTATCGCGAAAGTGCAAGAAAGTCCGAAATATCGCGACTCCGACGAACGCAAATGGCGACACCGGGTCGCACGCTGGTAATGCGACGACTAACGATCGCGTCACGCGGTCGTATCAGGCTGACGCCAAAACGGCGAGCGCGCCATCTTCCCGGGTTGCATCAAACGGCATCACGATGACGCGATCAGCACCCGCTTGCGTGAACGCCGCCAATCGATCTTTCAGTGCCTGCTCATCGCCCCAGGCGACCAGGGTGTCAATCAGGCGGTCACTGCCGCCACTCCCAAAGTCGTCCGACGTAAAACCCAGCCTGGACCACTCCTGATGATAGTAATCCAGCGTCAGGTAGTACTTGAGCGCTTTTCGCGCCTTGTGTCGTGCCACCTCAGGATCTGATTCGGCGAGGAAAGGGCAAACGACACTCATGGTCGTCTGTTTGCCGACGCGAGCGCGCGACGTAGCCGTATGTTCGGGTGGCATCAGATAGGTGATGATGCCATCCGTTTCTGCTGCGCCGAGTGTCTGCAGTTTCGGCCCGTGGGCAGCGATATAGAGCGGCGCTCGCTGCTCCGGTTCCAGTGAGGAAATTGCAGTCGCGGCCATCGCTTCGAGGTACCTCCGCATCTTCGGCAACGGCATTTGCCACGTGTGCCCACGTGTCCCGTTGAGCCCCGCGTTGGAGACACCCAGACCGAGGATGAATCGCCCGGACGACAACTCTGCAAGCGTCTGACGGGCCTCCGCCATTGCATAGGCGTCGCGTGCATAGATGTTGGCGATACCCGTCGCAATCTTCAATGTGCTGGTTTGACCCAGAAGGTAGCCGGCCGTCGCAATGGGTTCCCGGCCGAACAGTTCCGGCAGCCACAGGCTCTCGTAGCCAAGCCGTTCCAATCGCCGCGCAAACGCCGTGAGCGCTGCCGCGTCCATGGCCTCCGTCGAAACGAGCACACCCAGATTATTTGACATGCTAGACGTTGCTCCTGAACTTCAAACGATGGCCGGACCCGACACCATGAGCACGTCTGCTTGCAGGACGCCGCCATGAGAGCGGACCACCGTGACCCCGTCGCAGCGACTCATCAGTCTTCCTTAGACAGAAAGTACTCACCCACTGTCGTGTAGTGTGCCTCGCGGCCCTGCACCTGTTGCGTGATCACGTGGGCATCCTGAAACCGGCGTTGCACCGCCTGGGATGCGAAGATTGAGGTCGCTCCAGAGAGGTTGTAGACAATGTCCACGACCTGCGCGGATTCGCGAATCGCATGGGTGCCGGCAATTCTCAGGCGAATGCTCTGCTCCTTGTTGATTGCCCCGGCCGCCTTGACCTCCGCCCATACCTCTCGAACCGTCTCGTGCAACAGCGCCCTGGCGGCCCGCCATTTGGCCTCGGCTTTGCCAATCTGATTTCGCACCAAAGGATCCTCAGCAAGCGGACGACGGCTGAAGCGGGGTCGTTTCTCGGACGCAAGCTCAATCGTGGCATCAACGCCCGCGCGGGAAACACCCAGCGCGACGCAGCCAAACCCGCACGCAAAGAGCAGATCCTGCGGAATCAGATACAAGGGCCCCGGCTCAACCGGAGGTACTTCGGTGGGCATGGTGCGCGACTCCGGCACGAAGTGATCTTCGACATGAAAGCCGAAGGAACCGGTGCCTCGCAGGCCCTGCACCTGCCACACATCCACGAAATTGACTTCAGACTTCGGCAGGAAGTGTAGCCGCACCGGCTGACCCGACCCGGCTGACACCGCCGCAATCCAGTTGGCATGCCGGCTGCCACTCGAGAACATCCAGTTGCCGGAGAGCTTGTATCCACCCCTCGTTGGCACCGCCGTCGCGCCACCCTCAGGCGGCCCGTTGGCAACGACGGTTCCCGGATCGCCCCACACTTCTTCTGCGAGTGATCTTGGCGCGCGACCCGCTGTCGTCGCAAACACGGTGCCTTGATTGAAGCACCAACCGGCACTGCCATCTGCCGCCGCGATCGTGCGGACCACATCCAGATAGAGCGGCCAATCCAGTTCCTCGCCGCCAAGGGACCGCGGCGTGAGAAGCCGGAACATCCCGCGCTCTTTGAACGCCTCTACGACGTCATCAGGCAACCGCCGATCACGATCGATGTCATCGACGCGCGCCGCGATCATGGGTGCCAGCGCCTCGGCGCGGGCCAACGGGGTTTCACTCAGGTATTTCGTCAATGCCATCAGACTGCCGCCAATTTATCACTATGCGGATTCGCACTGCCAAGACTGGCGCTTCTTTGTGAGTCATACAAGCGACTGGTACACCAGCCGCTGGAACGTGTCCTGATAGTCGTTGCGGGGCATCGCACCCGCGTTCATGACCTGGGTCAGACACACGCCCATCAGTTCTTCCGCGGGATCAGCGAAGTACGTGGTACCGGCCGCTCCACCCCAGCCGTAGGTTCCAACTGATCGAATGAGGGGCGCGAGCCGGCCGCGACCGTGATACGTCGCGACCCCCAGCCCCCAACTGAAGCCGGGGCCTGTCATCGCGATCTGCATGTCGCCCGTGTGGTTGCCGATCATCAGGTCGACCGTCTTTCGCCCGATGATACGGACGCCATCGAGTTCGCCACCATTTAGCAGCATCTGGCCGAACCGCGCGTAGTTGCCGGCTGTGGTCAATACCCCACCCGATGATCCACCAACACAGAATTCCTGCTTCGGTCCGACCGTCTTCTCGCTGGTCTCGGCCTTGTCAACGGCGACAAGCTTCACTGTGCCATCGACTTCCTGCGGCGAATAGCTAGCCCCGTAGCGGGCGAGCGCTCCCTCAGGCAGATAGAAGTCTGTGCTCTCCATGCCCAACGGTTCAAAGATGTTCTCGCGCATGAAGACGTCTGCGCGTTGGCCTGAGGCTTCCTCAAGTACCGCCGTCAAAATTGGATAGCCCATGTGATACACAAACTTGTCACCAGGGTCAGCAGCGAGCGGGACTTCAGCAAGTGCCGCGACCCGCTCCCGGTTCAGCGGCACCTCGCTGCCCTCGTCACGACGAATCCAGCCCAGTGTTTTCAGTGCGTCCTTGTACTGTTCACGGTAACCCGACGGCATCGTGCCGGGATTGGTCAGCGCGGTCGTGTTCGTAATCAGGTCGCGCACGGTCATCTGCCGCTTCGCACGACGCGTCATCATCGGCGTGTCCGGAATCTGTACACGAAGATGTCGATATTCTGGCAGGAACCGCGATACCGGATCATCCGGCGTCAACAAACCCCGCTCGTACAGGATGCTGAGCGCGACCCCTGCGATGGGTTTGGTGTTTGAGTACATGCGAAAGAGGCTGTCCTTGCCAACCGGCGCACCCGTATCAAAGTCGAGGACGCCGCGCGCCTCGAAATGGACCACCTTGCCACGCCGCGCAACCAGCGTAACCAGGTTGGGAACCCGCCGATCGTCAACGTAGGCCTGCATGGCGGGACCAATCTCGCCGAGCCGTTTTGGGTCAAACCCGAGTTCGGCGGCATCGGCTTCTGGAAGTGATGACATTTGCTTTTACCTTCTCCTATCCGTTTCCTGTCTATTTCTGACCGCGATACTGACCGACCAGCGGACTCCGTCCCGGCGTCGCAGCGACAAGTCTATCAACCCGGCCCTCCGTGCTAAAGCCGTCCGGTGCAGTATGCGGCGAGCGTACCTCAAATTTGATTCTCGCCACTTGCGGCATCTGATCGTCCAGGCGTATAACGGCATGAATCGCACGAAATGGAGCGACTCATGCCCGAATAGCGGCAGTTTCTTGTCCCCGCCACCACCGGACGGAAGACTGGAATGACGATAACCGCCGTCTTTCTCGCCCTATCGATGGTCATGGCATTCATACCGGCCGATGCCAACGCCGCACGTTCGTCCAAACCGAAGGAGATAGTTGTCGTTGGATCGAAGGTGAAAGAAGTCATTCGAAGCGCCGGTTTCGCCACAGAAGGCAATGTTGTCGCCCGGCTTGCCTGGCATGTCCGTGCACTGCTACACAGGGCGATGGACCGTGCAGAGCGCAATGGTCGGTACACGCTGCATGCCTACGATCTGGACGACCTCGCGATGCGTCCCGGTGGCGTCCGAATGATCAAACCCGCCATCATTTCAGAGGTCGCGCGACGCGCGGGTTACAGACCCGACGCCGAGTTTCTGCATGCGCTCGACACCATCGCCAACCCGCGCGTTGAGGAGGCGATCGCCCGCGCGGGCGCGAATGGCCGAAGCACCGTACGACCCTACGATCTATAACGCGCGGAGGCAAGCCAGGCCACATGATCGACGGCGACGTTTGGTCCCATGGACTCAGACTTCAAGCCGCTGCACAGCCATGACACCAGCCACGAATAGCGACGGCCGCAAATCGTCGACGTAAGCCATCATCACACCCGTCATCGTGTCGACGTGAACGCGAGGGGCTGACTGCTATGGCAGGCTGGCACCTGTCTGCAGGTCGACGAACCGGCGGTAGTGGCCACCTTCCACCGCCATCAGTTCGCCATGTGTTCCCTGCTCAACCACGCGCCCCTCCTCCAGAAAGACGATCTTGTTTGCCTGAACGATAGTCGACAGTCGATGCGCAATGATGATGACGAGCCGGTCCCGGGCCGCCTCATGCAGCGACTGCACAAGATACTCCTCGGTCTCTGGGTCGAGGGCGGACGTTGGCTCATCGAGTATCAGCACCTTCGCGTCGCGCAGCAGTCCGCGCGCAATGGCGATGCGTTGCTTCTGACCCACAGATAGCTTGCTGGCTGACGCGCTACCCAGCTTCGTGTCGTATCCCTCAGGCAAGGAGGCGATGAAGTCGTGTGCGCCCGCAACCTTCGCAACGCCTTCGACCTCCGCGAGCGCGGCCTCGGGCTTGCCATACCGTATGTTGTCCAAAATTGAGTCCGACAACAGTTGCGTCTCCTGGAAAACATACGTCACCTGGCTGCGGAGACTCGCGAGGGTAACGTCGGCGACGTCCTGTCCGTCGATCCGTACGGTGCCGCTGGTAGCCCCATGAAATCGCGGGATCAGGTATGCCAGGCTGGTTTTGCCGGCTCCGGTGGGTCCGACGAAGGCAACGATCTCGCCGACCTTCGCCTCAAGGTCCACGTCTGCAATCGCCTGCCTGCCGTCCGGGTAGACCAGGCTCGCTTTTTCCATAGTGATGCCATCGGTGATCGGCGGCAGGGCGACAGCGCCGCGATCATCCTCCCCCGGCATGTCCATCAGTGCAAACACGCGGCGGATGCCCGCGACGTTGCCCTGCAACCTGATCCAGAGACCGGCAACGGCAAACGCCGGGCCACGCATCATGCCCCAGAAGACGAACATCGCGCCGAAATCTCCGGGCGTCATCACGCCATCGATGACGTTGAAGGCAACGACCACGAAAACTGCGGTCTGCAAGATCGCGTTCACAAAGTCTCCGAACTGGCCGACGATAATGCCGATAAACCGGTAAGCGCGATGGCGCTTAAACGACTCCTTACTGTCGCCACCGAAACGGTCCTTCTCCTTGCCCCGCCCCCCGAGGCTCTGCACCGCGAGGATGTTGTCCATGCCCTCTTCGACGGTGCTGGTCGTGATCGAACCAGAAGCCCGCGCTGCCTGACCCAGTCGGCGCGTGATGCGCGAGAAGCACGCGCTGATGCCCAGCCACACGGGTACGATGAGCGCCGAAATCCAGATCACCTCGGGTGCGTGCGGGTATGCGCTGGCAAGCGACAACAGTGCACCGATGTAAATCGTTAGACTGCCTGTCGGCGTCAGGATGACTTCATAGAAGATGGTCGTCACCGCCGGGGTGTCGTACATAACCCGATACACCGAGTCACCGATCCGCTGGTCCTCAAGCTGCGTCATCGACAGCCCTGCGAGCCGGCTGAAGAGTTGCGAGCGCAGCACATGGTTGACCGCCTGGGTGAGGCGCAACTGCAGCGTGAACTCAACGTACCCCCAAAGTCCGCCATTGTGGCTGAAGCCCTCGTTCATCGCGTTTTCGGTCGCCGTCGCAATGTCGTGCCCTTCCTCCATCCGCGCCTCAACGCCGTCATCTCTGGCACCGCCAGAGGCATAGAAGCCGAGGATGAGCACCATGCCAAGCGCGATGCCAGACAGCCACATCAGAATCTGCATCGGGTCCTTGCCTTCCAGAGCACCGAGCACAGGCAGCAGGTAGGCGGGATAGCCGGCCGCTTCCGCGATTGGCGAACCGAGAACAACATGGTCGATAACTGCCTTCGCCTGCCAGGGCAGCAGCAGCGCAATCGACAGCAACGCGCCCATCTGCAACAGGGTTTTGGCGGCGAGGCGCCACGGAAACAGGGGCCAGTACGAAACGACAACCCGCCGAATGATGCTGACCGTCTCGAGAAATCCAATGTCTGCGTTGAGGTCGAGAGCGTTAGACCGGGCGTCCAACTCTGGCGCCGTTCCCCTTGCCGGGCCGCCCGCGGGCAAACCCGGCGCTGGCACCTCGATAGCTTCAGTCATTGGCCGCTCCAATGAGGTTAGATTCGGCTTCCACAAATCCACGGTAGCGCCCGTCTGGAATCTTCATCAGCGTCTCGTGGTCACCGCGCTCCACAATCGTGCCCTGATCCAGATACAGGATGTTGTCAGCCCGCTGAATGGTTGAAATCCTGTGGGTAATGAGGAAGATCGCTCGCCCCCCGTACCCGTCCGATTCGCGCTGCGCTACCCAGTCCGCGAGATGCGTCATCACCCGGTGCTCGGTCGCGGCATCAAGTGCCGCCGTCGGCTCATCGAGAATCATCACCGGTGCCTTTCTCACCACCGCGCGCGCAATCGACAAGCGCTGGCGCTGTCCGGTCGACAACTTGCCACCACGATCAGACAACATGGTGTCGAGTCCCTCTGGCAAGCCGTCGACGTAATCGTCCATGCAGGCGATCCTGATCGCTTCACGGACACGATCGTCATCTGCGTCCGCTGCCACATACCGGATGTTGTCACGAACTGACATCGCAAAGAGGATGTTTTCCTGCAAAGCAACGGCAATCTGACTTCGCAGTGAGTCAACCTCGAAGTCCCGGATATCCACGCCGTCGATCGTTATTGCGCCATCGTCCGCATCAAACAACCGCAGGAGCAGGGTCATCAATGTGCTCTTGCCGGACCCGGTCGGACCGATGATCGCCGTAATCGTCCCCGGCTTTGCGGTCAGGCTGACGCTGGTCAGGACGGGCCGGTCCTCCTCGTAGGCGAAGGAGACGTTGTCGTACCGAATCTCGTCCTCAAACCCCACAAACGGCCGTGCGTCGGTGCGATCTTTGACATCAGGCTCGATGTCCAGAATATCGAAAACCCGCCGTAGCCCCATCGCCATGTCCTGCGCCGTCAGCCAGTTACGCAGCAGGCCCCGCAGGTCTGTCGTCGACTCGGCGAACTGCTCCTTGGTCCAGTTGAAAGCCGCGAGATTGAAGACAACGAAGCTCACCCCGACGAGCGCTATCAATTCAACCGCAAACGCAGCGCGACCCTCGTTCGCGAATGCGGCGAGCAGAAACTCCCCGCCGATCATGAAGCTGGAACCGATGGTGAACATGACGATCGTCACGACCCCGGTCAGGATGCGCATGCGATACGACGCGTTGAACGCGATAACAGAGTCTTCTTCAAACGCGCGCTGCGCGCGATCTGCTGTGCCAAAGGCTTTGATGAGCTTGATTGCGCTGAAGGACTCCTGAATTCTGGACGTCACGTCGGACGCCGCAGCGCGGTAGACCAGCGCACGTGTGCGCATGCGTGGCATGGACCAGTACGCCCAGTACATGGCCGGCGGAATGAACGCAACCGCAAGAAAACCGAGCCACGGGCTCAGCAGACTAACCAGGAATACGCACGTCAGATAGCTCATCGTCGCGAGCGTCAATGTGATCAGGCGGCCAATGACGGCGGTGACCTGGGCACTGTCCTGGTAGATTCTGAAAATGGTATCGCCGGTACGATGGTCGCTGTGGTACTTGAGCGACAGTTGGTGCCAGCGCTCCAGCAACGCGAGGCGCAGGTCCTGGTTTATCCGCTGCATGATCCACATGTTGTAGTACGGATTGACGATCCGGAACGGCAGTTGCGCCAGATGAGCGCCGAGCGCGAACAGAACATAGACCCATACGAGGCTTCGCCGTTGCTCCTGGTCAAGCTCCGTAACAGACCCCTGGGCCCACTCGGGTATGCCGATAAGTGATGCGAGTCCGGGTGCGATGGGCTCGTTCTGAAGAATGTTCTGACTCAGGAGGTCTGCAAGAATGACCCCGAGCGCAAGCGCGATGAAGCGCTGCAGAAAATTGATCGCGTAGTAGTACACAAGGTGCGTACCGATGCGAATCCGACACTGCACGCGTCCATCTTCACGCCGAAACTGGAACATCCAGCCGAAAACACAGGCCAAAGTCACTGCGCCTGCGTAGATGCCGTCGGCGGAACCGTCGATCAGGAACGACGCCACAATGTTCGCTGCAAGCCCGCTCGCGACCAACAGCACGATTGCAGAGCGTCGGCCAAGACCTGCAACCATCAGTGTAATGCTGAGGATCATGGCGAGGACCGGAACGTACAGGAGTCCCATGGGCCAATCGAACGTTGCCGGCATTGCACCAAACAACAGCGGCAGCACCGCAACCGCGACAACCAGAAACGGTGCGTAGGCGAAGCTGTAGCCACCTTCGACCGCTTCTGCGACACCGACACCCGTACCAACGCCCGCGCCCGGCACGTACCATCGCCCGAGTAACTGGGGTCGTATATACGGCCATGAACGGAAGAACAGCGCCAGGACCTCCCGGAAACCGCTGTTGTCCGATTCAACCGCACGGTCGCGATCCGGCGGGATGTAGCCGTCGCCGAACATGGGCAGGGCCTTCGCGCGGAGACGATTGGCGTCGAGTTCGTCTGGCGCCATCAGAAGCCCTCTCGCTTTAGAATGTCAGTTAACGCAGCCGTGGCAAGTCACTAATAACATCACTAGCGCGCAGCGGGCAACCTCAATCAACGGGGAGGGAGCAACGCTGCCATCAAAGTCACCCATACCTGCCTGCCGACGCTGAGTTGCCTTCACCGACCCTGCGCGCCTTACTCACGTGGGCTTCACTCTCTCCGGTACTCTCTCACAATGAGCAATCAACCCCGGATGTAGGCTTCCAACTGCTCAATCACATGCTCCTGATCACTGATGATGGATTTGACAAGGTCGCCCACCGAGATCATGCCGACCAGCGCATCGCCGTCCTCAAGAACCGGAAGGTGGCGGACCCGGCGCGCAGTCATGAGGGCCATGCATTGATCGACGGTGATATCCGGCGTTACGTAAATGACATCCCGCGTCATGATCTCAGTCACCGGTGTCGCGCGCGATGATTTGCCGACCAGAATGACCTTTCTGGCGTAATCCCGCTCGGAGATAATGCCTTCGAGCTTCCCGCTGTCGCCAACAACGGCAAGCGCCCCGACATGTTTATCTGCCATCATATCGATTGCGTCCAACACTGACCGGGTCGGTCCGAGAGACCAAACCTCAGAACCCTTGTCAGCGAGTATCACAGCGATTCTGGTCGTCATGACCGTCCCTCCTGCGAGGCGTCAACGGGTTTGTGAGAAACCACCTGGAACCACTTTATTCTCCGCAAACGACCGATAATTGCCAGCGCACAAGTCCGGCCCACCCCGCATGCAGGAGGCCAGATCCACTCTAAATTGGTCAAAGCAAATTCTTGATATCACTAGAAAAAGTTGGAAATGCAAAGAAGGAGTCGCGCAACGCAGATGCCGTTATTCCATGGCGCATAGCGAGCGCGAACGTGTGGATTAACTCCTCGCCGTGATGGCCAACCAGATGTGCCCCCACGATTTCATCTGTTTTCCTGTCGATCAGCACCTTCGCCCAGGCCACCGTTTCTGCATAGCTCTTGCCTGAAAACCATTCACGCATGTCATTGATTTCAACCCTCACCTCGATGCCAGCATCCGCTGCGGCGCGCTCGGTCAGGCCGACCGTCGCAAACGCCGGCACCGTAAAGACCGCGCCGGGGACGACGGCGTAGTCAGGCTTAACGGTCGGACCCTCGACGATATTTCGGCCAACGATGCGACCCTCATACGTGGCGAACGGGGACAACTGCGCCGACCGGACGAGCGCGTCACCGGCGACCCAAACGGATGGGTTCGTCGTCGAGCGGAGGAAATCGTCAAGCTCGATGGCTGCACCGTCGTGCTGTACATTCCCTGCAGCAAGGTCGAGTGTGTCCACATTGGCGACGCGGCCCGCACCGTTGATCACGCGATCAGCGTTCAATGTCTGCGCCTGGCCGTCCACCTCTACCTGGACAGTCAATCGGTCACCCGTCCTGACGACACCCTTGACTACCGCGCCCGTGTGCACCTTGACACCAAGCCGCTCGGTCTCCGACCTGACGACCGCAACCGCGTCCACATCCATGTTTGGCAGCAACTGCGGCATCACCTCGAGGATGGTCACATTTGTGCCGGCGCGCTGATAGACGTGGGCAAACTCCAGCGCGATGACACCGCCACCGATGAAGATCACCTCTTCCGGTTGCACATCGTCGCTCAACACCTCGTCCGATGTGATCATCAGATCGGCGCCTGTAATCGGCAAGGCACGTGGCTTTGAACCCGTCGCAATGACGATATTTTCAGCGTCAAGTGTCTCGCCATTAACGTCGATGCTGTTGGGGCCGGTAAAGCGCGCCTCACCGCGATACACATCGCCACGCTTGCCGGCGACACCGGCCATCGCGTCCGGAATAAAGTCGACCATCGCCCGTT
>Ga0302135_10001096_pt1 | contig 16193 bp, 11 predicted proteins | sample CBN3_surface_MG_FD_203119 | JGI IMG/M metagenome (GOLD analysis project Ga0302135, IMG submission 203119) | Marine microbial communities from Western Arctic Ocean, Canada - CBN3_32.1 | ecosystem: Environmental > Aquatic > Marine > Oceanic | place: Canada: Western Arctic Ocean | collected...
ATGATGTAACCACCTGCATTTATGTGCGCATCGAATGCGGCGGATACATATGTTGCAGTTTCGTTTTCAGCAATTACCGATGGCCCTGAAATCAACGCGCCTTGAGCAAGATTACTGCGCAAAAAGATGGGAACATCGACCATGTCGTCGAGCGCCGCGTCGTACATGGGTCTATGGCTGTTTGGCATCGCTGTTTTGCCACCGCTGATGCCAGATAATTCCAGCGGTCGTTCGACTTTGGTGCTGACCGAAACGATCCAGCTCAAGATTTCAACATCGGCATGGGGAATGACCCGTGCAAAGAACTGCTTGTATTCCTCGTCGAACGCGTTTTGCAGCACGTCCGCATCTGCGGTTACTAGGTCGCGGTCCGGTAGCGGCACAACGATTTCATGACCCTGTCCGACATATCGCATGAATGCGGTTCGGCGCTCAATGAGCAGTTCGTCCGGCGCGCCGGCCCGAACGACAGAACGGGCGTCGTCGCTCAAGCCGCGAAGCACAGTATTAACTGTCGTTGGGTCGAAGTCCTTAAGTTGCATGTAGTGGCTGTGCACAACTTCATATGCGACCGGTGCACGCAGGAAACCGACTGCTGAGCCGACACCGGCATCGGTCGGAACGACGATTCGATCAATACCAAGTTTCTCTGCGAGCCGGGTTGCGTGGAGTGGTGCCGCACCACCAAAGGCGATAAGCGCATGATCGCCAATGACCTTTCCACGCTCGATCGCGTGAACACGCGCAGCATTTGCCATCCGTTCATCGACAATTTCGGCAATGCCAAAAGCAGCGAGTGACGTTGTCACGTTGAGTGGCTCAGCGATAGCTTGATTGATCGCTTTGCTGGCCCGCTCCGGTTCTAGATCAACCTTTCCACCTGCAAACCGTTCGATGTCGATACGGCCAAGCAATACATCGGCGTCAGTCACCGTGGCTTCTTCTCCACCGTTTTGATAACACGCAGGACCCGGGTCTGCCCCGGCACTGTCGGGCCCGACGGCGATTTGTTGCATTTCATCGACTCGGGCGATTGAACCACCGCCTGCACCGATTTCCAACATTTCAATGACGGGAATACGCAACGGCAAACCGCTTCCCTTGAGAAAGCGAGCAGCGCGATCTACTTCAAAGCTGCGGGCTGTCTGTGGTTCATAGTTTTCGATCAAACAGATCTTAGCGGTAGTGCCGCCCATATCGAATGAGACAACTTTTTCCAGTTGGCATTCAGCGGCAATATGGCTGGCTAGAATTGCGCCACCGGCTGGCCCTGATTCCATAAGTCTTATGGGAAGACGAATGGCCGCATCGAGCGTCATTAATCCTCCACCCGAGGTCATCATGAATATCGGACAGATGTATCCCAGTCGGGCGAGGTCATCGCGTAAATTGGATAAGTATCCCGACATCACTGGTTGTATGTAGGCATTCGCACAAGCAGTCGACAGCCGCTCGTATTCTCTGATTTCCGGGCAGACCTCGGAAGAAATAGTGACGTAGAGAGTGGGATCGGCGGCGATCAACAGATCGCGCACCCGTTCCTCGTGTGCCGGATTGGCGTAACTGTGGAGAAAACCCACAGCAACGCTTTTGACCCCAAGCTGCTCAAATTGATGGATCAGCCCCTTCACCGCATCTTCGTCCAGAGGGATCAGTATTTTGCCTTGAGCGTTCACCCGTTCGGGAACAGTCAGACGCAGACGACGTGGAACCAAAGGCTCAGGCTTGTCCAAATAGATATCGTACTGGTCGTACCGGCTCTCATGGCCGATATCGATCGTGTCCCGAAAGCCCGCGGTTGTAATCAGTACGGTAACGGCACCTTTGCGTTCGATGATCGCGTTTGTTGCGAGCGTCGTGCCGTGCACCAGGATATCAATGTCGCTCGCTACCAGGTCGGCCTCCTTCATAGCTACGGATATTCCATCAAAGACACCGTTTTCGGGGGCGTCTGGTGTGGTCAAAATTTTAGTGATCACTCGACCGCCCGGCCATTCGACGACGACGTCGGTGAAAGTCCCGCCAATATCGACAGCGAGCCGGTTCATATTTTTTGAGATGATGAATTCCTCCTCTCGAACCATGTTGGTTCGGTGGCTCGATTCATATGTTGAGAGGGAGGGTATGTCGCATTGAAATTCGTCTGCTCCCCAAAGCTAGAAATCCTTGCAAAGTCTTAGTGCATCGTAGATGGCAGCATGAATGCCATGCGACGAAACACAATCGCCAATACGGTAGAGCAGGATTCCGGAATTGTAATCGGCGAGCTGCGGCTGTGGTTCACAGGCAAAAAGCGCAGATAAATCGGTCACACCGCCATTTCGCGCCTCGTCCTTTAGTCTGCAATACAGCTGATCGTTTGGCGCGGTGCCATTGTCGACAACGACTTGGTCGACAGCGCGCGTTTCTGTAACTCCTGTGAACTGGTTTCTAAGTGTTGCGAGAAGCTGGCCATCCTTGCGTTCGACCCGTTCAAGTCCAAGGCCGGTGGTCATTTTTACGTTCTTCGAGTAAAGCCGCCTTAGATATACGGGAAGTGAGCCGTCGCCGAGCCCCTGTCCTATGCGCGGGTCAGGCGTCACTAGTTCAGTTGTGCTGCCCGCTTCGGCTAGAAAATCGGCACAGGTCGTCCCCGAAAATCCACCAATCGCATCGTAAATCAATACGGTTGATGCGGGCGCTATACGGGAGGAAAGCACGTCTTCAACGCTGATCGTAAGGCCATCAGCGCGGCCCCAGGCCTTATTCTCATCCAGTTTGGGACGACCGCCTGTGGCGACAACGACGATATCCGGTTCGCTTAACCGAATCGTTTCTGTTTCGACCTCGATATTCAAGCGGACATCGACCGCAAGACGCGTGAGTTCATCTTCCAACCAATGGATGATGTCCCCCATTTGGTCCCGCGACGGTGCCAGGGCTGCATGGGTGATTTGCCCGCCGAGGACAGAATTGCGTTCGAATAAAATGACTTTATGGCCGCGTTCCGCAGAGACTCTTGCGGCTTCCATTCCGGCTGGGCCACCGCCAACGATGACGATGCGGCGCTCGCGGTCGTTCCTTGCGATGCAATGGGGCATCGTCACCTCACGGCCCGTCGCAGCGTTGTGTAGGCAAAGCACTTCGAGACCGTTGTATTCGCGGTCAATGCAGTAGTTGGCGCCGACGCAGGGCCGGATCTGTGCGACGCGGCCTTCACGGAGCTTATTGACGATGTGTGGATCAGCGATGTGCGCGCGGGTCATGCCGACCATATCGATTGCGCCATCGTCCAATAACTGTGCCGCTTCGGCCGGGTCACGAATGTTCTGCGCGTGCATGACTGGTATGTCGACAACGCGTTTGATGCCCGCTGCGAGGTGAACGTAAGGGTGAGGTGGATAGGCCATATTGGGGACGCTATTTGCGACCGACATTAATGTATCGGCACCTGAGCCAATGACGCTGATGAAGTCTACCAGCCCGGATTCGGCATATCGCGCGGCAATTTGTTTAAGGTCCTCTTCGCGCAAGCCATCTTCATGGAATTCATCACCACACATCCGTAGCCCAATGCAGAACTCACTGCCGACTTCAGCACGCACTGCTTCAAAGACTTCAAGACCAAACCGCATCCGGTTTTCCAGCGACCCGCCATACGCGTCGGTGCGCTTGTTCGTTCGAGGACTCCAGAATTGGTCGATCAGATGCTGATGCGCCGCCGAAATCTCTGCGCCATCAAGCCCGCCTTCCTTCACACGTCGGGCTGCCTGCGCAAAATCACCTTGAATTCGTTTGATGTCTTCCAGCTCGATGACTTTGGCGGTTCCTCTCGTCAATGGCTCGCGTACGCCGCTCGGTGATACGAGATGCGGCCAAAACCCTCGATCCCAGCGAGATCTTCGGCCCAAGTGTGTCAACTGGATCATGACTGCCGTTCCGTGCGTGTGGACGGCGCTGGCAAGATTTTGAAACGCCGGGATTATCGCATCGCTGGTGACGTCGACCGATGGTCCCCACAACTGTGGGCTGTCGAGCGAAACTGAACTTGCACCACCCATCGTCAACCCAATTCCACCCCTCGCTTTTTCTTCGTGGTAGCGGACATAGCGTTCGTTTGTCTTTCCGGCATCCGCGTAAAGCTCGGAATGAGGCGTGCTGACGAGCCGATTGGCGACTGTCACCCGATTAAGGGTAATTGGTTTGAAAATCGCGTTGTATTGGTGGTCCAATATCTTTCCCTTGGCAGTCGATTTCGAATATTTCGTAGGCTGCTATATCCTCGCAGGCTTTGCCTGTGCAACGAGGGTCCAAACCTTCTCCGGCGATGCTGGCATGTCGATGTTATCGACGCCAATCTCGCTCATGGCGTCGAGTAGTGCGTTGACCACCGCAGGAGGCGCGCCAATTGCGCCGACCTCGCCCGCGCCCTTCATGCCCATGGGGTTCGTCTTGCAGGGCATGTCATCGAGGACCTGAAAGTCGATGAACGGCACATCGTCCGCTCGCGGCAAGCAATAATCCATAAACGAACCAGTCACGAGTTGGCCATCATCCTCTTGATATCTGCAGCCCTCAAACAAGGCCTGACCGATACCTTGTATGGTTCCACCCTGCACCTGTCCGGTAAGTAGCATAGGATTGATGACTGTTCCCAAGTCGTCGACAATTGTGTAGCGGTCGATGGTCGAAACGCCAGTTTCCGGATCGATCTCAATCTCGCATATATGGCATCCGTTAGAAAATGTGCTGTCGGAGGTTCCGAACTGTCCGATTGCTGCAAGCCCGGGCTCGTCATCGTCCAACACATTCGGAGCTTTATAGGCTGCGTCGGCTATCTTTGAGAAGGTTACACTTCGATCGGTCCCCAACACGCGAAATTCACCGGTAGTGAACTCGATATCAGCAATGGCGACTTCCAGTTCCCGTGCCGCGATCTTTTTGCCTTTCTCAATGATGGCCGTCGCCGCACGGTCGCAGCACACTCCGCCAATGGGCATTGAGCGGGAGCCGCTCGTGCCAGTACCATTTTTAATTCGGTCCGAGTCGCCTTGAACGACGGTGATATCGCCGATGTCGAGACCAAGGCGGTCGGCAATAATCTGTGCGTAGGCAGTTTCGTGACCCTGTCCGTTCGATTGGGTGCCGATCAGAACGACCGCTGTTCCGCTGCGATCAAATCGGATGTCAGCAGTTTCTGTGGTACCCGCGCCACAAGATTCTATGTAGTACGCCAATCCAAAGCCTCGTAGCTTGCCGGCGGCCTCAGAAACCTTCTTTCGCTCAATGAATTTCACATGATCTGCGCGCTGAAGGGCTTCGGCCGACGTACGGGCAAAATTCCCGCTGTCGTAAACGAGGCCCATCGGGGTCGTGTGAGGTAAAGCTGAAGTCGGAATAAAGTTTCGCTCGCGGATCGCAATTGGATCGATCCCTAGTTGTCGTGCGGCCGCATCGACGACGCGTTCGACGACGTAGATCGATTCCGGCCGTCCGGCACCGCGATATGCATCGGTCTGCACTGTATTGGTGAAGACGCCGCGTACTTCCACATGGGCAGACGGAAGCGTGTAGACGCCAGCAAGCAGCCCAGCATATTCACCAGTCGGAATCGCGGCGCCGTAATTGGAGAGATATGCGCCCAGGTTCACGAAGGTTCTAACGCGAATGGCAAGAAAATTGGCGTTTGCGTCAAGTGCCAGTTCAGCGCGTGTAATATGGTCACGGCCCTGAGCATCGGAGAGGAACGAGTCCGTACGATCGCCGATCCAGCGGACCGGACGACCGATTTCGCGCGCTGCAAACAAAACCAATGCTTGTTCGGGATAAAAGAATCCTTTGGTCCCGAAACCACCGCCGACATCGGGCGTGACGACGCGGAAGCGGTTTTCAGGCAGATTGAAGATATGATTGGCGAGCTGCCGATGCACCAGGTGGACGCCTTGGGTTCCGGAATAGAGCGTAAACCGTTCACCGTCCCAGATGCCGATGGCGTTGCGGGGCTCCATTGGATTGGCGACCAGCCTGTTGTTGATCAGATCAAGCTCAACAACGTGAGCCGCCGCAGCGAACGCAGCATCAGTGGAAGCGCGATCACCTTTTTCCCAATTGAAGGAGGTATTAGCCGGCGCTTGTGCCCAGAGTTGTGGCGCTCCAGCGGCTGTAGCCGCTTTGGCATCTGTAATCGCCGGAAGTGGTTCGTAATCGATGGCGATGAACTCGATGGCGTCGCGCGCCAGGGCTGCGGTTTCTGCGACCACAAAAGCCACAGGATCGCCGACATGCCGCACGATTCCGTGTGCGAGAAGCCGTCTTGGCGGTGTTATCATTGACGAACCGAGAGGCTCCATGGGGTCATACAGGCAGGGAATAGTGCCTAGACCGGCTGCCTCGATGTCATCGCTTGTGAAAATTGCAAGGACACCCGGACAGCTTCTCGCCTCTGTTGTATCGATCGATAGTATCTGTGCGTGTGCGTGTGGTGAACGCATCACCACGGCTTCCGTTTGCCCTTCAAACACCATGTCTGCGGTATAGGAACCATTTCCCGTAAGGAAGCGGAAATCCTCTTTGCGGCGCTTGGCCTGCCCGGTTGCTGTGTGGTTTTTCGGTGTCGCCATGTGTAATTTTCCATTGGCTGAATTTTTAAGGCTTGTCTCAATGACAGTTTGTCCTGCAATCACTGGAGGCGCCAACCACAAATTCCGTGCGCGGAGGCGTCAAGCCAGCCATATTTGATTTTCTAGGTCTGAAGTTTTGTACGCAAGAAAGAGGAATTCCATGCGCGACTATATGGAGCGGCTTCGAGTGGATGATGATTTACTCGTGACAGATCGCGAAATCGATCCAAAATTTGAACTCGCGGCAATTACGCAGAAGGTCCAGAAGACCTCCAATAAGGCAATACTCTTCAACAATGTGAAGGGGACTGATCTTCCGGTGCTGACAAATACCTATGGCAGCCGCAAGCGTTTAGCCGACATACTTGGAATTGCGCCGACTGATTTCTGCAGTCAATGGACGCGCCTAACTGAATTGGGGTCGGGCGTCGATGGACCGCTCAAACGCGACGTGCCGATGCCGAGTGATCTGATCGATTGCAAATTAAGCGACTTGCCGCTCATTACGTATTGCGAGCGCGATGCTGGTCCATACTTCACATCAGCACTTTTCGTTGCAAAGGAGCCGGAAACCGGCGTGCCGAACCTGTCATTTCACCGATCAATGTATGTCAACGATAATGAATTACGCGCGCGACTGGCGCCTCGTCATCACTTGACGCTCTACCATGAGAAGGCAGAGAAAATGGGCCAATATCTGGAGGCGGCAATGTTGATTGGCCCGCCGCCGGAGGCTTTTCTCGCGGCAGCGGCACCAGTTCCATACGACGTGGATGAACTCGAAGTTGCCGCCAAGCTGATGGGCCGGACGCTGGATATGCGGCCCTGTAAACATATTAATCTAATGGTTCCTGCAACGACCGAAATCGTTATTGAAGGACGCTTCATACCCAATGAGCGGCGGCCGGAAGGCCCATTTGGGGAGTTCATGGGTTTTTACGTCCCGGTTGGTGATAACGCTGTCTTTGAAGTGTTGGGTGTAACGAAGCGTCCTGACGCAATTTTCCACAGCATCTTGAGTGGATCGTCAGAAGAAGTGCTGTCGCTTGAACTTTCGGTTGCGGCCAATATCTACCAACGTATCAGCGCTGTTTTGCCAGGCATTATCGACGTTACCTGTAACCCATTCGTGCTACACACCGTTGTCAAAATCGCACAGCAGTACGAAGGGCACGCTCGTCAGGTGTTGCTTGCAGTTATGGGTGCTGAGCTGACCTGGGCTGAGTTTGTGACTGTCGTAGATGAGGACGTCGATATTTACGATATGAATGACGTCATGTGGGCAGTGCTGACAAGATCACGAGCCGACAAGGATGTCTTAATTATACCTGATACGCCTTCATTCTACCGTGATCCGGATCAAGATCATTGGGGGCGCATGGGGATTGATGCAACTGCTCCGTTCGAGCGGCGACATGAATTCGAGCGCAAACGTGTGCCTGGCGCAGAGACGGTTAATCTGGAGGAATATTTCGGGAATGCGGTATAGGGACGGCTGAAAAATAGAAATGCCTTCGGTTGGTTTAGGCTGACAGAAATTCGCGGCAGCGCTAACATTTAGCTGCAATATTCACTCACAACCCGTATCTATCGACATTGCATTTTGGGCGTGTTGTGGGGAATGAACTTCAGGGAGAACACCATGGGAAATGTGGGATCTGTGAATGATAGTGGCAACGGCCTTTCGCTTGCGAAACAAATCAGTTGCTCTGAATGAGCAACATACGGAGCTCGAACAGACACTCAACAAGGAAATTGGCCGGCCCATGCCGGACGCTGAGGTGGTGAAGAAAATTAAATACCAGAAGCTTGCCATCAAAGACGAGCTTTCAAAGCTTGACGGCCAATAACAGCCGCAATCGTGCCCGTAAACTTTAGTCTGTAGCCGATGAAATTGGCTGTGGAGCCTAGTCTCCCCACCGTGTGGGGCTAAAGTTCCGTCGTGTGTTCCCGCAAAACAAATTTTTGTACTTTGCCGGTCGATGTTTTGGGGAGTGGGCCAAACACGACGGATTTGGGGCATTTGTAGTGCGCCATGTTGTCTCGGCAAAATTCGATCAATTCATCAGCATCTGCTTTTTCATTATCTTTTAGGGTCACGAACGCACATGGAACTTCGCCCCAATGATCATCCTGTTTGGCGACCACGGCGACTTCCAGGACAGCTGAATGACGGTAGATGACAGTCTCAACTTCGATAGTTGAAATATTTTCACCGCCTGAAATGATGATGTCTTTGGAACGGTCCTTTAACTCTATGTATCCGTCCGGATGCATAACTCCGAGATCTCCGGTGTGGAACCACCCACCCGCGAATGCATTTTCGGTCGCCTGCGGGTTCTTGAGATACCCCTTCATCACGACATTACCGCGAAGCATGACCTCGCCAATCGTTTGGCCATCTTCTGGTACAGGTTCCAGCGTCTCAGCATTGGCGACTGTCGCGCCCTCAAGAACGTGATAGGGGACGCCTTGCCTTGCCTTGAGGGTTGCCCGTTCGCCGGCGGGTAAGGCGTCCCATTCGTCATGCCAGGCGCAAACAACTGCGGGTCCGTAAACCTCCGTCAGGCCATATACGTGGGTCACATGAAATCCCATATTTTCGATTTTCTCCAGGACGGCCGCTGGCGGCGGTGCAGCTGCGGTCATGACCTCAACCGTATGATCGAAATTGGTGCGTGCACTTTCGTCCGCATTGATCATCATGTTGAGGACGACGGGTGCACCGCAAAAATGGCTGACGTTATGAGCAGCAATCGCCTTGTAAATCGATGCGGCGTCGACATTGCGAAGACAAATATTGGTGCCCGCGACACCAGCTATTGTCCAGGGAAAACACCATCCGTTGCAATGGAACATCGGCAACGTCCAGAGATAAGTCGGATGAGGTGGCAGGTTCCAAACAACAATATTACCCATTGCCACCAGATATGCTCCGCGATGGTGATAGACGACACCTTTGGGGTCACCGGTGGTTCCCGAAGTATAGTTTAATGAAATGGCCTGCCATTCATCCTGTGGTAAGGACCAGGCAAAAACAGGGTCGCCCGTCTTCAGAAAAGCCTCGTACTCGATCTCGCCCAGCATTTCACCGTCCGCCAGGGGGTCGTCGATATCGATGACCAGTGGCGCCCTCTTGCATTTGGCAAGCGCCGCTTTGATCGCAGCTGAAAATTCAGGATCCGTGATGAGTACTTTCGTCTCGGCATGGTCAAAAATCTGCGCAATCGCGTCCGCATCAAGTCGGAAATTTAGCGCATTCAGTACCGCACCGCACATTGGTACGCCAAAATGTGCCTCAAACATTGCGGGTACGTTTGCAGCCATGATCGAAACCGTATCGCCTTTGCCGATACCACGTGCGATCAACGCACTCGCTAGGCGTCGGCACCTCTCATAGCACGCGGACCAGCTGATTGACGTTTCGCCATGCACCAGGGCAGTTCTGTCTGGATAAACTTTAGCGGCGCGTTCGAGTAGACTGAGTGGGCTCAGCGCGACGTAATTCGCCGCGTTGCGGTCAAGGTCGATATCGTAAATATTTTGGCTCATGGCAAACTCCATGGGACCTTTGGAAGCCAATTAACGTCTCGCTCCGCCAGCTTAGGTGCAGACGGAAATTCGGTTAATCTGGAAGTGGCATCGCGGCAAATTCGGCAGGTTTTCGGCCCGCTTTCACTGCCTTTGCGGTTGCTGTGGCGAGCTCAAGCCTTGTGCATAGACCTAAGTCCACAGGGCTGCGCGGCCGCAAGTTTGGGCTGTTCCAATGGGAACGGTCGCGTATCGCGTTAATCGTTGGTTTGGTCGTGCCAATAAGGCGGCTAATTTGCCCGTCGGTCAATTCTGGGTGATTGCGCAAAAGCCACGCAACGCAATCCGGTTTATCCTGGCGCTTTGCCACTGGCGTGTATCGTGGTCCACGGCCTCTAGCGACAGGACGAGGCACATCCGACGCGGCCATTTCAAGCCGAGCATTTTTGTCGCCTTCCACTTGCGCTATCTCTTCACGTGTCAATTGGCCGCTGGTTATTGGATCGATTCCGATCATACCAACGGCAACTTCGTCGTCAGCGATCGCTTGCACTTCGAGTGGGTGTAGGCCACAGAATTCGGCGATCTGAACGAAGTTCAGTGTTGTATTCTCGACGAGCCACACTGCCGTCGCTTTCGGCATTAAGGGAATTGCCATAAGTTCTCCTAGAACAACCTGTCAGTCATGGCCGACTGAGTCGGCGCATTAAGTAAGGTCGGTTGATAATTGAGGCGCATACTATATCGACTGCGCCGATGGCGCAAAGCCAGATATCTCTTGCTCTTCAAAGGCTAATGGACTTGCAGCCGCTAGTCCGAGCGATCACACTCAGACTGTATTGTGGTGGTGGATAAAGAGAGTGATCGTGGACGAAGAACTTGAACCTCAGACAAAGCGAAAAGTACTAAAAGATCTTGAGCTCATGTCGATCGATGCACTTCATGAATATATTGTCGAGCTCAACGCAGAGATCGACCGAGCACGCCAGGCGATCACTGCCAAGGAAGCCGCTAAGGGTGCCGCAGAAAGTGTCTTCAGGTTATAGCTGCTCATGGCACAAGATACAGGACAAGGGCTAGTGAATAGGCGGACCTGGCCACAGCGTGTGGGGCGAGCGATGCGAAAGGTCGTCCGAATGTCAGGGTTCGACGTTGTACGGCATCCTTTTGATACGAAAGGGGCGAATGATATCGCCCATTTGCTGACGCTCAGAGGGATCAATGTCCTTCTCGATGTTGGTGCTAATGTTGGCCAATATGCGCGGCAGATTCGTCGTAGCGGGTATCAAGGTAGGATCGTTTCTTTCGAACCTGTCTCGGAAACTCACATTCAACTGACTAAAGCTGCAGCACGTGACAGCGCCTGGATCGCCGCGCCGCGCATGGCGCTCGGCGAAGATGATGGCAAGGCTGAGGTTCAAATTTCGACTTTTTCAGATATGAGTTCACTGCTGCCGACAACGCGTAAAGGGCAGGATGCTTTTCCGCGGGCCAAGACCATGGCAGCGGAATCTGTTGATAAGCGGAAACTGGACAGCGTGTTCTCTGACTTCGTGAAAAATGACGACCGTTGCTTCGTTAAACTAGACACACAGGGTTTTGAGCGCCGAATTCTGGATGGCGCCGGTTCGGTTCTCCATTCTATTCAGGGAATTCAACTTGAACTCTCGCTGGTACCGCTATACGAGGGCGAGAGCCTGTTTGACGAACTGCATGAGCATGTTTGCTCGCTTGGTTTCGAGCCATATCTCTTTGTTCCAGGATTCTATAGCCGCCGCATTGGCCGTCAACTACAGGTCGACTGCGTTTACTTTCGGAACGATATCGCCGATTAACAATAGTTGGAATTGTTGCGACCGAACGACGCATTTGGGCGCGCCATCGTTGGCGCGCCCATTTGTTTCTATCGAGAGTCGAAGTTGATACCAACGGGCTGTAGATTAGGCCGCCTTGCGTTCGATCGCCTTCTTGTCACCAACGATAATTTTGATCGCGCGAGGCTTCATTGCCTCTGGCAACTCACGCTTTAGATCAATATGCAGAAGGCCGTTTTCCAAATCGGCACCGTGCACCTGCACGTAATCTGCCAAGTTGAAACGGCGTTCAAATACCCGCCTCGCGATACCGCGGTGCACGTATTGTCGATCAGCGTCGTTGTCGTCGTCCTTTCGGCCAGTGATAGTCAGCTGATTGTCTTCAACTTCGATGCCAAGTTCATCCTGTGAAAACCCGGCGACAGCCATTGTCAAACGGTATGCGTCTTCGCCAGCTTTCTCGATGTTATAGGGTGGATAGGACGGCGCGTCGTTTGTATGGGCGACACGGTCCATCTGATGTAGCAGTCGATCAAATCCGATCGAACTGCGGGAAAAGGGAGTCAAATCGAGTGTACGCATTGCTATATCCTCCTTTGAAGCGATATGCAGATCATTGAGGTCCGGCCGCGTTGCCAAGCCTCAGGTTAGACACCCCCCAAGCCCTCATAGAGGCGCTCAGGAGCAGTCTAGATGTAAGGGGTTACAGTTGGATTTCAAGTGGTCGGTGAACAGCATACTTGGCCGCCTAGGCAAAGATACGTAGCTGCGGATTGGTCGCTTCAAGTGCTGATTCAGAAAGAGGGAACGGCCTCAAAGGGCCGCTACAAACCTACGATTCGAGGCCGAATTTCTCGAAGCGCTTGTTAAATTTAGCCAGCTGACCACCGGAATCTAGGAGCCTATGAACGCCCGTCCAAGCCGGATGTGTCAATGGATCGACATCGAGCTTCAGCGTATCGCCAGCATTACCCCACGTTGAACGGGTCTGGTAAGTCGTACCGTCTGTCATCTGCACGGTGATTTCGTGGTATTCAGGATGGGTTTCTTTTTTCATCGCCGTATTCTGCCGCCACAACGCATTGTTGACCAAGCGGGCTCTATAGCTCAGCTTCTTGGTTATTGCAAGAAATGCCCGTCGCAAAAGCGCAAGTTCATTGCGATAAGGAACGCCTCGTGCTTCTTGTCGGAAGAATCGCGCACTGATATACCCGCCAATGTCGCTCGTGTTCGAAGGGATAGACTGGAGAAAATCGTCAATGCGTCTTTTGCCGAAACCCTATGTCTTTCGGCCTCGTGGCTTACCGCGCAAAGGGGTGAGGCGTCTTGGCGCGTAGCGCGATCAACACGGGAACGGACGAACCAACGCGCCAACGTGATCTTCGCGTTCTGCGCCCTTTGCTCGGCTATCTCAGGCCGTACCGGCTCGCGATCGTCGGAGCATTGATCGCACTCATCATAGCTGCCGGCACGGTCATGACGATGGGGCAGGGATTGCGGTTGCTGATTGATAGAGGATTTAGGACTGAGCTCCTTGATCAGGCGTTGCTTGTATTCCTCGTCGTCATCTTCGTCCTTGCATTGGCGAGCTACTCCCGTTTTTTTCTCGTTTCATGGATTGGTGAGCGTGTTGTTGCGGATATCAGGCGCGCAATTTTTCAACACATTATCAAACTCAGCCCGGGCTTCTTTGAGGTGACACCAACGGGCGAGGTCCTCTCGCGACTGACGACGGACACGACACTTTTGCAAGTCATCATCGGAAGTTCAGTATCAATAGCCTTGCGCAACACGTTGCTGTTCGTGGGCTGCTCGATCATGCTGGCCGTCACGAATCCACGGCTTACCGGGTTCGTTTTCCTCTTTGTGCCACTTGTAATCGTTCCGATTATCTTTTTCGGTCGCCGCGTACGTCGCTTTTCGCGCGCGTCGCAGGATCGACTTGCGGACGTTGGTGCCTTTGGCACAGAGACACTAAGTTCTGTGCGAACGATGCAAGCCTTCACGCACGAAGCGATCGATCGCGAGCGTTTCACTGGACATGTAGAAAACGCCTTCGCAACCGCAATTGACCGTGTGCGTGCTCGAGCATTCTTAACTGCCATCGTGATCATGTTTGTATTTGGCGCTGTGGGGGCGATTCTCTGGCTCGGGGGCAAAGACGTTATTGCAAACCGGATAACAGCCGGCGAATTATCCGCGTTCGTGTTCTACGCTGTCATTGTTGCTGGATCTATCGGGGCTATTTCCGAAGTATTCGGTGACCTGCAACGAGCAGCTGGTGCAACGGAGCGATTGTTGGAATTGCTCTCGACAAAACCAGATATCGCTGCACCAGAATCTCCGATTTCCCTGCCTGATCCACCAAACGGCCAACTCTCATTCGAACAGGTCACATTCGCGTATCCCTCAAGGCCAGATACACCTGCGTTGGTTGGTTTTGACTTAGACGTCAAGCCGGGAGAAACCATCGCCATCGTTGGCCCGAGCGGTGCCGGTAAGTCGACAGTCTTTCAACTGCTACTCCGGTTCTACGATCCGCAAAGTGGTCGTGTCACGGTCGACGACGTTGAGATCCGTGACGTCGATCCCGCCCAGCTTCGCTTCCGCTTTGGTTTGGTCCCCCAGGACCCAGTGATCTTTTCGGCGGATGCCGCGGAGAATATTCGCTACGGTCGACCGGATGCCAATGCCACTGACGTTCGCGCTGCGGCGGAGGCAGCCGCAGCGACGGAATTTATCGATCGCCTGCCCGACGGTATTCACACACACCTTGGCGAGAAGGGTGTGCGATTGTCAGGCGGACAACGCCAACGTATAGCGATCGCACGGGCAATTTTGCGTAACCCCACATTCTTGCTATTGGATGAGGCAACGAGTGCGCTTGACGCTGAGTCGGAGCAACTTGTCCAGCAAGCGTTGGAACGGCTTATGGCCAACCGCACGACGATTGTCATCGCGCATAGGTTGGCAACCGTTCTTGCCGCCGATCGAATTGTTGTAATGGATCGCGGTGAAGTCATCGCTAAAGGTACTCACACCCAACTCATAAAGCGTGGCGGCTTATATGCCCGGCTTGCTGAGTTGCAATTTAACCAGGGTCAAATGCTTGGTGCAGGCGCAGATGCCGATGTGAACGCTGAGGTAATTTAGTGTTCAGTCAGTTTAAGTTCGATGCGCCGATTGCGCCGAAAGGCAATTTCGCCAATCCGATCATCAATCGGTTGGAACTCGCCAAATCCCGTTGCAGCGAGTTTATTCGCAGGTATTCCCTGTCGGATCAGAAACATAACGACGGAAATTGCGCGAGCGGTAGAAAGCTCCCAATTGGAACGAAACTGTTCGTTCCGGATTGGTACGCGATCGGTGTGGCCGTCAATCCGCAAAATCCAGTTAATATCTGCGGGAATCCTTCCTGAAATATCGATCAGGGTTCGCGCAAGTTGTGCTAGTTGAGGCTCGCCGCCAAGGCCAATTTCGGCTGATCCAGATTCAAACAGGACTTCCGACTGAAAGATAAAGCGATCTCCAACGACATGGATATCCGGGCGATCGCCGAGTACCTCACGCAAACGTCCGAAGAATTCGGAGCGATACCGGGCGAGTTCTTGAACTTTGCTAGCCAATGCAACATTGAGGCGTTTGCCAAGGTCGCTGATCTGCGCTTTTTGAGCACGATCACGAGTGTCAGATCCTTCTAATGCTGCGTTGAGCTGCTGCATTTGATCCCGTAGCGCTGCTATCTGGCGATTGAGCAGAGCCATCTGAGCTTTGGCTGCAACGGAAATTTCTTTTTCGGCAGCGAAGTTCTGCTCGGTTGTCTCGGCGCGCTGTATTGCCAAATTCAAATCGGCTTCCATCTCTTCACGTAGCGCAGTCATTGCAGCGATGTCTTGCTGCAACTCCAATAGCTGGCCGAGTTGCACCTTGATCGTTTCTTCGTCGACCTCGACGATCTCTAACGCGTCATCGAGCCGAGACTGGAGTGCGGAGCCTTCCGCTTCCGCCCGGTCGCTTCGTGCCTGCAAGGTTTCCACTGTTGCTGAAAGCGTGTCACGCAAGGTCCGCAATTGACTTAATTCCGCTGCAAAGTCATCGCGGTCGGTCAGCGTGCTTTGCAGTTCGGCTTCCATCTCTTCACGTAGCGCAGTCATTGCAGCGATGTCTTGCTGCAACTCCAATAGCTGGCCGAGTTGCACCTTGATCGTTTCTTCGTCGACCTCGACGATCTCTAACGCGTCATCGAGCC
>Ga0302135_10001100_pt1 | contig 16179 bp, 21 predicted proteins | sample CBN3_surface_MG_FD_203119 | JGI IMG/M metagenome (GOLD analysis project Ga0302135, IMG submission 203119) | Marine microbial communities from Western Arctic Ocean, Canada - CBN3_32.1 | ecosystem: Environmental > Aquatic > Marine > Oceanic | place: Canada: Western Arctic Ocean | collected...
CTAGTACCGAGGCGAGTCCGTGCGGTGGGCATAACTCACACTTCCAATAATGGCCGCAAGGGACGGAAGCTGTACCTGTGGATGGGCGTGGGGCCAAGCTCTTGCAACGCTTGCAGGTGCCCTGATGACCCGTACCCTTTGTGGCCCGCAAACCCGTAGCCGGGATAGAGAGCGTCCATCTCCACCATGAGGGCGTCCCTGTACACCTTCGCGATGATGGATGCTGCGGCGATGGCCGTACACAGCATATCGCCCTTGATGATGGCGGTGCAGGGCTTATTGCGCCACGACAATTGCAGCGCATCAATCAGCAGGTGGTCCGGCGGCTGGGGGAGCGCTTCAAGTGCGAGGGTCATGGCACGGCGGGTGGCGGGAGCAATGCCAATGCGGTCTATCTCTTCCGCTGGCACCTCACCGATGCCGATGCCCAAAGCGGCCTGACGCACAATAACGTCTCCCCGCTCCCGCTGTCGCGCGGTGAGTGCTTTGCTATCACGAATGATTGCAAGCTCCGGCTGTTGGAGGGTCAACTCAAGGGGGAATACCACCGCAGCCGCAACCACTGGGCCTGCCAAGGGGCCGCGCCCTACTTCATCAATGCCGGCCACGTGCAAATAGCCTTGAGCGTGGAGTTCACGCTCAGCGTCGCGGGTGGGGAGGGTAATTCGGGATGCGCCTCTCGTCATGCTGGCGCTCCTTGCGTATCGTACGTGGTATTACTGCGATGCGCTGTCCAACTGCTACTGAATGAAGCCGCCGCCCAGCACTTCGTCACCGTCATAGAAGACGGCCGCCTGCCCGGGCGTTACCGCCCGCTGCGGCGTATCCAGGCGAAGCACAGCCTCATTGCCGTACGCCTCCAGGGAGGCTGCGACTGCCGGTGCGTTGTAACGTATCTTGGCAGTGACAGGCCGTGGGCCTTCCGGGGCGACACCTCCCACGAACCGCACCCCGCCTACGCGTACGTCGCTCTGGAGGAGTTCAGCTTCCGTACCCACCACCACCTGCCGCTCCACCGCGTCCAGCTTTATCACAAAAAGCGGGTCGGCACCGGTCAGGCCAAGCCCACGGCGCTGGCCCACGGTGTAGTACTCAATCCCTTTATGACTGCCGAGTACGTCACCGGAAGCGTTGACGATATCCCCCGGTTGGGGCGTCAGGCGCGTACGGAGGAACTCCCTGTAGTCACCCTGAGGGATAAAGCAAATTTCCTGGCTGTCCGGCTTGTTTGCCACTGGCAACCCGGCCTCCCGTGCAATGTCCCGTATCTCCACCTTCGTGTACTCGCCCACAGGGAACAGCAGGTTTGCCAACGTCTCCTGGCCCAGGTTGAAGAGCACGTATGACTGATCCTTGGAACCGTCAACTCCCGCGAGCAAACGGTACCGGCCATCTGCTTTGTCTTGTGCAATGCGCGCGTAGTGGCCTGTCGCCACGTAGGCTGCGTCCATGAACTTGGCCCGCTGCAATAAGAAATCAAATTTCATTTTGTCGTTACAGGCAATACAAGGGTGGGGCGTCCTGCCTCGCTCGTACTCGGACACGAAGTAGTCCATCACGTGATCGCTGAACTCTTGTTGGAAGTCCATGAAGTAATGCGGGATGTCCAACAGCTGACAGACGCGCCGAGCGTCCTCCACGTCCTCAATGGAGCAGCAGCCTTGGTGGTTCCCCGTGGCAGCGTTAACTGTGTCTTCAGACCACAGGCGCATAGTTACGCCAATGACGTCATACCCTTGCTGGTGGAGTAGGCAAGCCGCCACTGACGAGTCGACGCCGCCACTCATGGCAACCACGACCCGTTGGCGGGAAGGTGTGATGTTGTCCTGTGTTGATGGAATCATTGCTGCCTGAGTGCCGGTGACGGAGCCTCTCCGGCGGTTACCATGGCCGTGTCTGTCAGAAGCCGCTTGGTTATGCGGCCCGGCGTGACAATGCCGCCTGACAGCACCATCTGCATGGCTGCTTGCACCGTCATATCAGTGTCGTAGACATCTTCAACCGAGAGCACAGCCACCCATCCAGAGTTTGGCAGAGGTGCCGTGGGAATATAGACCACCGCCATGGGCCTGTCCTCTTCATCATTGGTGAGGCTGGTCAAAAAGCCAATGGTCCAGAGACCGGGGCGTGGATATTCAATGGTCACCACCCGCTTGAATCCGGTAACCGGCGACCCTGAAAACGACTCCACCAGACGCTTGGTCGCTGAATAGATGGGGCGTATTACCGGGACGCTGAGTAAAAATTGCTGGAGGCGCGAGATCAGGCGTAGGCCAAAGACGCTGGTGGCCACAATCCCCGCTACGTACACCACCGTAATGAGCGCAACCAGCCCAACACCTGGAATCTCTCTACGGAACCACAGGTCAAAGGCAGGGCTGAGCAGACCGTCCAAAAAGTCAAAGACCAGCCTCAGTACCCAATAGGTCAAGATGAGAGGCACCAGAAACAGCATGCCAGCGGCAAACCTGAATCGCAGGTGTCTCCCAACCCCTCTCCAGGTATTACGGGTGATGGGTATTGCGGCTTTTGAACGCAGGAATCGCACGATAACCGTACCTCCCAAGCAGAGGAGACTACCCTCTCGGCAAGCCTAGCGCCATGCGGGCTTAACCGCGGCTAGTATACCGCATTCAACATCCTGAACCGAGGCCCAGATGTCAACATTGACCCCTCTGGCAGGCTGAGCCCTATAATGGATGAAGTGCAATCACCAACACGACGGCAAAAGACCCCCCGGCAGCAGACCAGCGCAGTCTTGGCAATGGCCAGGCTGGCTGTGGACGTGGCATCAGAGAAGCAGGCGTCAGACATACTGATGTTGGACGTTCGTAAGCTCACGCCCTTCACAGATTACATCATCATCCTGACTGCGGACAACCTCCGTCAGATTAACGCCCTAGCTGAAGACATCCGCATAGGCCTCAAGACTGAGGGGGTAGACCTTCATCATCGTGAGGGTACCCCGGAGTCTGGATGGGTGTTGATGGACTTTGCAGACGTGGTGGTCCACATCTTTGCGCCAAACCAGCGTGACTTTTACAGCCTGGAACAGGTCTGGGAAGACGCACGGCAGGTCGTTAGGATTCAGTAACCCATCGATCCACGTCACGCTGGTAGTCTAAAATTTCCCCGCTGTTGAAGAAGATGCCCAACTCGTGAGCGGCTGCCTCAGGTGAGTCAGAGCCATGCACAAGGTTGCGGCCTATCTCAATCCCCAAGTCACCCCGTATGGTCCCCGGCGCAGCCTGCTGCGGGTTGGTCACTCCCATGGTGGTCCTGACCACTTCCACTGCATTGTCGCCCTCAACGGCCATGGCTATGAGCGGGCTGGAAGTCATGAACCCCTTCAACCCCGCAAAGAACGGCTTGTCCACATGGGCCTCGTAGTGCCGACGGGCCAGCGCGTCATCCATCTGCAGCATTTTGATGCCGGACAGCTTAAGGCCCCGGTCTTCCAACCGAGCGATGATGCGGCCCACTAGGCCGCGCTGCAAGACGTCAGGCTTCAGCAATACCAGGGTACGTTCCATGGAGCAAGGTCTCCTTATAGTGTTGTTTTTATACGTAACGGCTTCACAGACTATCACACGACCCACGTTGCGTGACGGGGCTTACCTCGACTTTGCTGTCCCCCCGTACTTTACAAGTCTGGGTGGCCGTGGCGTGCTTGTGGTGGGAGCGCGTAGGTAGTGGGGCTGAAGGCCCGCCAGTGGGTCTGACTGCCCAGCGGCAAGTCGGGCAACGCCCACCTCCACCAGCCCAGGTAGACGAGATGAAGGTTCGTCCGTTTCAACAAAGTGTGCGCGGTGTCCCAATGCTTCCTCTAGCTGGTCCCGATAGACGGGCGCACCTTCACCGCAGAACAGTATGTGTCTGCCAGTGAGCGCCAGCAAAGCCGGGGGCTCCGTGATGCGGTCAGGGGTGAGCCGGTGCAAGGCGCCTTGCTTGGGTTGAAAACGCGCCCACGCCACCAAGCTGCGCCCTGATTCCAAGATTGGACAGATGATGCTGCTTGCCTCACGGTACGGATAAGCAGATGCCTCCAACGTGCTCACCCCCACCACTGGCAGTGAGAGCGAGAAGGCTAATCCCTTAGCAACGCTGAGGCCAGCCCGTAGCGTGCTGAAGCCACCTGGCCCTGTGGCGACAATTACTCCTTCAAGTGAGGACACAGCCACACCCGCTCCGCTCAGGAGTTCCTGTACAGCGGGCATGAGCTCCGCCGTGTGGCTGTGCGTAGAATGCCAGGTGGCGCTGCGGAGCATACTGCCGTCAGCCCAAAGGGCCACTCCGGCGTACTTGGTAGTGGTATCTATAGCAAGGTACATAGCTCAGACAGCCTTAATCTCAATGGAGGTGCCATCCAACCGCTTGGCTATCTCCTCCATCAGTCCAACGTACCGCTCCCCGGCGGGTGACAGCCGTAGGCTCCGGCTTTCCTCACTCAACTCGGTCAATTCCACCAGAAGATGCTCCTCTGGAAAGAGATCAATGGCCTTCTCCGCCCACTCCACCACGCAGACGCTATCTGTCAGGAATTCATCAATGCCAAGCTCCTCCACCTCACGGGGGTCATCTATACGGTAGAGGTCCAGGTGGTGCAGCGTCACACGTCCGTGGTACTCATGCGCCAGGATGAACGTGGGGCTGTGGGCATATTCCTCCACGCCCAGACCCCATGCAATGCCCTGGGTCAAGGTTGTTTTGCCCGCGCCAAGGTCACCGCTCAACAGGATGAGGTCTCCGGCCTGGGCTAACTGGCCCAGTACCCGTCCAACCTGCTGGGTCTCCTCCGCACTGTGGGTGGTTATCTCAAGGGTCTTGACCATCAACGCAAGTGCTCCCACCCTTGGGCCGCCAGCGTTAGCTCTTGCCCATTCTCGTCCTCAATGCGCACCTGACCAGGCTCATCAGCGGTGACCTCTCCAACAGTCACCGCCTCCGGCAACTCATGCAACACCCGGTCAATGAGGTATCTGGGGCCGGTGAAGATGAGCTGGTATTCCTCACCGCCGCCTATCGCCAAATCACGTGCTTGGTCAGGCAATGCGTCTCGAAGGGACTGCGCTACAGGCACCTGAGCCGCGTACAGCTTTGCACCCGCGCCACTGGCGCGACAGAGCTTGGAAAGGTCGGCTGCTAGGCCATCTGACACGTCCATGGCGCACCTGACGCCAGCACGCAACAGTCGCTGGCCCTCTTCCAAGCGCGGCTCCGGCCTGCGGTGCGCATGAATGAGGCTCTGCGCCGCCGGGGACTGGTCCGCACTCCCGGCCAGCAAGAGGTGAAGCCCTCCTGCTGAAGCGCCCAATGCCCCGGTCACAGCAATCACGTCTCCGGGACGCGCCGCGCTGCGCGTTAGGGGTTCCGCTGCACACACACCGTTCATGGTTACAGAGCAGAACACGTTGGTGGAACTCACAATATCACCGCCCACAATCTGGGTCCCGTAGGCGCGACACGCCTCCACCATGCCAGCGTAGAGGTCATCAATGGCCGTCACAGGCAGGTCTGCGGGCAGGCCAAGCGTCACCAAGGTGTAGAGAGGAGCTGCGCCCATGGCGGCGACATCACTCAGGTTGGCAACAAACACCTTCCAACCAAGGTCACGCCATGGAATGGTGTTGCGCGTAAAGTGAACGCCTTCCACCACCGTATCTGTGGTACAGACCTCAACGCCGTTGCCCACGCGCCACGCGGCTGCGTCGTCACCAATACCCAAGCGGACGCGGAACCCTGCGACGGACGGGCTCTCAAGCCGAGCCTCCGCCACCAGGGCCGTTATCCGGTCTATCAGTGCGAATTCGCCTAGGTCTCCTACCGTGGTCATGGCCTCATTATCGCCACCATGGCTTGGACGTGTCCACTTGGCACGTAAAAAGCCAACTGCGAACGCTCATTGTCAGCGACATCCATAGCAATCTGGACGCACTAGACGCAGTGCTGGCAGACGCCTGTGAGCCGCTGACGCTGAGAGCCGTCCGCCGCATAGCTACGCGACTCGTTGACAATAGAACAAACCGGAGGCTACAATCTTTCCGTATTGAACGTCGAGAATCAGGAGCCACAGGCCTATCCATGCTTAGAATTCGTTTGCGTCGAGTCGGCAAGAAAAAGCAACCCAGCTACCGCATTGTGGTGGCTGATATCAGATCGCCCCGGGACGGGAAGTTTGTGGAGCAGATTGGTCAGTACAACCCCATGACTGACCCTCCTACCACTAAAGTCTCTGAGGACCGCGCACGTCACTGGCTCAGCAACGGTGCAAAGCCGTCTGAAGCTGTAGAGCGCATCCTGCAAGCCCATGGCATTTTGGAGAAGGCCAAAAGCTAATGAAGGAATTGGTGGAGTATATCGCCAAGTCCCTGGCTTCCTTCCCAGATGACGTGAAAGTGACCGAGGAAGAGGAAGATGAAGGGCACACGGTAGTCCGCTTGGAGGTCAACCCTGAAGACAAAGGGAAGATCATCGGACGGCAGGGCCGCGTTGCTCAGGCTATGCGAGTCCTCCTTCGCGTGGCTGCTGTCAAAGATGGTATCCGCGTTAGCTTGGAAATAGTCTGACCTCGCTTTGCTTCCCACTGCTCTTTTGACTTCATCTCCTGTGCAACCAATCCCCCGCGAAGGATTCGTGCAAGTCGGCATCGTTGCTGGCGCTCATGGCCGCCTTGGCCGCATTCGCATCTCCCCTACTACAGACAACCCAGACCGCTTCCGGACCAACGCCGTGGTGGACATCCAAGGACGTCCACACACCATCCGGCGCGTCATACCCAATGGCTCATTTCTGCTCCTACACGTGTCTGAGGTAGATACGATTGAAGACGCTGCTGCCCTGACCGGCGCCATCATTGAGGTGCCGGACGCTGATATCCCTTCGCTCCCAGAGGACGCCTACTACCATTTCCAACTCTTGGAGTTAGAGGTGTACGACGTCTCCGCCACGCGGCTGGGTACGCTTACCCAAGTGTTGGCTACCGGCGCCAATGACGTCTACGTCATAAGCAATGAGGGTAATGAGCTGCTCCTTCCGGCCATTGGTGACGTGATTATCTCCGTGGACCTGGAGCAGGGTCGCATGACCGTGGCCCCGCCTGAGGGCCTAGAGTGGGTTGCAGTACCAGGGAGCAAGGCTCCTAGCCCAAAGAAGCGCCCCCAGAAGAAGCGCCGCAAGGCATAAGAGATGCGGCTCGTACACCTCATTCGTGTGCAGTTCTGGGAAAAACCTCAGCATGGCGTGTCATCACCCTATGCACTCCCTCCCCGCCCGATGCTATAGTAAGCATGACCGGCGCAAACCAGATCCATCCGTAGAACGCCATAAGGATAGGAACAGAAATGTCTGGACACTCCAAATGGTCCACGATCAAGCACAAAAAGGCCGCCATTGACGCGAAGCGTGGCCAAATATTCACCAAAATTGCCCGTGAAATCACCGTTGCGGCCCGCCAGGCGGGTGGTGATCCTGATATGAACCCCCGGCTACGGCTTTCCTTGGACAAGGCAAAGAGCGCCAATATGCCTATGGAAAACATAGACCGTGCCATCAAAAAGGGCACTGGGGCTGACCAAGACAGCGCTAATTTCGAAGAGATTATGTATGAGGGCTACAGCCCCGGCGGTGCAGCCGTTCTGCTGCAAGTTCTGACTGATAACCGGAACCGCACCGCGCCTGAAGTCCGCGCAGCCTTTTCCAAAGCTGGCGGGAGCATGGGAGAGGTAGGCTCTGTGGCCTGGATTTTCACAAGCAAAGCCATGGTCACGGTAGAAGAAATAGACGATGAGAAAGCGGACGAGGTGGCTCTGGCTGCCATAGACGCAGGGGCTGAGGACTTCAAAGTGGAGGACGGCACCCTGGAGGTCTACGGGTCACCCTCAGACTTTGAAGCCATCCGTGATTCCGTTGCCGCCCAAGGAGTGCAGGCCGCTCAGGCAACAATCACGATGGTTCCCAACAACACCATACCTCTGGATGACCACACAGCCATGCAGACATTGAAGCTCCTTGATCGACTTGAGGAGTTGGATGACGTCCAGCAGGTCTTCACCAACGGTGACTTCTCTGACGATGTCCTGGAAGAATACCGGGACGCGTAATCACAACGACACCGGCGTGCGCCGGTGTCACAGACAGAACCACCTCAGGAGCAGCCGTGCGCATATTAGGTGTTGACCCCGGCACCATAAAATTTGGCTATGGCATTGTGGACGTGGACTCCTACGGCGCCAAGTGCGTGGCCTACGGATGCTTGGAGGCCAAGCGCTCGTCAGATATCCACAACCGCCTGCTTACCATCTATCGTGGTCTTGAGGAAGTCGTTACCCAGTGGAAACCTGACCACCTGGCCGTGGAGGAACCCTTTGTCGCCCCGCAGCGCGGCGCAAAGGCCGGTGTCGCGGTTGGTCAGGCCCAGGCGCTTGCGCTGCTGCTGGCGGCCGCCGGGGACATGGAGGTCCACCGGTACGCACCCTCTCAGGTCAAACGCGCGGTTTCTGATTATGGCGCGGGGAGCAAGGCGCAGGTACAACGCATGGTGCAGATGGTTCTTGGCATGGACACAGAACCGATGTCTGAAGACACCTCAGACGCCCTGGCCGTTGCTCTTTGCCACATTGGCCACTGGCGCGCAGCACAGCGGATACTGACAGCATGAGCCTCATTGCCGCATTGGAAGGACGCTTGGAAGGGAAAGGCCCGGACTATGCCCTCGTCCGGGTTGGTGGCTTCACCCTACAGGTATTCGTACCGGTCACGGACCTGACGCACATAGGCCACGCTGGCGACAACGTCCACCTCCACACGCAACTCATAGTCAGGGAGGATGACCTCCTGCTCTTCGGGTTCGCCACAGAGAGCGGCAGTCGCATGTTCGGGCTCCTGCGTGAGGTGGGCGGCGTGGGGCCACGGCTGGCCCTTGCCATACTGTCCACCCTGTCGCCGGAGACCGTCGCGGCTGCGGTGGTCGCTGAAGACTCCGTCACGCTGAGTCGTACACCCGGCGTGGGTAAGCGCACCGGTGAGCGCATCGTGCTAGAGCTAAAGGACAAGCTGGACCAGAAATTCGGGGCTGTCCAGCCCGCCCTGGCCCAAGACGCGGTGGATGAAGACCACGCCCTCCGTGCGTTGGTGGCCCTTGGCTTCACGCCCTTTGAGGCTCGCCAGGCCCTCTCCGTGGAACACGAGCACAAACTCTCCGTGGAGGAGCGCATCAGCCACGCACTACGCCGATTGGGTGAGGCGTAAGCCAGGTACGGTAGGAACCCGTTCTTGAAAGAAAGCGTTCCCACCCCCTCCCAAAGAACTTCGCAGACTAGCAGGAAGCCCTGGGCATTAATGCCTAGGGCTTCCTGCTCAATCATGCGGTTTTCGGGAAGGGGTTTGGGGAGACCTCTTTCCAAAGGAGGTTTCCCCATGGCCTGGCTTACGCCGTGGCCGGTTCATACTCCACCAGAGCGCCGGGCTCTGGGCAGTACTCCAGGCACTCGCCACAACCAGTGCAGTCGTTCTCCAGCACCTCAAACCAATGGTGGATGTTGTTCAGCATGGGATGCACCGCGCCCTCAGGGCATGCCTCACGACACAACCCGCAGGCAATGCATAGCTTCTGTTCTATCTTGACCTTCATTTTTTGGCGTGCTCCGCTTCCTTGGCATGGGCGGCAGACCGGCCCCAGGGTCGGAGCAGGTAATCAAACACCGCTTTGATTGGCTCCTGGTCCTCAGGGGTGAGGGCGTAGGCGTCAATCTGGTACTTGCCCTCGATGAAATGCATCATCTCTTCAAGAAGCTGACTGTCGCTCTCATGCCGGACAAGGGGGTCCTCCATCACGCTCAAGACCGCGTTCAAGCGCAGACAGGCCACCGCCTCTTCCAGATAGTTCTGCCCCGCACGAGAGAGCGGGTGGATGTGCGGCACCATGGCAGTCAGGCCAAAGTACGCGGGGTCTCCCTGGTTGGCGGCTCTGGGGTCGTCCAAGAGTTCCGTCTCTTTCTTAATCCAGCCACCCCTAAGTAGGATGTCCGCATGAAGCGAGCCGTGCTTCACCTCATCCCATACCTGCCGTGCGCGCATCCGTTGCAGGTCAATGTACTTGGCCTGCTGGGGAATCGACACCGACAGCAGCTGGGTAGACATCTGTTTGATGGACATGTGCGGGCCTTCACCGGAATAGCCGCCCAGAGCTCCATTGCGCTTCCAGTCTTCGTTCTCGGAGTTCAATTGCTCATTGGCTTTGTGGAGCGCGCCGATGACCACGTTATTCCAGACAGGTATGAAGCGCTTCGTTTCCTTCAATCGGAACTCTGCTCCAGGGCCAGAGAAGCCAGTGGGGTACACCCATTTGTCTAAGAAATCTTGCAGGATAGGCTCCAACATTGTTCCCTCCCTCATGCATGTGGGCAGACTGCTTACTGCCAGCCTTAATGGCTCGGGCTTATGACTTTGGGGCCTTCCGAGGCCACTTCAGTTCATCCGTGTGTACATCAGGCGGCGGCGGCACCAAGGACCGACCGGTGGAAGTCTCCACAATGGACCCTGGCGCCGGACAATACATCAAGCAGACTGTACACCCAGGGTAAATGCATCGCTCGTCTATCTCATACAGGTGCTGCGCCTCTGGGGCAATCACCACCGCGTTGATATCTATCTCCCTGCACACCACGTAGCACATGCGGCATTCTGTGCACATCTCATGGTCTATAAATAACGGCACTTGCTTACTTTGTGTTGCCATTTCAATGCCTCTCAGGCTTGTCGTTTACTCAATGCCCTCTGGAAGCTCCGGCTCTTCGAAATCCTCCGGCATGGGAATGCCCAAAGCGAAGTTCGAGAACTCCTCTAGGGCAAAGAGATAATTCTTTCTGGTGGAGGCGCAGCTATTGCGGGCCAACGTAGCGTCCACGTCCGATGTCACGAACCGCTCCACAATGAGCTTACCCATGAGCACGTGGCTACGCGTCTCCGCCACCTGGCCAGCGAAGATTGCACGAATGTGAGGGTCTGGGTAGGACGCACCGAGCCGCTCCAGCCACGCCAGTTCAATTACCTTGGCGCCCAGATTCATTGCCGCTATACGGATGTTCTGGGAATAGTTGGCCAACGCTCGTAGTGAAAAGATGTAGTAGGCGACGCGGGACGTCTCGGAGAATTTGCAGTAGTCGTGCGCAAAGGCTCTGGACTGCGTACGCACCATCTTCCGCCGCAGTATCTCATCCACGTACTGCATCTCATGCGTAGAGTCATCGTAGAGTTGCTTGCTAAAGAGGTAGTCTACCGTAGCTGGGTACTCGTTCACGTTGATGCCCATGGCCCAGCCGCCGTAGATGTAGTACATCATGCGCTTGAGGGTCCACAAGCGGCCCAGCACACGGAACAGGCCGTCCTCCGTCACCTTGCCAGCCAACGCCCCGTCCAAAAGCGTGTCCATGGGCGTATGCAGGGATTCCACCCTGCTCTGCTCCATGAGACTTGTCGCTAGTTCTGCTCCCGGCTTCGCTATAGTTGTCATACCATGGCCTCCAGCCTGTGCGCCAGCATACTTTAATGGGACACAGCGGCCTTGTCCATACATGCAAAAGGCTTTATTCCGCAGGCCCACCTGGGGTAAGCTACTTCCTGTTAGATAAATCAACGCGCATATCAGTGCAGCGGAGGACCAATGGCTCTCCTGATACTCATCGCTGGAATCACCCTTGGCGCAGTATTCTTGACCGTAGGCTTCATCGCAGAGATTGGCGTGCTGACCGTCCTTGGCGTGCTCACAATGGGCAGCTCAATGGTGGTGAGCATCCAGCAGGCCACCAGAACAACTCCACTCCGGTAAAAGAGCCACAAACAGCCAAGGTACAAGCTGCTAGAGCTACTGCTCAACCAAAAGCTGGCGTTGCCCTGTCAGACATGACCCTTGCTGCGGCGCTACTGACCACAGGGTTCATGGTTGAACAGGGGCCGTAATCATCCTAGGCCTGTTCGTCATGAGCGGGAGCACCATCGGCGGGTTGGTCAAAGCCACCAACCCCTAGAACCACCCCTTGCGTCACGCTTTTGGCGCCCGCCAGCAACCCGTCACATGGTCGTTCACCATCCCCGTCGCCTGCATGTGCGCATAGCAAACCGTTGACCCCACGAACTTAAATCCGCGTTGCTTCAGGTCCTTGGCCATGGCATCCGACTCCGGCGTCATGGCTGGCGTGTTCTCCATGGCCAGCTCACCGGGGCGTCGCAGCGTCTTGCCGTCCGTGAAGCCCCAGATATAGCTGTCGAAACTGCCGAACTCCCGTTGCACGTCAAGAAAACGCTGCGCGTTATTGATGACCGCCGCTATCTTCAAGCGATTACGGATGATGCCCGCGTCTGCCATGAGCCGCAGTCGGTCGGCGTCGTCATAGGCTGCTATCTTCACAGCGTCAAAACCGTGGAGCGCCTTGCGGTAGTTCTCTCGCTTGTGCAGCACCGTCCTCCACGACAACCCAGCCTGCATGCCTTCCAGTACGAGGAATTCAAAGAGCTGCTGGTCATCATGGAGAGGGACACCCCACTCCTCATCGTGATAGCGCGCCATCAGCGGGTCTTCCGGCCCGCCAAAGCAGCGGATGCGGTCGTCAGTGGTCATGGGCTCTCCTCAGCATTCTGGTGCCGCAAGAAGATACGAGTTAAAGCCTCCCACCGCAAACGGCGTTTGACCCTTGTGCATACGACCCTCGGCGGTGCTACGATAGGCTTTCTATTCCCACCGTAGGTGTCACGCCCATGCCATTGGAGAGCATCCACGTTAAGGGTGCCCGTGAGCACAACCTGAAGAACGTTGAAGTGACGATCCCCCGGGACCGTCTCGTCGTCATCACCGGGCCGTCTGGCTCCGGCAAGTCCACGTTGGCCTTCGACACCATCTACGCTGAGGGCCAGCGCCGGTACGTCGAATCGCTGTCCGCCTATGCGCGCCAGTTCCTTGGCCTCATGGACAAACCGGATGTCGACTATATAGAAGGCCTGTCGCCAGCCATCTCCATCGACCAGAAGGGCGTATCAAACAACCCGCGTTCCACCGTTGGCACCGTCACTGAGATTTACGACTACCTCCGCCTGTTGTTCGCGCGCATCGGCCATCCGCACTGCTACAACTGTGGCAGGCCCGTATCCCGGCAGACCGTCCAGCAGATTGTGGAGAGCATCCTGGAGATGCCTCAGGACACGCGACTCATGCTGCTGGCCCCCAAGGTGGACCGACGCAAGGGTGAGCACAAAGAGATATTTGAGGATGCCCGCAAGGCGGGATTTGCCCGTGTACGGGTGAATGGTGAGGTACGGGACCTGTCGGAAGAGATAGAGCTAGATAAGCAGAAGTGGCACTACATAGACATCGTGGTGGACCGCCTCGTGATGGACGGTGAGACGGAGCGGAGCCGCGTACTGGACTCGGTGGAGACGGCGTTGCGCTATGGAGACGGCCGCATCAAGACGCTGAACGCCGATACCAATGAGGAGCGCCTTTTCTCCGAGCATTTTGCCTGCGCCTACTGTGGCATCAGCTTCGCGGAAATAGAGCCTCGCTCATTCTCGTTCAACAGCCCCCACGGCGCGTGTCCGTCATGCTCCGGCCTGGGCATCAAGCTCATTGTGGACCCTGACCTCGTTGTGCCAGACAAGGAGAAGAGTCTGGTGGATGGCGCAGTCCAGCCGTGGGCGCGCGCAGGTACATCAACCAATTGGTATTACAGCCTGTTGAAGTCCCTGGCGGCGGAGTACGGCTTCTCAGCCACCGTTCCCTTCAAGAAATTGACAGATGCGCAACAGCGACTGGTGCTCTACGGCGCGGACCGCAAGATTACGGCACGTCATCGCTCCCACCGCGGTCGTGAGTTCGAGTGGGAAACGAAATTTGAGGGCGTTGTCTCCAATCTGGAGCGCCGTTATCGGGGCACCTCATCTGAGTTCATGCGCACGGAGATTGAGCGCTACATGACCGCCAGCCCGTGCCAGGTGTGCGACGGCAAACGGCTGAAGGCGGAATCCCTAGCAGTGACTCTCGCGGGCATGAACATCATCGCCGTCACTGACCAATCGGTGCTGGAGGCTGTGGACTGGGTGCACCGCGTTACTGATGGCGCGTTGGTGGACATCGTCATCGATGAAAACGGCGTTGCTCACAGTGAGAACGGAGCGGTCCATCCGGAGGCTCTTGAAGGACGGCCCGCTAAGCCGCACTTCCACCTGTCTGCCAAAGGCAACCCCATAGGCGACGACGACTCACCCACTCTCAGCGATCGTGATATGCTCATTGGCAGGCAGATACTCAAGGAGATTGAGGGCCGCCTGAGGTTCCTTCACGAAATTGGCCTGGACTACATAACCCTCTCCCGCACGGCAGGCACCCTCTCAGGTGGTGAGGCCCAGCGCATCAGGCTTGCCACCCAGATTGGCTCCGGCCTCATGGGCGTACTCTACGTCTGTGACGAGCCTTCCGTGGGTCTGCACGCTGTCGACAACCACCGACTCATCACTACGCTCCAACGTCTGCGTGACATAGGCAACACCGTCATCATTGTTGAGCATGATGAGGCCATCATGCGCGCTGCGGACCACATCGTGGACATGGGCCCCGGTGCGGGTGAACACGGCGGAAGAGTCGTGGCGGAAGGCCAGCTTACAGACATCCTTGAGTCGGAGGAATCGCTCACCGGCGCGTACCTCTCCGGCAGACGTGAAATTCCGGTACCCACGAAGCGTCGCAAGGGCAGCGGCAAGCACCTGGTGGTGCGTAAGGCAGAAGCGAACAACCTACGTGCCGTGGACGTGAAAATACCGCTGGGGCAGTTCATCTGCGTCACCGGCGTCTCTGGCTCCGGCAAGTCCACTTTGGTGTATGACGTGCTGTACAAGTGGCTGGCTCAGCAGCTCTATAGGGCCAAGGACCGCCCCGGCAAGAGCAAGGGCGTGGAGGGGCTGGAGCATATAGACAAGGTGGTCAACATAGACCAGTCGCCCATCGGCAGGACGCCCCGCAGCAACCCAGCTACCTACACCGGCACGTTCACGCCCATCCGTGAGCTTTTCTCGGCGCTCCCTGAGGCCAAAGCCCGCGGGTACGGCCCAGGCCGCTTCTCTTTTAACGTGAAGGGCGGCCGCTGCGAGGCTTGCTCCGGCGACGGCTACATACAAATCGCGATGCAGTTCCTGCCGGACGTGACGGTTCCTTGCGACGTCTGCAACGGCAAGCGCTACAACGAGGACGCTTTGGAGATTAAGTTCAAGGACAAGAACATAGCGGAGGTTCTGGACATGACGGTCACGGAGGCCCACACCTTTTTTGAGGCCTTCTCCCGCATGAAGTCCAAGCTGGAAACACTGGAGGCCGTTGGCCTTGGCTACATACGCCTGGGGCAACCCGCAACCACGCTCTCCGGCGGCGAGGCCCAGCGTGTGAAGCTGGCGACAGAGCTATCGAAGCGTGCCACCGGCAAGACGCTCTACATTCTGGACGAGCCAACGACTGGCCTGGCTTTTGACGACTGTGCGCACCTGCTAACGGTGCTCCACCGGCTGGTGGACGCAGGCAACACGGTGCTGCTCATTGAGCACCACATGGACATGATTAAAAACGCGGACTGGTTGATAGACATGGGCCCCGGCGCGGGCTGGCAAGGCGGGAGCGTCGTCGTTACAGGCGCGCCTGAGAAGGTGGCCCAATACCCTGAGTCATACACTGGCCAGTACCTAGCACCCGTCCTAATGCAACACGGCTGGTCGCCCAACGGCACGTCAAAGGCCAACGGCACCAAGTCCGCCACGAAGAGCAAAGCGAAGGCGGGGGCGCTTTAGCCAACAATCCTGAAATGCCCCGGCTTTAAAAAGTCCAAAATTCCGCCACCCCGTAGCACCTGCAACTGCTGCCGTACCTTAGCCTCCACGTTCTGATTATTTGGGTACTGCACGGATAAATCGCTGACGAAACGTTCATAGAAGCCCTGCAATGTGAACTCGTTTGACTTCGATTCCCTTTGCATTATTCGCACGCTTCTAAGTACCGCTGCACCCCAACCTCCACTTGAACGTTTATCTGTTTGCAAGAAGCGGAAACGGCCCCAGTCCTCCCTGACTTCCCTGATGTCCCGCACAACACCCGAGGACACGATTTGAATTCGGGCATCATGGGGTAACTGGCCCAAAAGAATGTTTGAG
>Ga0302135_10001101_pt1 | contig 16179 bp, 16 predicted proteins | sample CBN3_surface_MG_FD_203119 | JGI IMG/M metagenome (GOLD analysis project Ga0302135, IMG submission 203119) | Marine microbial communities from Western Arctic Ocean, Canada - CBN3_32.1 | ecosystem: Environmental > Aquatic > Marine > Oceanic | place: Canada: Western Arctic Ocean | collected...
GCTTTCAGGCACCAGCGTTTCCGATTCCTCGACGGCTAGTCCGGCAGCGGCCATGAGCGTCGTCGTGTCGTCGCCGGTAGTCATCAGCGGATCGGCGCCATGACTGATGAGCAGGCGCATCGTGTCGATATCGGCGACGCTCGCCGCGAAGAAGAACGGCGTGGCGCCGATCGAGCGTGCGCCTCCGTGGATCTTCCATGCCGACGAGCCGAACCGCGGCACTCTCTTGGTGGTGCGGGCATTCGGATCTGCCCCTCGTGCGAGCAGCTCCGTGATTAGTCGAGGTTTGCTCGCTCGATTCAGTCCGATCATGTTTTCCCACTCGCCAACCGAGTAGTCGCGTGTGGTGGCCGTCTCCCACGTGCCGGCCGCCCAATGGAGCGGAGTGTAGCCGGGACCACTCGCGTTCGGATTCGCGCCCTGATCCATCAGGAACTCGGCGAGTTCCACGTGTCCTCGCACCGTCGCCATGTGGAGCACGCTTGTTCCGTCGTTGACCACGTCGTTCACGTCGGCGCCGTTGGCTAGGAGCAGCGTGACTGCATCCAGGTCACCCTGCCTGGCCGCGAAAAAGATCGGGCTAAATCCCTTCGACGATCGGTCGCGCACGGATGCCCCGTGTTTGATGAGGAGCCTCGCGGTAGGCACGTGGCGTTCGGAGAGCGCCCACATCAAGGCTGACTGTCCCATGGTGCGCGCCCTGGCGCCTACGTCGGCACCCCGCTCGATCAGCTCACGCACGGCCTCCACTCGCCCTGTTCGCGAGGCAGTCATCAACGCCGTCTCGCCGCCGGGCAGTGCGTGATTCGGATCGGCTCCTGCATTGAGTAGCATCTCGACCATGGCCTTGCTGCCGTTCGTGGCGGCAAGCGAGATCGGAGCGACGCCGTAGTCATTCTCCGCGTTGACATTGGCGCCTGCCTGTATCAAGAGCTCCGCCGTTTGAAGGTCATCCCATTGCGCGGCCCAGAGGAGAGCCGTGGCGCCATCGGGTTGCGTGATATTGACGTCGACCTTGTCGACCAGCGTCCGAGCCGCGGTCCGGTCCTGGCGTCGGGCCGCATCCACCAGCCGAAGGTCGGCCGCCTGGGCCGCAGCGGTAACCATGACGAGGCAGATCACGTGAACGCACGCTGATCTTGGAAGCGACATCGGGACTCTCCAGTCAGTGCGGCGACGGCGGGCCGAGGCCGTGATTTCTGTACTCTAGCGCGAACGGGGGACATTTATCCACGAGCAGGAAGAGGTAGGCCTCCACTCGTAGTATCCACCGCACTACGCCGGTGCCGAAGGGCAGCAGTGACGCCGGATACGACCAGGCGAAGAGGATCGTGAATCAGTTTACGACCGCCATTACGTACGCTGCAGCGCCGAGCAAGCCACTGCCGCCGAATGGAGATGAGGCGAACGCCTGGCCTACGAGAACCGCGTGGGAAATCGCCAGGATCGGCCGGCCGGCGTGCCCTGTTGCCACAGATCCGACGTGGTGGGAGTGACGGAAGCGCCCGTTCAGAGCGGTGGAATTCAGGGTCGAGAGAGGACTCGCGCCACCATTGACCGTCCGCTGTCGCTAGTCTATTCTGCTGCCGGACTGTGTTCCCTGATGGAAAGAAGCTGTTCATGGGTTCCTCCGGCACCGGCGTGCTCAAGCGATAGCACCTCGCAAAGCACGCATGCTCGATCCGGCGACAACCACGCGCGTTCGACGCTAGCTTCCTCGAAGCCTTAGTTCCACGCGACTTTTCTGGGAGATCTCGGCAATGAATCGATGGCTTCCCGTTATCGGCGGCATCTGCATGAACCTTGCGCTCGGTTCCCTCTATGCCTGGAGCGTGTTCGTGCTCCCGCTCGAGAAGGAATTCGGGTGGACACGAGCGGAGACGTCGTGGGTGTTCACGATCGCCGTGGTCAGCTTCGCCCTGTCCTTCGTGCTGGCCGGACGTATTCAGGATCTGCGTGGTCCTAGGATCTGCGCCGCGATCGGCGGAACGCTTGTGGGCATCGGTTTCATCCTGGCCAGCTATACCACCTCGCTCATCTTCCTGTACGTGGTGTTCGGCGCGGTGGTCGGTGTTGGCAATGGGTTCGGGTACGCCACGCCGGTCCCAGTCGCATCCAAATGGTTTCCGGACAAGCGGGGACTCGTCGTGGGCCTCATGGTCGGCGGCTATGGCGCCGGGTCAGCGATTTTCGGACCCGTCGCGAACTCGCTCATTGGTTCGGTAGGGTGGCGACCCACATTTCAGATCCTCGGCGTGTTGTTCTTCGTGATGGGCATGATCGGGACCGCACTGCTCAAGAATCCCCCCGCCGGCTACACGCCGCCTGGATGGAAGCCTCCGCAGGGTGCGACGGCGCAGCGAACCAATCGCGACTACTCGACGGGTGAGATGCTACGGACGCCGACCTTCTACGTGCTGTGGGTGGCGTACTGCCTAGGCGCGACCGCGGGCCTCATGACGATCAGCCAGCTCGTCCCGTTTGCGCGCGATGCTGGCCTCGGAGCCGCGGCGGCGACCTTCGCGATCACCATCGGGGCGGTAGGCAATGCAGGCGGCCGCATCCTGTCTGGATGGCTGTCCGACACGCTGGGAAGGCTGACGACGCTTCGGGTGATGGTGCTACTGTCGGCTGGTGCCATGCCCCTTTGGGTTGCGGTCCGCTCGGAGGTGGTGCTGTTCTACATCCTCGCCGTGATCGTCTATTGGTGCTATGGGACGCAGCTCTCCGTCTTTGCGTCTACCACGGCCGACATGTACGGCACGCGCAACCTCGGCATGAACTACGGTCTACTTTTCACCGCGTGGGGGACGGCCGGAATTATCGGGCCGGTGATCGCGGCGCAAGTGTTCGATGCATTCGGCGACTACCGGTACGCGTTCTACGTTGCGGGCGCGCTTGCGCTCGTCTCGTTCGCGGCGCTGATGCTGGCTCGTCCGCCCCATCTCGCGCCCGCGCCCGCGGCCACGTCATAGCAGCGAGACGGGAATGTCGGGACGCCAGCCTCAAGAGGCGTGAGATTCTAGTCTGAGAGACCTAAACGATACGCAGCAGGAGAAGATCGTGGCAGACAACGAAACGCCCGTTTACAATCCACCGGCGGAGTTTTCCACCAACGCCCAGGTGAAGTCGCTCGACGAGTACCGTGCCATTTATGGTCGCTCCATTAGTGACCCTGACAAGTTTTGGGCCGAGCAGGCCGAACAGCGAATCACGTGGATCGAAAAATGGCACACCGTTCGGCAGGTCGACTACCACAAGGCCGAAATCAAGTGGTATCTCGGCGGCAAGCTCAACGCCTGCTACAACTGCCTCGATCGGCACGTTGAAGCCTGTCGCGGCGATGATACTGCGCTGATCTGGGAAGGCAACGACCCGACCGAGAGCAAAACCTACACTTACGCCGAGCTTCTGGCCGAAGTTCAAAGGGCCGGGAACGCGCTTAAGAAATTGGGCATCGTCAGGGGCGACAGGGTTTGCCTCTACATGCAGATGATTCCTGAGCTGGCGATTTCGATGCTGGCCTGTGCGCGGATCGGCGCAGTTCACTCTATCGTGTTCGGTGCGTTCACGGCGGACAGCCTCGTCACCCGTATCAACGACTCACTGTGCAAGGCGATCATCACGCAGGACACTGGAGTGCGAGGCGCGAAGCAGGACATCGCGATGAAGGCGAATGCCGATAAGGCCGTCGAAAAGACTCCGAGCATCGAAAAGATACTCGTCGTCCGGCGCACTGGTTCGCCGGTTGAGATGGCCGATGGCCGCGATGTCTGGTGGCACGACGCGCTCGCTTCTGCTGACGAGACCTGCGCGCCAGAGGCGATGGATGCCGAAGACCCGCTCTTCATCCTCTACACCTCGGGATCGACCGGTAAGCCCAAGGGCGTGCTGCACACTACGGGCGGGTACCTGACCTACGTTGCGGCCACCTTCAGTTACGTCTTCGACTACCGGCCTGGCGAGGTGTTCTGGTGCACCGCTGATATTGGCTGGGTTACCGGGCATAGTTATATTACCTACGGCCCGCTCGCGAACGGCGCAATCACGATGATGTATGAAGGCGTGCCGAACTACCCAGACTGGGGCAGATTTTGGGAGGTGTGCGCGAAGCATAAAGTCAACATTTTCTACACTGCACCGACCGCCCTGCGTGGGCTGATGAAGGAGGGCGACAGCTGGCCAGCGAAACATGACCTGAGCAGCTTGCGCCTACTCGGTACCGTCGGTGAAACGATCAAATCACCTGAGTGGACCTGGTATCACACTGTGATCGGCGGAGAGAGATGCCCGATTGTTGATACCTGGTGGCAGACTGAAACCGGTGGCATCCTCATGTCGCCATTGCCGGGCGCGACGCCGACCAAGCCGGGTTCCGCAACATTTCCGCTGTTTGGCATCAAGCCCGCGCTAGTCGATGACGAGGGCAACCTTCTCGAAGGGAATAACGTCCGAGGAAATCTCTGCATGCTGGATTCATGGCCAGGCCAGATGCGTGGCATCTATGGAGATCAACAACGTTTCTTCGACACCTACTTTGCACGATTTCCAGGAAAGTATTTTTCTGGTGACGGCTGCCTGCGCGACAAGGACGGTTACTACTGGATCACCGGACGCGTCGACGACATTATCATCGTGTCTGGGCACAATTTTGGTTCCGCTGAGGTCGAGGGTGCGATTGGGAAGCACCCGTCCGTGGCTGAGGCCGCGGTCGTTGGTTACCCTCACGACATCAAGGGCAACGCGATCTACGCCTTCGTTACTCTGAAGACAGGCCAGACTCCATATGACGGCATGAAAAACGAGATCGTTAAAGCCGTTAGGATCGAAATCGGGCCGCACGCCTTGCCGGAGAAAATCCAGTTCACTGAGGGCTTGCCAAAGACGCGTTCCGGCAAGATCATGCGCCGTATTCTGCGTAAGATCGCCGAGGGTAACGTTAACGATTTGGGCGACACCTCGACACTCGCGGACCCAGGCATTGTGGACTCGCTAGTGAGCGGGCGCGTGTGATGTCGCACGATCCTGCGCCGAAAAACCTCGCCACGCTCTCGACATGATGGACACCCGAGACGTGACCACGCTGGCCAACCCCGAGATCGTCGAACAGATCAGAGTGCAGGTGCAGGGCGACGGCGAAGTTGAATCGAAGGACGGTCCCGAAGACCTCAAGCGGTTCGGCGAGAGTGAATAGTCAGATGGGTCCGCGCTTCCCGTAAAGATCCTGAAGCCCTTGGCGATCTATTGATGAACGTCCGGCGATTAGCACGTGCCGCGACCTGTTCTGTCTGTCATCGCCATCGCCTGCAGGAAGCTATACCCTCACCTCCACGACCGGCTCCTAGGTCTTTGGCAGAATCGGCGCTTTCTTCGTCCGGCCCCACCAGACGAACACCGCGAGGCCGCCAAGCACCAGGTTCACGGGCACTAGCGACATCTCGCCCCGCACGAAGTGGACGACGGTCGCAAGCACCATGATCGTCGCGAGTCCGCCTGCCGCCATCGGCGTCAGAGCTGGACGAATGCGCATCAGGGCCGGAAGGAGCAGTCCAAGAGCGCCGACGATTTCAGCCGCTCCGATGAAACGCGCGAGCGCCGCCGGCACCGCACCGGCCCAGGCCGCCTGCTCGACCAGTGCCGGTATCGGCGTCAATAGGTGCAGCTGCCCTGCAAATGCGAACGCCACGGCCAGAACGACCTGAGCGACCCAGAGTCCAACTCGCATAATCGTACCTCCTTGGTTTCCGTCTCCGTTACTCACGGCAGCACGCTCCATTTTAGCGCTCTCGTGAGACCCGGACATGAACGATACCGGGTGGCTTTGAGCCAGCGCCAGCGCACAAATCGCCGGTCCATTTTACGTCCGCGAGCGCCGAAGACCAGACGACGTTAGCCGATGTTGATACAGTGAGCGACAGCCCAGATTCCTCCAGGGATCAGGACATTAGCTGTGACCGCGACTTCAGATCGACACCGCTAGCACCTCACCACGGCCGGATCGGAGTAACTGGTCGCGAGCATAGCCGACCGCCTGTTCTGGCCGGCCCCAGTGCCGTAGGCTGCAAGTGACGATGGTTCGGAAGTAAGATTCGCGCACGAGGCGATGATCAACCTTCGCATTCCCCGCTTCGAAAATCCGGCCTACATCGTGGCGGGCGGCATGACCGACTTCCGCAAGCGATACCCGGAAAGGAATGCGGCGGAGCTGTGCGCTGATGCAGGAGTTCAAGCGCCTGGTCAACTTCTACGTGTATTGACGCGGCCTCTAGCGGCCCGTGGTGAGAGTTCCGCGTCGCATCGAGACGAGCAAAGTGTCGTGCACGTGGGCGTTGGACAGGGCAAGGGACAGAAGAGAGAGAATGAGCCGCTCGGGGACGTTCTGAGATTCGATCACATAAGGCGAGCGGATAAACCGTCAGCCTGAGGAGGACACATGAAACGGTCAGGATTCGTCGGGGTTGTCGTCGGGATCGTCATGGGGATCGTGGTGGCAGGAGGGGGGAGCTGGGCGTTCGGGCAGCAGAAGGAGAGCGATGAATTTACCTCACTGGATTACGCGGAAATCCTGCACCTCTATTCAAAGTACATCCAAGCGGTTGACGGAATCTGGATGGATGGGAAGGGCGAGCACTACGCCGACGCTTTCACCGACGACGGTATTATGCAGGCCGGGCCGCAGAACGCGAAGACGCCGCTCGTTGGACGGGAAAAACTGATCAAGATGGCATCACGTCCGCAGCCGGGCCCCTTTCGGCATATCGTGCCCAACGTCCAAGTGCATCCTACGCCAGGAGGCGCTGAAGCATGGGCTTACATCATGCTCCTGGACATGAGACAGAACCCGCCGACGGTTGTGAGCCATCGGGCCACGAAGGATACGCTCGTGAAGACGGCGAAGGGCTGGCGCATCAAGAGACGCATGAACAGCTCGATCTCGACTAATACCCCCTTCAACGTCGGCTGGGACGACTAGATCGAGGGCCCGCCTGGTCTGTCGTTGTAGGCAGGGGGTCCTGGGAGTTCTGATTCAACCTCCCAGGACCCCTCCGGCGTCGACGTGACGTCCCAGCTTGTGCTGGCAGTCGGTGCACACCCACAGCAGGCGATCGGGGCCAGATGCCAAAGCACTTCCGCTCAGCCTCAGGTCGCCGCACAGATCGCACTCTGTGGCCACCGGGGGTGACTGACGCGTTATTGCCAGAATCACCAGCGAGGCGCCGCAGACGACCGCGCCTATCGCGGCCAGTGCCTTCCAGTAATGTCGGTGTTTCATCTACCACGTCCTTTCGAGTGTTGCCCGCGACGTTGGCGCTGAGTGTCCAGTGTGACGCATCACGCTGAAATAGACGCGCCTCGATTGTCTGTCGAAGATCCTATCCTGCGATCCCCTTGGCCCGCACATTTTTGATCTAGCTTTCAGGCACGTGCCTACGATTGTCGAGTGGATGCGCCAGGCTGCTAGGATCCCCGGCAGAGGTCAAACGCGATCTCCGGAAAGAAGCAGGCCGCCGCGTCGAAGGAGCAGGAACATGAAACTCATCTTTGAACAAATCCGTGCCGGCGGCGACCGAAACCTTGGCTACCTGCTCGGGGACCGCGACGCCGGGAAGGGCGTCCTCGTCGACCCGTCGTACTCGCCCGACGCGTTCGTAGAGCGCGCCAGAAACCAGGGGCTGACGGTCACGCACGTCATCAACACGCACGGGCATCCGGATCACACGAACGGGAATGCCAGGGCCGTGGAGTTGACCGGGGCGCCACTGACCGCATGGGCGAAATCCGCGCTGGTGAGTCCGGAGATTGGCCTTGCCGACGAGCAGGAGATCGACGTCGGCGGCCTGCGGCTCCGTTTCCTCTATGTGCCAGGACATTGTCCTGACCACCTGGTGGTGTACGAACCCACGTGGCGGATTCTGCTCACGGGCGACCTGCTGTTCGTCGGCAAGGTTGGCGGCACGGCCAATGATGATGACGCGCGCGAAGAGTGGGCCAGCCTGCAGCGGCTGCTCGACCGGTATCCAGATGAGGCCACTGTCTGGCCCGGTCACGACTACGGCTCTCGTCCCAGTTCCACCATCGGTCTGGAGCGCGCCACGAACCCGTTTCTGCAGTCTCCAGATCTGGCCGCGTTCCTGGCGATTAAGCGGGACTGGCCTGTTGTAAAACAGCGACTGGGCCTGAAGTAGGCTGAGCAGAACCGCCGTCAGGCTCTTTCAGAGTTTTGTCAGGAGGCCACATCAACGTCCGCTGTTACATCAGAGTTCGGGTCGTCGGTCCCGCCGAACAGGACTCGCACCTGGTGTAGTAGCGCGTCTGGCGTGAACGGCTTGCGGATGAAAGCGTGCGGCAGGGCTTACCGGTCTGGCGCTTCGTCGATGTAGCCGGATGTCAGCAGTTACGGGCGTTCCTGGCTGGACCTCGGAGAACCGTTTCGCTAGCTAGGCTCCTTGCATGCGCGGCATGACCATGTCGGTGACGAGCAGGTCGATGTCGTTGTACTCCGTGGCTGCCCACAGCGCCTCGATCACGACGTAGCCGTGCTGCCGCAGTATTTCGCCCACGGCAAGGAGCACGCCCGCATCGTCTTTAGCCAGAAGCACCGGCTCGGTTCCACTCGGCGCAGCGCCGGAGTTGGCGCCAGGCGAGACTTCTGGCAGCCAAATGGTGAGGGTGCTTCAGGCTCCCAGTTCGCTCTCCACGCTCATTCACCCCTGGCTCTGCCAGACGATCCCGTAGACAGTGGCGAGTCCGAGTCCCGTGCCTTCCGCAACTTCCTTTGTCTTGAAGAACGGCTTAAAGATCCGTGCCCGAACCTCCTCCGTCATGCCGGTGCCGTCATCGCCCGGATCGTCAGCTCGGTCATCGGGCGCGCCCGCGCCTTGCGCGCCGGTAAGAATCGGATCGTCGTCGCCAGATCCGATGAGATCTGAGCTGACGCAATTGGGGTTGGAACAAGGTTCGGCGACGAAATCTCTCCCTGCGAGGATCGTGTCGGTGTATAAAGGTGCTGCGTGGCTCTGATAAATGGTAATCGACCTACTGCACCCGGTTCATCAGCCGACTGAGAGAACCAAATAGACGGATCATGCGACCGATAAAAACATGGCGGCAACTGTGGAGTCCGTTCTCGCGGCCCATCGTCTTGTGCGTTCTGCTGGGCTTTGGCTCAACCGTCGTGGCGGGGCAGAGCCTGCGCGGGAGTGCTGCATCGTTGGACGTGCAGACCAGCCAGGCTAAGCGGCACAACTTCACGTATTTGCGTGGCACCACTCAGGTACGCCAGTTTGTCGACGCCGGGCTGCTAGTCCCGGTGGACGGAAACCACGACTACACGCTCAAAGACGTCTCGTTCCCATTCGGGCGGCCAGAGGTGAAGCTGTTTATTGAACGGATATCCGGACAGTATCGTCGGGCCTGCGGAGAGCGACTGGTGATAACCAGCCTGACCAGGCCGAAGTCGAAACAGCCGCGCAATGCGTCGAACCGGTCAGTCCATCCGACCGGAATGGCCATCGATTTGCGTCGCCCCCAGGGGACGTGCCGGCGGTGGCTGGAGGGCACGCTTCTCTATCTGGAGGACCAGGGTGTGCTGGAGGGGACTGCGGAACGTCGCCCGCCGCATTATCACGTTGCGGTCTTTCCCAACCAGTACGCCGCCTACGTTGAACGGTCGAGCGAGACCGGTGCCGAGAGCGCGCCGCAGCCCCGCGTCTACACGGTTCGCCGAGGCGACAGCCTCTGGAAAATTGCTCGGCGCCACGGCGCCTCGATCAGCGCGCTCCGACGAGCAAACGGTCTCACATCGACACAGATCTACCCGGGTCAGTCGTTGGATGTATCCGTCGTTGAACGGTCGAGCGAGACCGGTGCCGAGAGCGCGCCGCAGCCTCACGTCTACACGGTTCGCCGAGGCGACAGCCTCTGGAAAATTGCTCGGCGCCACGGCGCCTCGATCAGCGCGCTCCGACGAGCAAACGGTCTCACATCGACACGAATCTACCCGGGTCAGTCGTTGGATGTATCCGTCGGCCTGCAGTGACAGTGCCTGGCGATGAAGTGACCGCCGTCACTCATTCGTTCCCCTCGCAGTAAATCTAGTTGTCGTTGAGCCGTACGGCTGGGCCTGGACGAAGGTCGGCCCGTTGGGGCGAGTCCCGCGAGTTGGATCTCACGCTGTTACCGGCCAATCAGCCGCATGGTCAGGTCAGGCATGTGCCACCGTGTGTTGGCCTCGGACGGGGCGTCGAATGCCGCCAGGGCACAGGCGCTTACTGGCGTAGCGTTCGGAGCCACGCGCTCATCTCGATGAGGCGCTGTGCAGTACCTCGCTGCTCACTGACTGAGACGCTACGCTCGCCGTACGGTACCAGTGTGGCCGCGCGTGGGTACCGGACCCATCCGGATTGTGGGAGACAACGGAGAGCAGGGACTCCGGGACAGGCACTCTCGGAGCCGGTTTAAAGAATTCAGCCTTCGAAAATCCCGACATAAGTCAGTGTACGATTGAGTCGATAAGCGCTCGACGGCATCGGCGACGAGAGGGCTATAGTGGAGGCCCTAAGTGAACGGCCGCATCAGCTGCGGTTCGCGAAGTTCAGGCGCCGTGGCAAGTCCGTCAAACCGTTCGGATGTCTATGGTTGAACAGGTTTCCCGCACACACGAAGCTCTCACTCGTGTAGGAATTGTCGGCACTGGGTTCATCGCTTCAGGTCTGCTGCGAGTGGTGTCAGCCTCTGACGGTTTCGCACCGAGCCGTGTGCTCACCCGCCGTCCGATCGGCACGGTGGAGAATGTCGATGCGGAACTCCTGACCTCCTCGATCCAGGAACTGGTGGATGCGAGCGACATCGTGGTCGAGTGCAGTGGGGAGGTTGTGCATGCCACGAACGTCGTGCACGCGACTCTCGAAGCTGGCAGGAAGATGGTCACCTTGAACTCCGAGCTTCAGGTGACGGTCGGGTCCTATTTCTGCGAGCGTGGGCTGATCACGGAAGCAGAAGGCGATCAGCCTGGCTCGCTGGCGGCGCTTGGAGCCGACGCCGTAAGCATGGGTTTTCGCCCGCTCGTCTACGGCAACATGAAGGGCTTTCTCAATCACACGCCGAACCCGGAGGACATGAGCCATTGGTCGAAGCGCAACGGCATTAGTCTGGTTCAGGTCACCAGCTTCACCGATGGCACCAAATTGCAACTGGAGCAGGCCTTAATCGCCAACGGCCTTGGCGCCGGCATTGCCAAGCGCGGCTTGATCGGCCCTCGGGACGAAGCCCTCAACGTCGCGGCGAGCCATCTAGCCGCGGTGGCAAAGGAGATGGGCTGCGCGATCAGTGACTATGTTCTGAGCTCTAACCTGCCGCCCGGTGTATTTGTCGTCGCGGAGCATCCGTTTGAGCGCCCGGAAGTACTTCGCTACCTGAAATTGGGAGACGGGCCCTTCTACACGCTTGTGAAGCCGTACCATCTCTGCCACCTCGAGATGATGAAGACCATCCGCGCGGTCGCCCAGGGCGCCGGGCCACTTCTCAATAACTCGTCCGAGCCGACGGTCAACGTGGCGGCTGTCGCCAAGTGCGATCTGGCGGAGGGGACGCCGATCCCACAGGCGGTCGGTGGATTCACCGTACGTGGCGAAGCGGTGTCGTTCGCCGAGGAGCCATTCGCGGTGCCGGTAGGGCTACTCGATGGGGCGCGAGTAGTCCGCCGCGTGGAAAAGCAACAGGTGCTGAGCTGGGACGATGTGGAAATTCCCGAGAGCCTAGCCCTGACGGCGGCCAGAAGCATTCAGAGAGACGTGCTCGCGACGCACATGCAGACCCAATCGCGAAGTAATCCAGCGCGTGATTGCTGACCCTCGTGTATAACGACAAACGAGTCGCCGTTGTGATGCCCGCCTACTGGGCGGAAAAGACTGTCGGGAAAACCGTCGCCGATATTCCACGGGAGATCGTGGACGACATTATCCTCGTCGATGACTGCTCGAAGGACCGCACCGTGGAGGTGGCCAGGAGTCTCGGCGTCAGCACCCACCTGAACGAGAAAAACCTCAACTACGGCGGCAATGTGAAGCGCTGCCTGCAACTAGGGCTCGATGCCGGCGCGGACATCATCATTCTGTTGCACCCAGACTATCAGTACTCGCCGAATCTGATTCCCGCGATGACGGCTATGCTGGGCTCAGACTTGTTTGACCTTTGCCTCGCGTCTCGCACCTCAGGTCCTGGAGCTCTGAGCAGCGGAATGCCGATCTGGCGCTATCTCCCGAATTTCGCTCTGACCAACGTGATGGATGTCTGCCTCGGCACCCATCACTCCGAGTACCATACCGGCTACCGCGCCTATTCGCGGAGGCTCCTCACGTCCGTTCCCTTTCACGACCTCCGGAACGACTTCATCTTCGACAATCAGCTGTTTGTGGCAGCCGTGCGCGGCGGCTTTCGCACCTCCGAGGTGACATGCCCCACCAGCTACGAAGAGGACGCCAGTTCCATCCCGTTTAAGAAAGCGCTGCGCTACGGGCTCCAGTGTCTTCGACTCTCAGGCCAGCATCTCGTCTGGCGGCTCACACACACGCGGCCGGGCCAGCCGCCCACCACTGGCGGCTAGGGCCACGCGTACGGGCGGGCGCTTTGCGTGGCGCTGTTGATGTTCTTGCGGCGACGTCGGCTCTGCGAGACGGTCAGCTTCCGCTAGCACGGACGAGGTACAGGATCGCGCTGCGAAGAAGCTGGGCGCCAGAGAGTACGAGCACCGGCACGAGCGCCAGGCTAGCCAGCCTGGCGTGCCTTTCGCCCCGCTGGATTAGGTGGACTGCAACGGCCACGACGAGCAGCGCAGGGGCCAGCGCAAGCCGATGATGGAGGTCGGCGTCAGGAAAGATTGCGGCGAACGCCGCAAGGTGGAACGCAGCGATCCATATCGTCCAGCGCGCCTCCCGTGCACGAGCGTAATGGAGGACGAGCACCACAGCCGCCCAGATGAATGGCAGACCGAGAGTCCCTGCCCATCCTCCTCTGCCGGGCCACAACTGGCCTGTCAGCAGACCAAGGTCAACGAGGCTCAGCGCGAAGCGCCCGATGCTCTCAAAGGCTTCGGCCGGACCGGACGCCATATTTCCCATCTCAGCAACCGGCCCGCGGGCAAGGACGTCGCCGTACCAGCGTGCATTCTGCGCGAGTGTGAGCAGTTGGCCGGCCATGATGCCGCCCGTGAGACCCCCGACCGCCAGCCCACCGGCAGGGCGCCAATCGCGCCCGCGCCAGGTCACGAAGCCGACTCCGACGATCATCGCGAATGCGACCGGATAGTTTGTGAGCTTCCCGGTGACAGCAAATCCGGCTAGCCATCCTGCCCAGGCTATCTCCAGCCATGAAGCGCGGTGTACTCGCATGACCAGCCATACCAACGCCACAAAGGCCGGGAGGGCCAGGAAGAGATCGTTCTTGATGAGCACGAACTGATGGAACAGTGCGGGAACAACGAGAAGCGCAGCCAGCGGCCATCGCGACGGCCCCGGATGGAGCCACGTCTGTACAGCAGCGAGCGCTACGCCGAAGAGCAGGAGTCCGAAGAGTCCGTGCAGATGAACGAGTCCAGGGCCCACCAACGGAATCTGTCGTAAGTCAGCCAGCGCCAGTTCGTAGACCCCCCCTAGGACATTCACCTTCGAATCGGCGTCGGGATCGTACTCGAGCGTGCCGAGCCGTTCGATCTGGGCCACACGGTCAAGGTGATAGGGATCCGCCCCTTCCAAAGGGAGCCACACGTTGAGGAGAAGGACCACGCCACCGAGCATTACCCAGGCGGGCCAGGGCGCGGGAGGTTGGATCGCCGCGGGCCACCCAGTAAAGGCCGCGCTTCGGGTTCGCTGCCAGGCAATAAGTGCTACCGCAAGGACTGCGTTGAAGGCCACCAGCGAACGCAATGTGGCGAGACCCGTCACGGTCGCCACCTGCATCTCAACCGAGATTAGGCTGATGGCGACGAAGATACGGGAGAACAGCGAGACCGGGGATGTCGCCCACGGCAGCAGCGCGGCGAACAGCAGCAGTAGATTCATCTACAGGTGCCCATCGTTCACGCATCGGATCGGAGCGAGCGCGGCGCCAGGCACGAGACGGAGAACCGCAGTCAGCCTCTCTGGATGCGGCGACTCATTGCGGCGAGGCGACCCGCGCAGGGTGCCGAGAGTGGGGCTGACTCCATCACGGCTGGCGGGCCTCGGCTTGGCTCGGTCGTGCGGAACGCGGCGACTCACTGAAACATACAGTGAGGAGAACGCGACCCCGTTCTTGTCCAGACGGAAATTTGCGAATGCGAACATATGGGTGTCGTCGCGGAACTTGCCGTTAAACGACTCGTCGATGCCATTCTGCCACGGCTTGCCGGGGTTCGATGAACTCTGATTGTCGAAGCTCAGGTGCTGGGGCGACCTATGGACGCTCACCACTGCACCAAGACTTCAAGCGTACGTCCGGAGCGAATGCTCCCGGCCACATCAATTGCCAGGCACTCGCGCGTCCACTCATCAACCACGGTGAGGCACTTCAACCCGCGCCAATCGGCGCAGGTGACGTAGATGGAGTCGTACGCCCACGCTCATTCTGAGCCTAGTGGCCAACCTGATTCGAGGCAACGAACACCGGGTCATGGTCGAGGGTCACATCGACGACGTGCCGATCCGCACCGCGCAGTTCCGCGCGAACTGGGAACTCTCCACCGCGCGTGCGATTGCGGTGATGGGCTTTCTTGTTGAGAACGACGTGGACTCGTCCCGTGTAGCCCTGGCGGGCTACGCCGAGCTTCGGTCTCTCGAGCCGAACGACACTAGCGAACATCGTGCGGAAAACCGCAGGGTCGAGTTCGTCTTCACTAGCAGCGACGTCACCGGATAGCGCCTCCTCCTCAGGTCGCTGGTGACCATTTTCGCTCTGATGAACCTGCCTGAGCCAACCGATTTCACCTCTCAGCCCGGAGCCGTGTGCCTCGCTGTCTGGAATCGCGCTTGACCGCACCCTCCCCAAACGGGCATTCTCGGCACCATGCACTCCGGGAAGGCCCGTAGTCCGGTCAATCCGGTTGTTCAGGGCGGCCGGGCTCGAAGGCGGCGTCGAGCCGGCGTCGAGCCGGCGGTATTGTTATCTATCGTCCGTCATCTGCATCGCGAGGAGAGCGCAATGACCACAGACGTCCGCGACGGCTGTCCTCTCCAGTTGTGTTCTCGGAGCCGTGCTCTGAATAGGAGAATGAACGTATGTGCGATGAGCATTTCGAAGAGGACCTGAAGCGGTACACGCGTACCACGCTGAGCCGGCGGCAGTTCAGTGCGCTGTCGGTTGGCGTCGGCATGTCCCTGCTACTGCCGCGCACGGCGAATGCGCTCGACGTGACGGAGTCGGAACTCGACATCACGACGCCCGATGGCGTCGCGGACTGCTATTTCGTGCACCCGGCAAGCGGTGCGCACGCGGGCGTATTGATCTGGCCAGACATTCTCGGGCTGCGGTCAGCGTTCCGGCAGATGGGTAAGCGGCTCGCGGAGTCCGGCTACTCGGTCCTGGTCGTGAATCCCTTCTACCGGCAGAAACGGGCGCCGGTCGTTCCCGAGGGCGCGAGCTTCACTGACGAGGCCACGCGAAACACGGTGGTGGGTTTGGCGCAGGCGCTGAATGCGACGACGCATGTGACCGACGCGAAGGCCTTCGTCGCCTTCCTCGACCGCCAGACGTCAGTGGACAAGAACCGCAAGATCGGCACGGCCGGCTACTGCATGGGCGGTCCGATGGTGATGCGCACCGCGTCGGCACTCCCGGAACGGGTCGGCGCCGCCGGGTCGTTTCATGGCGGCGGCCTGGTGACCGATCAACCCGACAGCCCTCATCTGGCTATCCCGGAGATGAAGGCGCAGTTCCTGATCGCGATTGCCGAAAATGATGACGAGCGGGAGCCCGAGGCGAAGAACGTGCTCCGGGATAGTTTCTCGAAGGTCGGGCTGCCGGCTGAGGTCGAGGTGTACGCCGGAGCGGCGCACGGCTGGTGCCCTCCGGATGCATCCGTCTACAACGAAGTCCAGGCCGAACGAGCCTGGGGTCGCTTGCTGGTCCTGTTCGAAAAAGCGCTGGCCTGAGCGCACACGGCGCCAGAGCGGGCCCGAAACAACCAAGAGTTGTGACGCCAGTCTG
>Ga0302135_10001102_pt1 | contig 16163 bp, 9 predicted proteins | sample CBN3_surface_MG_FD_203119 | JGI IMG/M metagenome (GOLD analysis project Ga0302135, IMG submission 203119) | Marine microbial communities from Western Arctic Ocean, Canada - CBN3_32.1 | ecosystem: Environmental > Aquatic > Marine > Oceanic | place: Canada: Western Arctic Ocean | collected 2017-09-15
CTTCTTCGGCTTACTCTTCGTGTCGCTCTTCTTGGAGTCACTCTTCTTCGAGTCGCCGTCCGACTTCTTCGGCGCATCTCTGTCCACGCCGCCGCTCTTACCGGCATAGTCGGTCACATACCAACCCGTGCCCTTGAACTGGATCGCGGGCGCATGCACCAGGCGCTCGACCTTGCCCTTGCACTCAGGGCAGGTGCGGACCTTGCGGGCCGAGAACTTCTGGATGAGTTCGAAGCGATGTTTGCACTTCGTGCACGCGTACTCGTAGATCGGCATAGCCGGATTCTAGCCCTTCGCGTCCATCCAGTTCGGCCCAACTCCGATGTCGACCACGAGGGGGACGTCGAGTTCGATCGCGCCTTCCATCTCGGAGCGCACGATCTCGCTGACCGCAGCTATATCGCCTTCGGGTACCTCGAGTACGAGTTCGTCGTGTACCTGGATGGTCATGCGGGCGCCCGGGTACTCGGCTGCTAGTCGGATGTCGAGGTTGACCATGGCCAGCTTGATCAGATCGGCGGCCGTGCCTTGCAGCGGTGTGTTCACCGCGATGCGTTCGCCGAATGCCCGAACCATCGGGCGTCCGCTCTGCAGTTCTGGTAGGTGACGGATGCGGCCGAGCATGGTGGTGACGTAGCCGACTTCTTTGGCGCCTTCCACGGTGGCGTCGAGATACTCGTCGACCTTCGGATAGGCGCTCTTGTACTTCTCGATGAAATCCTTGGCTTCCGTCACGGACACCTCGAATTCTCGCGCCAAGCGCTGCGAACCCATGCCGTAGAGCACGCCGAAGTTGATCACCTTGGCGCGGTCGCGTTGCTCGTGCGTTACCTCGTCGGGCTCGACATGGAAGATCGCGGCGGCGGTTGACCGATGGACGTCGACGCCCTCGCGGAAGGCACGTTGCATCTCGCTGTCGCCGGAGAGGTGGGCCATGAGGCGCAGTTCGATCTGGGAGTAGTCGGCGATCAGCAACATGTTGCCGTCGGCGGGGACGAAGGCGCGGCGGATCTGGCGGCCGGTAGCGCTGCGAATCGGGATGTTCTGCAGATTCGGGTTGCTGCTCGAGAGTCGTCCAGTGGCCGCCACGGCCTGATCGAACGATGCGTGGACGCGGCCCGTTTCGGCAAACACGTAGGTCGGCAACGCGTCGAGGTAGGTGCTCTTGAGCTTCGCGGCCTCGCGGTAGTCGATGATCTGCCGGGCGATCGGGTAGTCGGCCGCGAGTGCTTCGAGAACCTCTGCCTTGGTCGAGCGGTTGCCGCTCTTGGCGGTCTTGCCGCCGGCCGGGAGGCCGAGGTTGTCGAACAGCACTTCGCCCAACTGCTTGGGCGAGTTGATGTTGAACGTCGATCCGGCGGCCTCGAAGATCTGCCCCTGCAGTTCGTCGATCCGTGTTGTGAAGAGTCCAGCGAGTTCGGTCAGGTATGAGGAGTCGATGCGCACGCCTAGCAGTTCCATCCGCGCCAAGACGCGGCTCAGCGGCATCTCGATCGAGTCGAAGAGTTCCAGCAGGCCCTTCTGAGTCTCGAGTTCAGCCGTGAAGGCCAGGGCCAGCTGCAGCGCCACGTCGACCCGCGCGGCGGCAAACTGCGTGGCCTCCTCGACCGGTACCATATCGAAGGTCGCCTTCTTATCGGGCAGGATGTCGGCGAGCTTGGTGAGTTCGAGGCGCAGGATGTCGAGGGCCAGCCCTTCGAGGGTGTGCGATTGCCGGGTCGGATGGAGCACGTACGACGCGAGCATCGTGTCGAGCCCTGGCTGCGGCATGGTCAGGCCCTGGTGCGCGAGCGTAATAATCGCGCGCTTCAGGTCGTGACCGATCAGGCGCACGGAATCGTCCGCCAGGACTGGCGCCAGCTGCTCAAGACATTCCGCGCTGCTCATGGCATTGGTAGCGGTAAGCCCCTGATGCCCTACCGGCAGGTACACAGCGGCGCCGGGTTCAACCGCAAGTCCGACGCCCACTACGTTGCCCCGAATGGGCTCCGGGTGATCGGTCTGCAGGGCGATCGCGAGGCGTCCCGCGGTCCGCGCGGTGGCAAGGAACGTCTCGAGTTCCGCGGCGTTTGCCAGGGCGACATACTCGCCAGACGCCTCGGCAGCCGGTTCGTCGGGCTCTGGCTCTTCGGCATAGTCCTCGACCAGGCGGCGGAACTCGAGGTCGATGAACAATTCGCGAACCTGTGCCCGGTCGGGCTCGACCCGGCGGAGGTCTTCGATAGTGACAGGCAGCTCGAGCTCGGTGTAAATCGTGGCGAGTCGTTTCGACAGGATTGCCTGATCAGCGTACTCGGCCAGGTTGCGGCCGTACTTGAACTTGGCCAGGTCGGCCGCGTGATCGATCGCGCTCTCGACCGAGCCGTAAGCCTGGATGAGCTCGCGGGCGCGCTTGGGGCCGATTCCCGGTACGCCGGGGATGTCATCGACGCTGTCGCCCATCAGACCGAGAAGGTCGATCATCTGGCTGGGCACCACGCCGTACTTCTCTTCAACCTCGGCGGCGTGGTAGATGCGCATGCCGTTGCGGTCGCTGCGGAGCCGGACGCTGTCGTCGACGAGTTGCAGGAGGTCCTTATCCTCCGAGGCAATGACGGTCTCGATGCCTGCCGCCGTCGCCATCGTGGCGAGTGTGCCGATCACATCGTCGGCTTCGTAGCCGGCCAGTTGCACCATCGGAACCTGCAGCGCTTCGATGACCTTCCGCACCCACGGAACCTGTTCGCGCAGGTCGTCCGGCATCGGTGTCCGGTTGCTCTTGTAGTCGGCGTATTCTTCGTGCCGCACCGTCTTGCCGCCAGGATCGAACACCACCGCGATGTAGTCCGGCTGCTCCTCGTGCAGGAGCTTGCGCAAGATCGTTGTGAAGCCGTAGGTGGCGTTGGTGGGCACGCCCTGCGCCGTGGAGAGCTGCGGCAGCCCGTGATACGCCCGGTGTATCTGGTTATAAGCGTCGATCAGGCAGAGTTTCTTGGCGGCCATCGATTGCGCTCACGGTTGCCGTTTCACGGGAGGGCGGATGCTACATGAGCTGTGCTGCACGGCGTTTCCGCACATGACCGGTCGCAGCTGACCAGGGTACAATACCTGCCAGCCCGAAAAGGCTGCGTGATCCAGCGGAATCCGGGTCATCCTGAGCGCTCGTGTTCAGTTGACCCCCGGCTGGCCGCGGTGATAGATTGGCTTTACCACTCTCCCCCCTGAGCGGAGCCTGATCAGGTCTTATCCGGTGCCTAGTCTTAAGCGCATCGGGGCCGTAGCGACGGCACTTAGCTTTGTCGCTACTCTCGCCCCTCCCGTTAATGCACAGATAGCGGTTTCTGCCGCAGTTGCTGCAGAAACGATGCTCTCCGGAGTGGTGCAGGATTCGCGCGGCCTCCCCCTGCTAGGCGCCTTTGTGGCCGTTATTGCATTGGGCGCCGACGAACCGACCGCGATCGTCGTGACGGATGGCGGCGGCAAGTTCAGAGTTGGTAGCCTGCCGCGCGGCGTCTATTCGCTCCTGGTTGGAAGTCTTGGTTTTACCGGAACGGTCCTGCAGGGAATCAGCGTCCCCAGCACTGTCCCCGTGACATTGCAGCTTGAGCTCGACGGGCAACGCACACTGTCGGCCTTTGACGCGCCGCTCGAACTGGGCTATGCGCTGCGCACGTCCAGGCGCGATGTGCTGCGTAAGGCTGATCCCGCGATAGTCGCTGAAGGCGGCACCGCTGCGGCTCCCCGGGCGAGTCTGGGCGACGGTACGGCGCGTCCGGCCATGGCGATGGACGGCGAGGTGCGGCTCTGGAGTTTCACCAACGTTGGCAACCGCGAGACGGTGGGTGTCACCACCGTTGATCTCAGCGGCAGCAACATCTGGGATCTGCGCGCTCATGTTGGCGGCCAGGGTTCCGTCTGGGCGGCGAGCAACTTCCGCCAGGATCTCGGCGGCGAGCACGATCTTCGCGTCGGCTTCGGTTACGTCGGTGGAGGCTTCCAAATGCAGCTTCCCGAGGGCGCCGGGGTTCAGGCCAGCTGGATCGGCCGCCTACAGGTTGAAGACACGTGGCAGGCCGCTGCCCCGCTGCAGTTGCGCTATGGCGTGCGCTACGAGCACCACAATTATCTGGGCAATAGCGAGCTGATCTCACCAGCGTTCGAACTGGCTTACGAAGTCGTCAACAACACCCGTCTCATGACGGGTGTTGCCATGAATACGACCGGTCTGGGGCTGGCCGACGACCATGGCTTCGAGGTCATGGCGGTGCTCAACAAGGCCAACGTCAACATCAACAACACCTCGCAGGTGGTACCTGAGCGGGCGCTTCGATATCACTTCGGTGTCGAGCAGATCTTCGGTCCCGCGGCGGTCAGTGTGCGCGCCTACTACGACGACGTAACGAACGAGTTGCTCGGCGTCTACCTGTCGGGCACCGAAGGGCAGCACAACTACCTGCTCCTCAATGTCGGCGATACCGGCGCGCGCGGTGTTGAGTTCGGCGTTGCGGGCAGAATCCTCGAAGCGGTCTCGGGCGAGGTTACCTACGCCTTCCGCGATCGCCAGTCCGCCTACTCGGTGCCCCGAACGGGCGCGTTTGGGGCGGCCACAGGCGAGGCGGGTGAATTGGATCAGCTCGGGCAACAGACCCATGAGGTCAACGCTACGGTGGCTGCTCAGATCCCGATCGTGCGGACATTCCTCGAAGCTAGCTACAGCTGGCGCCACGGCATGCCGGTCGTAAGCGACGGGCGGGTTCGTTCTGACGTCGGCCGTTTCGACTTCCGTGTCCGGCAGCCGCTTCCGTTCCGCGTGCTGCGTACCGAATGGTCGGCAATGCTCCAAGTACGGAACCTTCTGGGGCCACAATACGATGGTCTCTACAACGTCTCTTTCGCCGAGTTGGCGGGCCTCACTCGCGGCATTACGGGTGGCTTGGCGGTGAGCTTCTAACAGGAATCTGGACGCTCCCGGCTACGGGAGAGACAGGCGTTTCATTCAGGTTGCGGCGAGGGCACAAGCGTCCCTCGCCCTTTTTGTTTCGCGACGTTCAATATTATGAATCAGTGATTCAAAATGTTGGATTATCGATTGCCAAATTTTGTCAGCGCGTAGACTAGAACCCTTGAAATCAGCGGGTTACAAGAGTGTTCAGGGTTCGCCTTGTTGGTACGGCTCTTGCGTATATGTGCGCGAGGGCTTCGCGTGCCCGCCTGCTGGTTGATCGGACGAACAGCGAGATCGAACGACGATGACGCACAACGAACAAAGAATGGACACGCTGCAGGTCGCAGGGCTAATTGCCCTGGCCGGCGTCCTGTTGTTCCTCGGTGTGATCTCGTTCACCAATCAGCTGAGCTGGCGCGAACCGACGGACGGAATCGTCTGGGAGCAGCAGGGCCCGGACATCGTGGTCGCGAGTGTCGAAGCTGGGGGGCCTGGCGCGGAGGCGGGGATTCGCAGCGGCGATCGCCTGCGTCAGGTCGACGGTCAGGGCGCGATGAATCCGGAAGTTGTCGAAGTGATGCTCTTTGCCCGCGACGTGGGCGAGCGCATGCATCTCACGATCCAGCGCGGTGGCCGCGAGGTCAGGCGGGAACTCGTCGTAGGAGCCGTGGCGGACGTCAGCAACAGCGCGACGCTTTACCTCGCCTTTGTCGGGCTGGCGTTCCTGATCGCCGGCGTCTTCGCCATCCTGCGCAATCCCGATGCTCCGAGCCGTCGATTCCTCGTGTTGTCGATCGCCTTCTACGCGCTCTTTGCCCTATCGCCAACGACGCGCGCAACGGATCCGTGGCACGGCATGATCTTCTGGCTCGATCAGATCGCCCGCGATCTGGCGCCCGCGCTGTTCCTCTACTTCGCCCTGACATTCCCCAAGCCGAAGCCCGAGCTCGAAGAAGCCCCGCGACCGATCCTCGTCGCAGTCTTCGGTCCCGGACTCGCCCTCCTGGCCCTGAACGTCTTTGCCCAGCACGGTGCTTACCGCGTTGGTATCGGCCAGCTGGGCGCCCAGCGGCTATTCGAGGCGGGTGTTCGGCTCGAGCTCATCTATTTTGCGGCGGCCATCTCTCTCGGCATCCTGGCGTTCGCTCACACGATCGCCAACACGACACACGCGCAGGAGCGGATGCGCTTGAAGTGGCTGGTCGGAGGCCTGACGGTCGGATTCCTCCCGCTGGTGGCTTTCTACGTGCCGATGCAGCTGCTCGGTTGGAGCTACACGCCGCTCGTCAACCTGCTCGTGCTGCCGTTGCTGCTGGTGCCGTTGTCGTTCAGCTACGCCGCCGTGGGCTTCCGCCTGTGGGACGTTGAGGTCATTCTCAAAGGCGCCCTTACCTATGCCGTCACGATCGTGGTGGCGCTTGGCGTCTACTTCCTGACCCAGTGGGTTCTCGCAACGACGCTCAGCCCCGAGGACAACCTGGTTCAGACCGCGGCGTTGCTCGCGACCCTGATCGTTGCCATCGGTTTCGCGCCGCTGCGCGACAAGTTGCTCGACCTTGCCGACCGCCTCTACTACCGCGACTCCTATCGCGGCCGGCGCACGCTGATGGATTTCGGCCGCGAACTCAACAGCGAGACCGACCTCGCCAACGTCGTCGATCTGCTCGTGCACCGCGTCCGCGAGACGATGCGGGTGGGCCGGGTGGCGGTCCTGCTGCGGATCGAAGACAACGATCATCTACGCATCGTGCCCGCCGATGGCCGCCTCTCCGAGGGTCGGCCGTTGTCATCGAACTTCTCGCAGTTCGTGGCGGGCGCGCTGGTCAAGCGGCCGTATCTGTACATCGATGATCTCAACGCCGTCCTCGAGGAGTATCCCGACGATCGCGAAATTCTCGACACGGAAGACCTGGCGTACTTCCTGCCGCTCGACGTGAAGGGCGACATCATCGGCGTGCTGGCGATCGGCCGGCGGCTTTCGGGTGATTTCCTGTCGACCGATGACCTGAAGGTGCTGCAGCCACTCGCGGCGCATCTGGCACTGGCCGTCGACAACGCCCTGCTGTACCGCGAGGTTCAGCGCCGTGCCACGGAACTCGAGCATCTCAAGGAATATAGCGAGAACATCGTCGAGAGCATCACCGGTGGGGTCATGGTGCTCGATGCTGGTGGTCACGTGCAGTCGTGGAACCGCTCGCTGGCCGAACTCCACGGCATGGACTCGAAGGAGGCGCGCGGCCACACGGTCGAGGAACTCTTCCCGGCGAGTTTCTGCAAGGTTCTTAACTCCGCGCGCGACAAGCTGCTCCATGGTTACGACCCGCTGACGTCCGCGTACCGTATTCCACTGCGCACTCACAGCGGTGAAGACCGCGTCGTGACGCTCTCCGTGGCGCCCCTGCTCGGCGAGGAAGGCGACGAAGGCACGGTTGTGATCGTGGACGACGTTACCGAACGTACCGAGATGGAAACGCAACTACGCCAGGCCGAGAAGCTGACCTCGATCGGGCTGTTGGCCGCGGGTGTGGCACACGAGGTAAACACGCCCCTGGCGGGGATCTCAGCATACGTGCAGATGTTGCAGCGCAAGTTGCCCGACACCGATCCGCGCGGCGCCATTCTCGAGAAGATCGAGAAGCAGACCTTCCGCGCCTCGCGCATCGTCAACAGCCTGCTGAACTTCTCGCGGCAGGAAACCGGCGAGTTCCGCCACGTCGATCTGAACAACGTGGTCGACGAGACGTTGTCGCTGGCCGAGATTCAGCTGCGCAAGCGGCAGATCGAGGTGAAGACCGAACTGGACGAGAACGTTCCGGTGCTCGGCGACCCGATCAAGTTGCAGCAGGTGCTGATGAACCTGCTACTGAACGCGCGCGACGCGATGCCGCAGGGCGGCTCGCTGAACATCAGCACGGTGCGCCAGAACGGCAACGCCGTCCTGCAGGTGAGTGACACGGGCACCGGCATCGACGCCGAGGCCATCGACAAGGTCTACGATCCCTTCTTCACGACGAAGGGCATCGGCAAGGGGACCGGCCTCGGACTATCGGTTACCTACGGGATCATCCAGGAGCATCGCGGTTCGATCACCGTCGACAGCGTTCCCGGCGAAGGCACAGTCTTCCGCATCAGCTTGCCGGCAGCCGCCGACACTAAAGCTGCTGTCAGCTAACTTTCCCCGCCCTCAAGAGAGAACACTTGGCCAATACCAGGACCATCCTTGTCATCGACGACGAGGTCATCATGCAGGAGACCCTGTCGGACTTCCTGCAGGAGGAGGGGTTCCTGGTAGACATCGCATCCTCCGGCGAGGAAGGCGTCGAGCTGGCCAAGGCCAAGCCCTACGACTGCGCGATCGTCGACCTGATGATGCCCGGCATGGACGGCATCCAGACCACGCAGACGCTCAAGGCACACGACGCCACGCTGCCGGTGATCATGATCACGGCCTACGCCTCGGTGGAGTCGGCGGTCGAGGCCATGAAGAAGGGCGCGCACGAGTACATCACCAAGCCGTTCAAGATCGACGAAGTGCTGCTCGTGATCGAGAACGCGATCCGCCAGCGAGCCCTCGAGCTCGAAGTGCGAAACTTGCGCGAGGCCCTGCGCGAGAAATACCGCTTCGAGAACATCGTGGGCAAGAACCGCAAGATGCAGGAGGTTTATGCCCTCATCTCGCAGGCGGCACCCTCGCGCTCCACGATCCTGATCCTCGGCGACAGTGGCACGGGCAAGGAACTGGTCGCCAAGGCGATCCACGCCAACAGCACCCGAGCCGATAATGCCTTCGTCACCGTGAACTCCGGCGCGATGCCGTCCGAGCTGCTCGAGAGCAATCTATTCGGCCACGAAAAGGGTTCCTTCACCGGCGCCGTGAGCACCAAGAAGGGTCTATTCGAGGTGGCCGATGGCGGCACGATCTTCCTCGACGAGATCTCCAACGTCGCCCTGGACGTCCAGGCCAAGCTGCTGCGCGTGATCCAGGAGCGCGAGTTCATGCGCGTAGGTGGCCTCGAGAACATCAAGACCGATGTCCGCATCATCTCGGCGACCAACGTGGACCTCCGCCAACAGGTCGCCAAGGGCGAGTTCCGCGAAGATCTCTACTACCGCCTGAACGTGATCACCATCGCGATCCCGCCGCTGTGCGACCGCTCCGACGACATTCCGCTCCTGACCCAGCACTTCCTCGACAAGTACGCCGAGGAGAACGACCGTGAGGGCCTTGTAATGGCCGAGGAAGCCCTCGACGTCCTCAGGGGCTACCACTGGCCAGGCAACGTCCGTGAGCTTGAGAACGCCGTAGAGCGCGCCGTAGTCCTGGCTCCGATCGACGGCCATATCGGCGCGAGCCTGATCCGCGAGTACATCGACCCCGAACCTCTCGACGGCAATGCGCTCCCGAACCTGATGCTCGGCGACGCACCGCTGCGCGGAATGGTCGAGGAATTCGAGAAGCGCCTGATCCTCCGTGCTCTCGAACAGACCGACTGGGTCCAAAAAGAAGCCGCCCTTCTGCTCGATGTGAAGCCAACGACGCTGAACGAGAAGATTAAGCGTTACGGCATTCGTGCGGTCATGAAGGAACGCGCCTAGGGGTTCGAGTGGGTAGCGGAGGGTACATGCCCCTAACGCAGCCGTCGGCGCTCGTGCTCAATCGGACGCCCTTGCTCGCGCGTCGTCTCTGCACTCCCTTGAACGCACTGCACGCGAGGCTGCTCTCGGGGCATGTGCCCTCCGCTGCCGGATGACCGAGGCGGGGTTGCTGTATACCGGGGTGGGCTCTCGGACGCGACGCGGGCTTTGCCCGCGACGTCGTCCTGACGCCGATGCGCGTGGCACGCACGTGTAAGAACGCCGGCACCTTCGCTGCTGCTTCGCGCGCCCCCGAAGTCGCTGTCGGTCGGAGTCCGCGATCGACCGCGGTGCGGCGGGCGGGTCTACTCTCCCCGCCTGCTTCGCCCCTCGACCCGCTAGAACATGAACAGATAAGTGAACTTCAAGATGATGGCGCGATCAGCTGCGACCGTTCCGTTACCTGTTTCCCATTCCTGGTTGTATACAAGGAAGAGGTCCGCGCCTGGCTTGTAGATCCAGTTGATGCGCGAGTTGATGCTCATCAGATCGTCCGAGTCGTTGTACTGGACGAAGCTGTTCCAGAAGAGGTTCGGGCTCATCGCCAGGTTCACGCGCTGGCGCAGCACGTTCACGGTGAACTCACCGTCGGGCAGCTTGACCTTGTTGAAGGTCCAGTTGGTGTTGAAGTTCACGTGCTTGTTGAGCCGGATCGTCACTCCGTTCGTGCCCTGCGTTCGGTCGCCGTTGTAGAAGCCGCCCTTGGTCCAGAAGCCGAAGTAGGAAAACGGGCGACTGCTGTCAGTTTGAACGAAGATGCCGATCGTGGCCCAGCTGTGCTTGCCCGGTTCGATGAAGAAGCCCGGCTGAATTTCGAACGGTTCCTGGATGCGGTCGTAGTTGTAGTCGCCGAAGAACGTGGCTCGATCACCGGAGAGCATGTCGAGGCCGAAGAAGCGGAAGGTCGATGTCGCGCTCTCGAGTTCGCCATCGTTGCCGACGAAGTAGGAGCCACGATGCGCGAACGACAGATTTCGGACGCCGAGGCCGTTACTCGGCCGGGGCTCGAAGTTGACGTTGTGGCTGTACTGCTTCACGCCGGAGCGGCGCAGGAAACCCATCTCCGGATTGAAGTTGTCGGTGATCTGGGTGTAGCCAGCGCTGGCCTGCCAGACATTGCCGCGGTAGTTGAAGCCCGCTGTGCCGGCCCATCCGGTGCCGTCGCCGCCCGCGTCGCGGCTGGAGGTGAGGGCCGCGTTGATGTTGATCTTCTGGCTCGGATTGATGTCGCTGTCGAAACCCAGCACCCGGTTCCAGTCGTCGCCCCCTGATTGCCGGTTGGTGAAAATGCTACCGATCGACGAGCGGGCGCCGATGTTGCGCTTGAGCCGGGCCACGCCCCAGTTAGTGGATTTCACACCGAGGTCATCCACGGAGTCCGTCTGCACGTCGAGCAGGCCCCAGTTCCAGCCGCCGGCGCGGCCGGTGAACCGGCCACCCGCCACGATCGGCACGATCTCGCCATCGTCGATGCCGATGGTGCGCGAGTGGAACACGCGCCAGAGTGGTCCACCGCGCTCGCTGCCGCCCGCCGCGGTAGCGTTGGCGAAGTCGAAGATGCCAGCGTTCTCGAGGAAGAACTCGCGCTTTTCTGGGAAGAAGAGCGAGAACCGCGTGAGGTTGACCGGCTGGTCGTCGACCTCGACCTGGGCGAAGTCGGTGTTGGCGGTGAGGTCGAGGGTCATCGAGCTGGTGATGCCCCAACGCAGCAGATCGAGTCCAGCCTCGAAGTCCTGCTCGGCCTCGGCCATGGGGTCGCGGTAGTCCTGTCCGATCGACGCCGTGCCGAAGGGTTTGATGCGCAGATTCAGCCCGGGCTCGAGTCCCTGCATGCCGATCATATCGCCGGCCAGCGAGACGCGAAGAACATCCTCTCCGAGGTCGATGGGGGCCCAGTGAACCTCCTCGTTCTTGCGCCGGATCAGGCGCCGGATATTCACGCCCCAGGTGTCGTTGGCGGGGTCGAAGCGCAGCGTGGAGAACGGGATCACGAACTCGGCGGACCAGCCCTCGGCCGTCCGCCGCCCGGTCACGTTCCAGACGCCGTCCCATTCGAAATTAGCGTTACGCTCGTTTTCGACCAGGGCATCGGCACGGGCGCCGTTGGGGTTGGTCTCGAAGTAGAAGGCGTTGCGTCCGTCGACGAACGTGTCGAGGACGATCGCGACCGAATCGTCATCCCGGTAGGCACCCGAGAGGCCGCCGAAACTGCTGAAACTGCCTTCGCCGTCGCGCTGCATTTCCTTGGCCAGCACGGCGTCAGGGTCGGAGTCGAATGCCGTCACGCCGATGTAGAGGTTACGATCGTCGTAGGCAAAGCGAACTTCCGTCCGCTCGGACGCCGCTTCGCCCGGGTTCGGCTCGCGCTGGGTGAACCCCGTAGCCGGCTCGATCCGCTCCCAGAAAGGCTCGTCGAGATGGCCGTCTCGATTGACAGGCTCGTCGATCCGCAGCGCTGCGGTAGCCGGCGAGCTGTTCGACGGCTGGGCCGCGGCCGATCCCGTGAAAGCGATCGCCACGAGAAGCCCGATCGCGGCCGCACTTCGCCACCGCAAGAAGGTCACGGAATGGGCTCCGCGCGCACGGATAGCTGCAGGGGATTTCACCATGGGGGACTCTTCCGCGGGGAACGGTCGAGAGAGGCTAGCACGCTGGTAAGGCAGGGCCTGCTACACGTCCGGCGCGTCGCGGGGGACGCTAGCCTTGGTGGCGCGGGACGTAGACCCGGCGGCCGGTTTCCATGGCGTCAATCTGGGTCATCAGGTCCTCGAAGTCGGTACTGTCTTTCACGAAGTCGATCTCGCTCGTATTGATCACCAGGAGCGGCGTGTCGTCGTATTGCAGGTAGTAGTGGGCGTAGGCCTCGGCAACCTGCGCGAGGTAGTCGCGTGAGATATCGCGCTCCTCGGGCCGGTCGCGCATGCTGACGCGCTCGACCAGCACGTCGATCGATCCCTGGAGATAGACGATCAGGTCGGGCTTCGGCACCTGCGGTTCGAGCACGCCGTAGAGCTTCTCGTAGAGCAGCAGTTCGCTGTCGCTCAACGTCAGATGGGCGAACACGCGGTCCTTCTGCATGGTGAAGTCGGCCACGGTGAAACGGGAGAAGAGGTCGCTTTGCCCCGCCTCCGTCAGCAACTGGAAGCGCGACAGCAGGTAGTACAGCTGCGCCTGGAACGCGGCGCCGGTGCTCTCCTTGTAGAACTGCTCGAGGAACGGGTTGTCGGGATCCTCGAGCATCTTGGTGGCGCCCAGATGCTGAACCATCAGGTTTACAAGGCTGGTCTTGCCTACCCCGATCGGGCCGTCCAGCGCGATGTAGTTCTTGCGCATTAGCTGAGCACCGGGGCCAGCAGCCAGGCTCGTTCTGATGAGATGAGCTCATCGCGTAGGGTTGAGATCGTCTTGTCTCGGACCGGATGCACGAGGTCGGGAGCGAGCTCGGCGAGTGGATTCAGCACAAACCTGCGATCGCACATGCGGGGGTGGGGAACCTCAAGTTCGGCTACATCCATGACGCGAGAATCATAGAGCAGAATGTCGGCGTCGAAAGTGCGCGCCAGTAGAACACCCGGTTGGCGCACCCGACCGCAGTCTGTTTCAGCTGCGAGAACCGCCTGCAGCAGCTCGAGTGGCGGCGGCGGGTCGGCGACACGGGCGACGCAATTGACGAACCACGGCAGGGTGGTGTCGCCAACGGGTTCCGACAACCAGAGGCCCGACGTCGCCTCCACCCGGACCCCCTGGCCGCGCAGTGCGGCGACGCCCGCACGGAGCCAGGCCACACGATCGCCGCGATTCGATCCCAGTCCCAGATAGGCGTGCATCAGACTGTGCCCGTGGTGTTAGCGCGCTGTGTCGCGAAAAAAGGCCGCCGGGAAACTCCAATCGTCCCGGAAACTCTGCTTGCTCGGCTTTGAACCCTGTCCCTATACTGCCTCCTCACCCCTTTCGCGGCGGCGCGCTCTGCGCGACGGTACTTCTCGCCGATCCTCGACGGCGCGCCCCCCACCGGGAAGATGATGACCGACCTGCTCTCTCGCATTGAGGGCCGCGACGCGCATGTATGCGTGATCGGCCTCGGCTACGTTGGATTGCCCCTCGCGGTGGCATTCGCGGAAGCCGGCTTCCGCGTGACGGGATTCGACGTTGACACCCGCAAGACCGACTCGATCAACGCCGGGGTCTCCTACATTCCGGACATCGAAACCCAGCGGATGAAGGCGCAGGTCGACAACGGTCGACTGGACGCGACGAGCGACCCGGCGGTCCTGGCGACCGTCGATACCGCCCACATCTGCGTGCCGACGCCACTCGGCAAGACGCGCGAGCCCGACATTTCCTACGTGGTGGCGGCGGGCGACGAAGTTGCCAAGTACCTGCACGCGGGCATGCTCGTGGTTCTCGAGAGCACGACCTACCCGGGCACGACCGAGGAGATCCTGGCGCCGCGCCTGGCCGCGGGCGGCCTGACGCTGGGCGACGACTATCACCTTGCCTTCTCGCCCGAACGCATCGACCCCGGCAACGTCGAGTTCACCCTCGAGAACACACCGAAGATCATGGGTGGGATGACGCCCCAGTGCACAGAGATTGCGACAGCTCTGTATGGGGCGATCGTGGGCGAGGTGTACGAGGTCTCGTCGCCGGCGGCGGCCGAACTGGTGAAGCTCCTCGAGAACACCTTCCGGTCGGTCAACATCGGGCTCGCCAACGAGATGGCGCTGATGTGCGATCGCATGGGGATCGATACCTGGGAGGTCATCCGCGCTGCAGCGACCAAGCCTTTCGGCTTCATGCCGTTCTTCCCGGGTCCCGGCCTTGGCGGGCATTGCATTCCCGTTGATCCGCACTACCTCACCTGGAAAGCGCGCACCCTCAATTACCAGGCGCGACTCATCGAGGTGGCCGCGGAGATCAACGCCGGCATGCCCGCGCACGTCGTCAACAAGGTGGTGACCGCGCTCAACGACCACGAGAAGAGCGTGCGTGGTTCGCGGATCTTGATGATCGGCGTTGCCTACAAGCGCGATGTGGATGACACGCGCGAGTCGCCGTCGATCGATATCATGCGGGCGCTGCAGGATCGCGGCGCGCACGTCGACTACGCCGATCCATTCGTTCCGCACCTGACGGTCGGACACGGCCTGATCGCTGATCTCGATGCGGTGGAAGGACTACCCGGCATCTGTGCGGAGTACGACTGCACTGTGGTGGGCACGGACCATTCGGACATCGACTGGGAGGGCGTCCTGGCCGCAGCACCGATCGTGGTTGATACGCGCAACGTCGCCAACGGTCGCTCCGCGCCCAACATCGTCCGGATCTAGTGGCAGCCGTGGCCGCCGGCGAGAAGACGGCGGTTTCCAACCGTCGCGCGCGCAAGGACTACGACATCATCGACACCTATGAGGCCGGCCTGGTCCTCATGGGTACGGAGGTGAAGGCCCTGCGGGCCGGCAATGCCAATCTCAAGGACTCTTACGCCGCGCTCAAGAACAACGAACTGTGGCTGCACAATCTCTATATCGGCCCGTACCCGCCGGCCGGCCCGCACGGTCAGCATGAGCCCGAGCGGGTGCGGAAGCTGCTACTCAATCGTAACGAGATCGATCGCCTGATTGGCAAGGTGATCGAGAAAGGCCTGACGCTGGTACCGCTCCGGATCTACTTCAAGACGGGGCGCGCGAAGCTCGAGCTGGCCGTCGCGCGTGGGCGCAAGCAGCACGACAAGCGCGAGATCAAGAAGAAAGAGGCCACGGACCGCGAGATCGTGCAGGCGCTCAGGCGACGTCGGTAGCGTCGTTACCGGCCGTTTCGTAGCCGTTGCCGAGGCGACCGGCGAGCCTGGAGGCGAGATTCATCGCGGCCAAGGTAGGCGCATGATCCGCGCGACCGCTACCGGCCAGGTCGTAGGCCGTGCCGTGGTCGGGTGAGGTGCGGATGTAAGACAGGCCGAGCGTGAGGTTGACCGTCGGCCACGGCGCCCGCTTCGCCATGATGGTGCCCTGGTCGTGGTAGAGCGCCAGGATCACATCGAGTTCCTGGCGCAGAAAACAGGAGTCGGCGGGGAAGGGGCCGCGGACGTCGATCCCTTCGGCCGCGGCCGCTCGAATTGCCGGTGCGAGAACACGGGCCTCTTCGCCACCGATGGCCCCGAACTCGCCAGCGTGCGGGTTGAGTGCCGCGATGCCGATCACCGGCTCACGGCCGAACTGCGCCGCCCAGGCACCGTGCAATCGCACGATGGCCGACTCCACCGCGGCGGGCTGCACCGCGGCGATAGCCGTGACGAGCGGCAGGTGCGTCGTCAGCAGCGCGATATCGGGCGTCGTGATCTCGGTGTCGCGCGGGCCGGCGAAGAGCATGATCGGGTGGCTGGCCCCATCGAGCGCCGCGAGGAACTCGGTGTGCCCTTTGAAGCCGGGAACGTGCGCCGCCACGCCGTGCTTGCTGAGCGGCGCCGTGACCAGCGCGTCAACATCACCTGCCGCCGCGAACTGCGCACCGCTCATCACGGCCGCGAGTGCCGCAGCGCTATCCTCGCGACGCGGCGTGCCGGGGGTGAAGCCGCTCGGGACCCGGGCGCACTCCAGAAGAGACG
>Ga0302135_10001103_pt1 | contig 16160 bp, 11 predicted proteins | sample CBN3_surface_MG_FD_203119 | JGI IMG/M metagenome (GOLD analysis project Ga0302135, IMG submission 203119) | Marine microbial communities from Western Arctic Ocean, Canada - CBN3_32.1 | ecosystem: Environmental > Aquatic > Marine > Oceanic | place: Canada: Western Arctic Ocean | collected...
CACAGAAACCGGTCCCCGGCTCAGGCTGGCATAGAGCAGCCACGTCCCGCCGGCGGTCGCAAGGCCGCTTAGACCGACCCACACATAACCGCCGGACTCCCACACTAGCGGGGCGTCGCTTAGTACGATCCACAGAGTTAGCAGGACGGTGCCGGCGAAGAGCATGCCAAAGACCGAGCTCACCGGTCCGATCGCGCGTCCCGACAGGCGCGCGATAAAATCGGCTGACCCCCACGTTAGGGCGCTGCCGAGTCCCCAGACAAAAGGGTTCATCTAACTGCTCGCAGCCAGAAATGCGCCAGATGCGGCGACAACGGTGATGCCGCCCCATTGGATCGGGGGAATCCGTTCATGCAGGAAGATCCGTGCTAGGAGCACGGCGACAATTGCCAGCGGCGCACTGCCGATCGATGCCAATGGCGCGCCATCGCCGACCGATCCGACGTAGAGGAACATCAGCCCGCCAGCGTCGAGAACGCCCTGCGCGAACAGCGCCGGCCACCAGCGCATCGGTACATTGACCCGGGTTTGCGTCACCATCATGAAGGCGATAACGAAGACGAGACTGATGCCACGGCCGCTCCAGGCAACCTGCAGCACGCCATAGGTCGGCACCGCCTCGCGGGCGATCAGTAATGCGGCGGCGAAGAAAAATGCCGCGCCAAGGCCGGTGACGACGGTCATTCTGACGCCGCTCTCACCCTCTCTCATGCCGCTACTCGGGTGCGCCGTGCGGGCAACGATCAATGTCCCGAGCATCACGCCGGCCATCGCCATCAATTGCGTCACGCTCGGGACCACGCCCAGCAACAACGCACCTGGCACGACGAAGGCCGGTGTGCTCGAAATCAACGGCGCCGCGATCGATACGGGTCCGCGGGCCAAACTCGCATAGAGCAGCAGCATGCCGGTCGATAGACAAAATCCAATGAGGATCAGCCAGTGCAGGCCGGACGGATCCCACACCATGGGTGTTTCGCGAAACACCAGCCACAGGCCCATCCCCACGGTGCCGACAGTGGCCGTCGCGAGCAATGAATTGGCAGGCCCTAACGCGCGTCCTGAAATTCGTGCAACAAAATCGGCTGTGCCCCAACCCACGGCGCTGCCGAGGCCCCAGAGAAACGGGTTCATTTAGTTTCTCGCTGGTCAGGATGCTATATCGAGGGGAGTATTACTCGGTCACTTGAGGAGGCACCGTAGCATGGTCGTCGACCACCGTACCTACAGCATCCGTCCCGGAAAAGTGAAGGCTTGGCTGGAGAACTACGAGAAATTTGTCCTGCCCGTTCAGGTCAGGCACCTCGGCAATCTACTCGGGTTTTTTGTGAGTGATATCGGGCCGCTCAATCAGATCGTTTTCATGTGGGGCTACGAGGACCTCGCCGATCGCGAGCGCCGCCGTGTAGCCATGGATGCCGATCCTGCTTGGCATATCTACCTCGCCAAATCTGCCGAAGTTGGTGCGCTCCTGGCCCAGGAGAACAAGATCCTCAAGCCGACATCCTTTTCGCCGATCAAGTAGCACCTCCGTCGCCGCTCGCCGGTACGCGATAGATCGCGTAAAGCCCGCCGCCGGCGATCAGGAGGGTGCCGACAATCGCCCAGGCGTCGGGCACGTCGCCCCACACGATGAAGCCGACAATCAATGCCCACACCAGCATGGCGTACCGAAACGGGGCCAGCGTGGTGGCGCTCGCATAGCGGAAGGCGTCGATGAAGAAGTATTGCCCGACGAACTGCAACACGCCGCAGAGCGCCAGTAATCCCACATCGCTCCATGGCAGGACGCGCCAACCAAATACTACCGTAACGCCGCCAAAGATGATCATGGCGAGTGTCGTGTAGAACTGGATCGCGAGCGACGTCTCCGTGCCGGCGACGCGCCGGGTGAGGACATCGCGGAACGCGCTGGTGCCAGCCGCAGCGAGTGGCAGAAGTGCCACCCAATAGAGACCCTCGGCGCCGGGCCGCATCATCACGAGAACGCCGGCGAAGGCGATGAGGATCGCGATCCAGCGGTGCATCCCGACGGTTTCGCGCAGCATCGTCGGCGCGATCGCAGCTAGGATAAGCGGCGAGGCGTAGAGAATTGCAATGACTTCGGCGATCGGTAGCTCGCGCAGCGAAGCCATCAGGAAAAACGTGAATACCACGGCCACCGCGGCGCGTTCGAGTGTTCCCCGGGGGTTATTGAGCTGGAGCGATCGAGGCCCCGCGCGAATGACCAAAAAGAGGATGCACGGCAGCGTAGACACCCCGCGGCCGAAAATTATCTCGCCGGTCGGCGTGTCGACGGTCAACCACTTGGCGACCGTATCGGCCAATGTAAGAAATAACCCGCCCAGTATCAGGAACGTTATGCCCCGCAGCGGCGCATAAACATATTGGGTCTGGGCAAGACGCGATCCTCGGGACGCCATCGAAAGCTGTAACGTTTTGGAGTTGTTGGATTAGTGATTGCGGGGCAGCGACCCGAAGCCATCGATCCGGTCGTTCATGCCGTTTTGGCGCAGCGCGTACCAGAAAGTTGCGGTGTTGATTGCCAGCACCAGCTTGCCGAGCTCTTGCTCCTTCTCTGCCGCGACCTGCGTCATCGACAGGTTAGTTCCGCATTGCACGATGGCATCGACGTCATCGCCATTGAGTTCATCAATTGTGCCGCGCAGTTCATCGGCGGTGACGTGGGCGATGACCACGGGCCCGCCACACTTCAATCCCTTTAGCCGCACAACCTCATACCCATAGTCGTCGAAGAAGCCGCGCACCTGGTCGTCGCCGGGTGGCATGTAAGGGGTAATCACGGCGATGCGCTTGACGTCCGGATAGCACCGGAGCGCGGCGATACAAGCCTCCGAGCCCATCGCAACCTTGAGCCCGCCAGCGCGTTCTTCGAAGCGGTCGTGCATGGCGGTAGCGCCGGCTTTGCCGTCCCAGAACGTCTCGCCCGAGACTCCAAGGATAATCGAGTCGGGCTCGCAGGTCAGAACGCTATCGATCGCCGGCAACAGCGCCTCGCGTATAAGCCCGATCATATCCAAGAAGCTCTGGTTATCGGTCACCGCCATATTTGGGATCAGCGCGCGAGAATAATGGTTGGTGACGCCGTCTATGCGCATGTCGTCATAGTCGGGTTGCACGATCGTATTGGTCGACGGGGCCACCACCCCAAACTTGTGACGCCACCCCAGGGCATCGGGCATTACGCACACCTCGCTTCGATTCCAGCGCCGTTTCACCGTAGTTTGTTTTCTCAATGGCGCAAGGCGTGCCACCTAAAGGAGGTAATCTATTATGGAGAAGACCATCATCAATCCTGAGACCCTGGGCCCTGCGGTCGGTCCGTTCTCGCGGGCGGTCCAGCTCGATAATGTGCTCTACATCGCCGGTACTTCGGCGTTCTCTCACCTGGCCGGACCGTTTGACTATCGCTACCTGCCACCGTCGATCGAAGAACAGGCCAAGCTGACATTCGACAATGTTCAAAAGGTGGTCGAAGCCGCCGCGGGTACGATGGCTGATATCTTCAAAATTACGCTTATGATCAAGCACCGCGCTGACTACGCCGTGGTCAACGATATCCGTGCGGCCTACTTTCCCGAACGCTCGCTCATCAGTACGGGTTTCCAATGCGAATTGCTGCGCGACGATATGCTGATCGAGGTCGATGCCATGGCGCTTATCGAGTGAAATTTCCAAACCTCTTCGCCGCGGTTGCCGCTTGCGGCCTGGTTGCTGTTGTTGCCGCAACCAGCCAGGTTGATGCGGCCCAAGAACCTGTCCAAGAGTCTGGCCAAGAGCTTGCCGTCGTCGCGCGGGTCGGGCCGTGGCCGATCGCGTCGAAGCTGATCGGTTATCGCGGCCGGTTATGGTGCGTAAATAGCGTGCTCGGCCGCAACCACAACTCGGCCGATGTTTACAGTTACGACCCGGTCAGTCGTAGCACCCGCTACGAGCGTCACCTGTTCAGCCAGGATAGCGGCGACCCGATCATAAAATTTGGGTTGCTCTATTGGCCTTCGGAAGACTCACGCTGGAGCGTCGGTCGGGGCGATTCCCTGGTCACCAACGGCGAACATTGGGCGATGGGCACGGTTCCCACGGCGCAGATCTTTCATATCCATGCCATGACCTCACTCGGCGCCCGGCTCATTGCAGCGACGTCAGCCTGGCGCGGGGGCATACAGGTCTCCGATGACCGGGGGGCGACCTGGCGCGAAATCTACGACCATCCGACACCAACCCGTCAGGTCAGCCGCATCGTAACGCTAGCTAGTACGACCGAGCGGTCGTACGGCTACCTTCTTCATCGTGACACCCGGCGCCATATTTCCATCAGCGGGGATGTTGTCGCGGAGGTGCCGGGTTGGCCACAGGATCGCCCCATCCTTGGTATGGCGGGTCTGGGAGAGTGGCTTTACGCGCTGGTTCGTGAGAGTGCTGGGATTGCTATTTGGCGCACCGATGGTGTGGTCAGTCACGCGATCGCAGCGCCGCGCGCAAACTGGGATGCGCAGGATCTTGTCGCCAGCAACGGCAGGCTATGGTTGTTAACTGAGAGCGCCCAAGGCGGCGCAGTATGGACGAGCGACGATGGTGGTGGCTGGCAACAAGTGGTCTGGCTGCGCGGTGGTAGCCCCTACGACCTCGAAATCGTGGATGGCGTACCCTTTGTCGGCGGGACCGATGGCACGCAGGCACTCATTTGAGGGCCGGCGGCAGCGAGTGAGTCCAGTCCGTTACCGGCGATCGCGTCTCTGCCCGTGCTCCTGACGCCAACGTCTGACATCCCCAAACGCGCCAAACGATTTGCCGAGGCTTTGCTGCGGATCGAGAGCGCGAAAACCGTGGCGTTCTAAGCGGCCTGGCTTATGAGCTTGCGCGCGCTCGCCCGTCCGCTGAAACCTATCGTGATCTTCTCGCGCTAAAGATGCCGGTGCAGGAGATTTCGCTGATCGGTGGCAACGTTAAAGTCCTTGCCGCCACGCTCGGCCGCTGGCTCATCCTGTGGAGTATGTCTTTGGCGCGTACAGGCCCAGTCGCGCCTGAATGGATCGACTCTCCTTGGTCAGCGCCGACCAACCGTAGCGAAAGTACTTTGACGTAGCACCGGGCGCGATGTGGGCGGCGGCGGCCTCGAGCCAGAAAGATCCCGGCGCGCTCGCCGCCTTGGTCCGCGTCCTCGAACGGGATCAGGCGCCCCTTTGGCTTAAAGGCGACGCGGTCGGTGCCCTGACGGCGCTGACCCGTTAACGCTTCGGATATGACGCCGCGGCCTGGCGCCGCTGGCTAAGTAACCAATAAGCGCGCCTTACACGTCCAGGGAGATCGCACCGCGCGGATGCGCGACGCAGCTCAGCACGTAGCCGGCTTCCTTTTCGCCGTCTTCGAGGCCCTCTTCGGAAAGCATTTCGACGTCGCCGCTGAGTAGCTTGATCTTGCAGTCGCCGCAGTGACCGGTTCGGCAGCCATAATCGAGATCAACGTCGTTGTCCTCGGCGATTTCGAGCAGGGACACCGTGCCATCCGTACTGGCGGTGATGCCAGCCTTGCAGAATTCGACCGACACGTCGCCCAAATGCTCTTGCGCCGCGCCTTCGCCGGCACCTCCAATCGGCGCGGATTTTTCCGCAATCGAGGTTCTTACACCGCCGAAACTTTCCGAGTGAAGTCGCGACAAGTCGAAGTTCATCTGCGTCAGCAGATCCTTTGCAGCGTTCATGAAGCCTTCCGGACCGCACATGTAAATCTCGCGCTCGTGTAGATCCGGCGAAACCAGGTTGAGAAGGGGCTCGCTGATGCGACCCGACATACCCTGCCATTCACCCTTAGCGCCGCGGGTTTCCGAGAGCGCAACCGACGAGAACATCGAGTAGCGCTCGGCCATGTATTCGATCTCTTTTTGGAAGACGATGTCGTCGGGGCTGCGTACCGAATTAAAAAATTGAATGTCGATATCGGCCGAGACGTCGCATAACCACCGCCCCATCGACATCACCGGTGTGACCCCGCTGCCCGCGCCGAGGAACAGGATCTTAGGCGGCACCTTGCCCGGTATCAGGCTGAACTTGCCTTTCGGTCCTGCGACTTCGAGTCGATCGCCGACCTTGACGTTGTCGAGCATCCAGTTTGAAACGAGCCCGCCCGGCACGCGTTTGATGGTGACCTCAAGCACGAACGGGCGCGTCGGAGTCGACGAGATTGTGTAGGAGCGGACGACCTTTTTACCGTCAATATTGAGAACCAGACTGCAGAATTGGCCGGGCCAATAGACGAATCGGCACAACGGGTCGCCCTGCAAGCGGAAGGTATAGACGTCGTGCGTTTCCTCGATGATCTCGGTGACGTAGAGCGCAGTGTCCTGGCCCTGCCAGATCGGCAGGTCGAGCTTGGGATCGATAAGCGTGGTGTCGAGACGAAACCCGGGGCCGTGGCGGCCGCTTTTTGCAGCCGGTTGTTCGCGCGCCTCGACACGTTCGAGCTGAACCACATTGGATTTCACGCTGGTCTGCGCGCAGTAGGCGCAGCGCTCCTCGGCAGACATCACATCGTTGATGTATTGATGGCCTTCGATCTGGGCGCGCGATTTGTGAAAGCTCGTATAGATGGTTTCACCCTTGACCCGGTCGGTGACAATCACCGGTAGTTCGACCGACTTGCCGGTAACCCGCCCGGTGACTTTCACCCGATCGCCGGTTTTGAAGCCCATGCGCTCGGCCAACATTGGCGAGATATGGCATGGGTTCTCATCGGGCATGTTGACGATCGGCGTAGCTTTGCCCGAGTTGAATGTGCTGGTTGCGAACTGGATCGCCTTGCGATCCGTCGACAGCGAGGAGCGGCCCGAGTTGAAGATAATGCCATGTGGGATATGGAGGTCATTTTCCGTCGGTTCAAAAAACTCGAACTTGCGCGGACGGCGAAAAATATCCGCGAAGGGCTGGTGGCCGGGCTTGTCATAGTCGAGCATGTAGCGGTGCACGCCGACGCCGCCATAGATGATCGAACCGCGTTCAATCAGTTCTTCCCACTCGATTAGACGTCCGTCTTCGTGCTCCGGACGGCAATAGAGGGGTCCGTTGCCGCCCGACATGTAATCTTGGACGCGTTGCCACAACGTCGCTCGATCGACCTCGCCATCGGGGCGGGAGAGCCCGCCATCGCCATTACAGAAGCGTTGTTTCAGATAGCCTGAGTCCAAGTGCCGGGTAAGATCGTCGTGCGTCGCGCGCAACTCGGGCTCCGCTTCGAGTCGTTCTGTGATGCGCGCCATGACGTCGTAGAGGATGGTTGGGTCGCTGCGCGTGTCTGGTGCGGCGGCTTTGCCGGGCACCGATAGCGACATCTTCCATTCGCCGTTTTGGTACACCTTGGTGGCGGCGATGTGGGGCGGCGACGGAATGATGAGTTCGGCGTGCTCAAGCGTAAACGGATCGGGAATCGGATCGACCACCACCATCGGATTTTTGGAGTCCTTGAGCTTCGCGATCCACTTCTGACGATCCATCATGTTCGCTTCGAAGTGGGTGCCGAAGAAAACGAACAGTTCGGGTTCGTCGGTCGCCTCGGCGTAGTCGAGCGCCGCGCGCGGCGCGTCATCGAGCACCGGCTGGTAGGCGTCTTCCGGTAGTCCCATCCGCACCGCCGCTTCCGGCGCATCGTCCATCAGGATGCGGCCCATGAAGTATTTGCGAGAGAGCCCCTGCACCTCGGTCTCGGCGTTGATCTGGCCGGGCACACGCAGGGTGCCGCCAGCCGGCTGGCCGTCGGGCTTGAGCCCGTACTTGCCGAGCATCGCCAGCACCGAACCCCAAAGGCAATGGGCCACAACACCGCTCGATTGCGACAGGCCAACTGACGGAATGTTGATCGGCACCATATCCGGGCTCGCGAACCTGCTGGCAATCAGGCGAATACCGTTTTCGATGCGATCGGCATAATCGGGTTCGGGTGCAATACGTTCGGCTACGTGACGCGCTTCGAAGCGGGTCGAAAGGGCCAACTTGGTGAAGCGCTCGTAAGAGTCGGCGTCGCCAAATTTTTCGATAAAGCGATCCTCGAGCGCGTCGCTATGGGCCGTCAGAATTTCGTTGGCGACAGCGAGCGCGAGGTGTGGGTCGGATCGCGGTTTGATCAGGATGACGCGGTCGGGTCCGAGTTTTTTAGCGACTTCGACCGCGGTCTCGGTCACCTGAACCTCGATCAAGAAGGCGTCGAAATCATCGCGTCGCGAGATCGCGCGATACACCGGCGGGTGGGTGATCAAACCATTCCAGCCGTTTAGCAGGAAAACCCGATTGTCGCCGGTAACGCTCTGATCGATCGTGAGGAACGGGCCTTCCTGGCCGGTGAGGATTTCGTTGTGCACGGCGCCGGCATTGAGACAATGCTCGGCGTTGCCGGTGAGATTACGTGTGCCGAGCATGCGGAATACCTCCTGCACCGCGAAGATGCTGAAGTAGTCAATCTGCCCGCAAGCGTAGAACAATGTATTGCCGAGATCGCGGCGGTGCTTAAGCAACATGTCGGCGAATCGATCGATCGCCTCTTCGTAGGAGATCCGCGTGCGCTTGCCGGTTTCAGGGTCAAGCACGCTCGGTGCGACGTGAATTGGAAATGCCGGCCGTTGCGGCACCATCGAAAGTTTGAGTTTCACGCAGCCCGAGGTCGGCGTTATTCCTTTGATCGAGCGGTCACTGACGCTGGCACTGCCGCTGTAGGGGGCGAGGACCTGGCTCGCAACGCCGCCATCAACCTTCTTGCTCTCGGTAACGCGGGCGGAAATCGAATCCTTGAAGGAACCAACCTCCAGCTCGCCCTTAATCACGGCGCCGGCGGCCGCGATTTCACGATTGGTAACGATCTCGATCTGGCCCGTCGCGTCCACCGTGGCCTTGAGTTCGTTGGTTTGCCCGTTGTCGGTGATTCTAAACACGCCCTCGCCTGCCTGGAGACCCTCCTGGAGAGCTTGGGTCTGCGCTTGAGATGCCTGCAGAAATCCGCTGTCGCCGACGCCACAAAAACTGCACGAATAGGGCGCCGGCTGGTCGGCCGGTGCGTTCGCAGAGACGTGTGCTGGAATCCCTGACAAATCCTCAAGCACACCGGCGTGTTCGATGATAGGTAGCAAATCACTCACTGGGCTGCCTCCGAACTAGCCGCGCCGTCGTCTTCGATCGGTACGATCTTGGGTATCATTATAGTTATTGTTGTGCCTTCGCCCTCGGCCGAAACAAGCTCGATATTGCCGTGGAGGGAGGTGGTCGCAATATTGCGCACAATCGAAAGGCCGAGTCCGGTGCCACCCTGGTCGCGTGCGGTAGTGAAGAAAGGCTCCCAGACGCTTTCCATGTTGGCGGCTGGGATCCCGCGGCCATAATCGCGCACACTCAATTGAAAGCGGTCGCCGGCATCGGCAAGAGCCACATCAATCTTGCCAGCTGTGTCACCGGGATAGGCATGCACATCGGCATTGGTAATGAGATTGAGGATCAGCTGTGAATAGAGTCCGGGATAGCCTACCCAGCTTGCAGCCTCGCCTCTGATTTCCGACGTCGTGTTGATTTCTAGATGTGCCGCTTCGGCCTTCATCTTGTAGAGGCCGACAACTTCCTCGGTATAGGCCGCGAGATCGAGCGTCTCGCGCGCCTCCGAGATCTGCTGCACGGAGAGGTTCTTGAACGACTTAATCAAGACATCAGCGCGAACGATGTTGTTCTGAACCAGTTTGGCCGCCTCCGCGATGTCTGCGAGCTGCTTGCCTGCCTTTTCGTCCTTGGCCATGGCCTCGATGCGATCGGCGCGAAGATCATCGGTGATGATGCTTGCGGCGTGGGTCGCGATGCCGATCGGCGTATTGATCTCGTGGGCGACGCCGGTAACCATCTGCGAAATCATCCGGTGACGCTCGATCTCACCCTCGTTACGCAAACGTTCTTGTTGCATCATCGCATCGAAGAACGCAGCGTTGGTTTGGCGGATGCGCCCTGTCATGCCGACCATGAAATCGCCGAGCAGGCGCGGCGAACTCGACATCAATCGAATGAAACCGTCGCGTGCGATCGCGAATAGTTGGGTTTCCGCTTTGGCAACCGCGCTTGCTGAACGCGGTTCGCCATCGATCAGCGCCAACTCGCCGAACACCTCTCCCGCACCCAGCGTCGCGATAACGACGTCATTACCCGCACCGTCGGAACGAATCACGTCGATCCTGCCCAGGAGAATGACATAGGCCGTATCGCCGGGATCCCCTTCCTGGAAGAGGGTACGTCCGGCTTCGGCGGTCTCATAGATGCCGATATTGGTGAGCGCAGTGAGCTCGGCACGGCCGAGATTGTCGAAGATGGGGACGTTGCGCAGCAGATCTTCGACTGTTTTGCTTTTGCCGTGCGCTTCGGCAACCGATTGCGTTAGTTGCGTCCGCGGCCGGAAATCGAGCATGTTGGAAAGCTCCGGTGCTTCCGCAGCCAGGATCTTGCTCACCACGCGCTGCATCCAAATCAGGCAAATGACCGATAGGATCGCAAGCACGATCCAGCAACTCGCCCACACGCCGGTCGTCTCGAGCGCCCATCCGAATATGGGTGGCAGGACGAACCCGCCCATCGCACCGAGCAGGCCGACCATGCCGCCAACCGCGCCGACGTTCTGGGGGAAGTACTCCGGGATGAATTTGTAAACGCCGGCCTTGCCAATGCCGGTTGCGATCCCGATCACGAGCACGAAAAACCCAAATACCCAAATGTTGGCCGGATAGAAAATGTTGGTTACGCCCCGCGCGACGAGTTCCTTCTTTTGGACCTGTTGACCGACCTCTACCGCGGGTACCTGCCACGTCGTTACTTGGGGCAGAAAGGTGTTGCCGGTATCGAGTTCGGCGGGCGTTTTGCCGACCAGCGGAGTTAGTTTGTAGGTTTTGTCACCGACGCTCACGGCATCGTCGGAGACGCTCGTTACTTCGCCAGGCGCGTTGGCGACAATCCCGCGTCCCGGTGAGTCGATGACCATGCGGGGGATCGCGAGTATCGCGAATGAAATCGCGCAGCTCATGAACACCCAGTACATCACGGAGCGCGGACCGAAACGGTCCGAGAGCCAACCACCAAACGCTCGGATAACGCCCGAGGGCAGACTAAACACGGATGCCAGCAAGCCCGCCTGGATAATGGAGATCTGATAGACGTTGACGCTGTAGGGGACCAACCATTGGGCGATGGAAACAAACGCGCCGAAAACCAGGAAATAGTAGAGCCCAAAACGCCAAACGCGGATGTTGTAAAGCGGCGCCAAACGGCTCTTAAGCGTTTGATGTTGCGCTGCCGCACCGATGCGTGAGCGCGTCAGCGCAAAAAACGCTATAGCGGTTACGACCAGCAACCCGGCATAGAGTTGTGGCAGGACCCGCCATTGCTCAGGATCGGTGCCATCATTGGTGAGCCAAACGAGAAGGGAAGGCGCAACCAAAGTTGTTGCGGCCGCGCCTGCATTGCCCATCCCGAAAATGCCCAGCGCGGTTCCCTGCCGTTCCTTTTTAAACCACGACGCGACGTAGCCGATACCTACGGCAAAACCACCGCCGGCGAGCCCAAATCCCAGGCTGGCAAGGAGGAACTCTCCGTAAGTGGTCGCATAGGAGACCAGGAATAGCGGTACGGCGGTGATGAGCATCAGGACGAAGTTGATTGTTCGGCCGCCGTAGATATCGGTCATCAGGCCAAGCGGTACCCGGCTGACCGCCCCGGTCAGGATCGGCAGCGCCAAGAGCCAACTGGTTTGGCTGGTGCTGAAGTCGACGATCTTGTTATTGACGAGATAAGCGATAAGGACGCCGTTGATGACCCAGCATGCAAAGCACACGGTGAAGGCAAAGGTGCTCATCACCAACGCTATCGTCGCCTGCCTGGCGTCCGGCTCGGTCGGTGCGGCGCTGTCTATGGCGGCGCCGGTCAGGATCGGTGCCCCTTTTTTCTTATTGGGCTTGTCAGATAGCCAGGGTGTCGATGTTCTCTTCTGGTCCTGCGAGCATGCTCTCGGCGACCGCTGAATAGAGCGCATTGGCCGCATGGCCCGCGAGCAACGTGAGCGCCGAGCGGGTCAAATCATCGACGTTTGCGGCGTTGAGATACAGCCAGCCGTAGCCGAGGTCACAATGCGCTTTGAGCGGCACCAGCAATCCATTGCCGTAATTATGCGGCGCATTACCAGACTGGGCTTGGGGGTCGCGGGCAATCTTCGCACGAATTTCCTCAGCCGCGGTTCCCCCGTCCTGGCCATTGGTGTTGGTTGCCAGATGAACGAAGTGCCGTTGCGGATTGCCGCTTTGCTCGAATGATTGCAGTTCGATGGCGCCGAGCGATGCCGGGCAGATCTCAAGTGCCGCCTCGAGAATATGCGACAGCGTGAGCGGCAGCGGATCGAAGGAGTGCAGCGCCATTGCGCGCTCGTGAAGCACTTCCATGTAGCGTTCATGGCGTTGCAGCTGGACCAGCTCATGCCACGATTTCAACGCCGCACGTAGTGTGGAGTACAGCCGGGTTGCGTTGAGCTCGGCTTTGGCGAGGTAACCGTCGAGATCGTAATCGTCGATGGTCTCCTTTTCTGGCGCCTGGCCCGGTTGCCCGGTGCGCAGCACAATTCTCACCAGGTGATTGTTGAGCTCGTCACGAATGGCTCGACAGGCGTCGAGTCCTGCGGAATCGGTCTCCATCACGACATCCAGCAGGATCACTGCGATATCCGGATTGGCGCGCATGGTTTCGACGGCTTCAGCGCCGGACATGGCCGACAGTAATTCAACATCACGATCCGCATAGGTCAGGCCGCGAACGCTCAGCTTTGTCACCGCATGGATGTCGGGTTCATCGTCGACGACGAGGATTCGATACTGTTCGGGTAATTGGTGAATGATCGGCGGTGCCACGGTGTTGTCTCCGGGTGATTCTTTGTTCCGGCTCGCGGAGCGAGCCAATGTCGCGCATTTTAGAGTGATCAGGGGTATACACGCTACCGTGAATAGCCTCCGGTTTTTCCCCAGGCCCCAGAGGGAAAACCCCCGACCGGGTTGTTGTTGGGGAATACGTCTGATCGTTGCCGTTTACGCCGGCCGGTGTACAATCGTTACAGGGCGATAGCGGAGGGGACTGCCTTGTCCACAATAGACGCAACTGACCAGCCCGTTACAGGGGCTGCACGATCGAAAAACCCGTTCGACTGGCTTGCCGCCGGCTGGCGGGATCTTACCGCCGCACCAAGCGTGACGCTTGCCTACGGCCTTCTTTTCTTCGTTACCAGTTGGGTCATTGTCGGGGCGCTGTTTTTCTTCGGTGCTGAAGGCATCCTGTTCCCGGCAATCGCCGGCTGGCTCTTGGTCGGCCCGATCCTAGCAATTGGGCTGTATCACACCGCCCAACGAATGGCGGTCGGTAAGAAACACTCGATCGCCTCGGCCATCCATATCAAAGCATCATCCCTGCAGCAGGTGGGTTTTGCGGGGGCGTTGTTGATGGTGCTGTTGCTGGCTTGGGTCAGATCTGCAGCAATTCTGTACGCGCTTTTCTTCGGTATCCGAGGTTTCCCGGGCATTGAAGAACTCGTAAACACGTTGTTCCTAACCTGGAGCGGCATCGCCATGGTGGCAATCGGAACCCTGGTGGGCGGGTTATTTGCGGCTCTGGGATTCGCCATCAGTGCCTTTTCGATACCAATGCTCCTATCGCGAGAGATCGATGTTTTCACGGCTATGGCGCGTAGTGCGTCGACCGTGTGGAACAATTTCGGGGTGATGATTCTGTGGGGAGCGATCATCGTCGGTCTCGCGTTCGTCGGGATGATAACTGGCTTCCTCGGGATGATCATCGTCTTCCCGCTGTTGGGCTATGCAACCTGGCACGCCTACGCCGCATTCTTTGGCGACGATCCTGCGACCACCGGCGCCTAACCCGCCGAGACTATTCGTCTTTTTGAGCGAGCCGCCCGCGCCGGGCCTCTTCCGGCGATAGCGGTGCCTCATCGCGCAGCGCACGCTGCGCTTCGCCTTCAAGGTCTTCATATTGTCCGGTGCGTAGACTCCATACGAAGGCGCCGAGCCCGACGATGCCGAGCAGCAAGGCGATGGGGATTAAATAGTAGAGTGAGGTCATGCTGGGCGTTTGGCGCGCATGCGAAGGGCATTCAATGTCACAACGATCGACGAAGCCGACATCAAGATTGCGGCAATGAAGGGCGTTAGCGCACCGCTCAAAGCGATGGGAACGGCAACGAGATTGTAGCCCAACGCCAAACCGATGTTCTCGCGAACCAGTTTCATGCTTTTGCGAGCCACCGCATGTGCCTCTGCAACCGGCGCCAAGAGATCGCCCTGGAATACGATATCGGCCGCGGTTTGGCTGATATCACTCGCGGTTGAGGGTGACAGCGATATGTCGGCCGCGGCGAGAGCCGGGGCATCATTCAACCCATCGCCGACCATGGCGACGTGCTGGCCCTCTTTGCGCAGCAGTTGAAGGCGCTCGACCTTGTTCGCAGGGCGGTACTCACCGTGCCAGGTTTCGATGGACACTTGTGCCGCCATATCGGCGACAACCGCTTTTCGGTCGCCCGAAAGAATTTCGACCCGGCAGCCGCGTTGCACCAAGTCGGCGATGCACTGCCGGGCATCTAATTTCACCCGGTCTTCGAAACCAAACCGCGCGGGCTCGATATTGGGTCCCCCAAACCACAACTCGGGTCCAGTGCCCGGTCCATTGCCTGCCGGTATCCCGACAAACTCTGCCCGGCCCAAACGAAACTCCCCGGCCGTCCCGCGATGGAAAAGTCCGTCACCCGGAACCTCTGTGGTATCGGGTAAGGGTGCGGCACCGGTTGCGTTGGCCAATGCTTGGGCCAAGGGGTGCGCGCTGTTCGCCGCCATTCCCGCCGCGACAGCCATTACCGTCTCGGGGATATCACGCGTGCTGGCGAGCGTTGGCCGCCCGAGCGTGAGCGTTCCCGTTTTATCGAAGATGAATGTATTGACTGCTTGCAATCTCTCTAGCGCATCACCGCTCTTCACGAGTATCCCCTGGCGAAACAGCCGCGCCACCGCGCCGACCTGAACCGCGGGCACCGCCAGACCAAGGGCGCAAGGGCAGGTCACGATCAGGACCGCTACCGCGATCATTAAGGCCTCATGCCAACCGGCACCGAGCACCGCAAACCACAAAACAAAGCCCGCGATGGAAAATCCAAACACAAAGGGGGTGTAAAGCCGCGCCATTCGATCGGCCAGCGACACGTAGCGGCCGCGGTGCTGCTCGGCGTTTTCCATCAGCGCCGATATTTCGGCGAGCAGCGTATCGGCGCCAACCGAACTTGCCTCGACCACAACTGCAGCGTCGAGGTTCGAGGATCCCGCATAGACGGCCTCGCCCGGACCGGCCAACAAAGGTGCGGCTTCGCCTGTAATGAGGCTTAAGTCGACCGATGTCCGTCCTTCGACGATGTTTCCGTCGACCTGGAAATGCTGTCCCGGGGCGACGTGAACGCGATCGCCTACTTTGATCATATCAACAGCGATGTCTTCGATTCTGCCGTCCGCTGTTACCAGCCGCGCCACCTTGCCGCGTAGTGCGAGCAGATTTTGCGAGGCTGAAAGTGCTTTGCCACGCAGCGACGAATCGAGATACCGGCCGATCAGCAAAAAGAAAAGCAACGCCAATGCCGCGTCGAAATAGACATATTCGGCACCGCGTATGGTCTCCAACAGACTGGCGATGGTTGTGACGATAACTGCGAGTGAAATCGGCACATCCATGTTGGTTGATCGGCCCGCTAGGGCAGTCCAGGCTGATCGGAAGAACGGATACCCAGCAATTGAGACCGTCGGCACGGCAATCAGAGCGGCGATCCAGTGCAGGAAATTGCGCGTCGACGGGCCCATGTCTTCTGCTAATCCGGCCCACACGGCAACCGAGAGCACCATCACATTCATCGCTCCGAACCCGGCGATCGCCAGAGCTTGCAGCAGCGTGCGGCTATAGCTCTTATTGGCGGCTGCGACATCGGCCGAGTCGCACGGAACGGTGCGGTAGCCCATTCGCTCGACTTGCTCCAACAAGGGCGCTAGTTCGGTTTCCGAGGGCCGCCAGGATAGGTGCAATCTATGGGTCGATGCGTTGACCCGA